>Ga0335073_10010708_pt1 | contig 12891 bp, 9 predicted proteins | sample Lox_Sample_22_FD_207093 | JGI IMG/M metagenome (GOLD analysis project Ga0335073, IMG submission 207093) | Soil microbial communities from Loxahatchee National Wildlife Refuge, Florida, United States - Lox_Sample_2.2 | ecosystem: Environmental > Terrestrial > Soil > Wetlands | place: USA: Florida...
GGCGGAGAGGGTTGGGGTGAGGTGGGGAGTCACGGCACGAGCGTTCGCAAAATCTTTACGGAGGCGGCGATGGCGGGTCGTTGGATCGAGGTGAAGGCGAAGGACGGCGGCAGCTTCAAGGCTTATCTCGCGACCCCGGACAAGGGCAGCGGCCCCGGCATCGTGCTGCTGCAGGAGATCTTCGGCGTCAACGCCTATATCCGCAGCGTCGCCGATCACTATGCCGAGGAAGGCTATGTCGTGCTCGCGCCCGATCTGTTCTGGCGCATCAAGCCGGGCATCGAGCTCGGCTTCACCGAGGAGGACCGCAAGCAGGCCTTCGCCTATCGCGAAAAATTCGACGTCGACCGCTCGGTCGAGGATATTGGCGCCACCATCGCCGCGCTGCGCGCGCTGCCGGAAATGAAGGGCAAGGTCGGCGCCATCGGCTTCTGCCTCGGCGGGCTCCTTGCCTATTTGAGCGCGGCGCGCCTCGGCGTCGATTGCGCCGTCTCCTATTACGGCGTCGGCATCGAGCAGGTGCTGGGCGAGGCGGCGAAGATCAAATGCCCGATGGTGCTGCATATGGGCGAGAAGGATCGCTGGACGCCGCCCGCGGTGGTGAACGCGATCAAAGCGGCCTTCGAGGGCCGTCCCGACATCGAGATCTATGTCTATCCCGGCGTGGATCACGCCTTCTCGCGCAAAGGCGGCAGCAATTTCGACAAGCCGGCGGCGATGATGGCGCATTCGCGCTCGATCGCCCTCTTCCGCAAGGTGCTGGGGCCGGTGTTCAATCTGACCGCCCTGTGGGAGCAGCATTGCTATTACGAGTTCGCAACGCGCGACGTCGACGCCACCATGTCGACGATGGTGGCCGAGCCCTATGTCAACCACGTTCCGACCATGACCGGCGGCGTCGGCGCCAAGGATTTGAGTCGCTTCTACAAGCACCATTTCGTCAACTCGAATCCGGCCGATACGCGCCTCATTCCGATCTCGCGCACGGTCGGCGCCGACCGCGTCGTCGACGAGATGATCTTCTGCTTCACCCATGACCGCGAGATCGACTGGATGCTGCCGGGCGTCAAGCCGACGGGCAAATATGTCGAGGTGCCGCTGGTCGCGATCATCAATTTCCGCGGCGGCAAGCTCTATCACGAGCACATCTATTGGGATCAGGCCTCGGTGCTGGTGCAGATCGGCCTGCTCGATCCCAAGCTCGTTCCCGCCGCCGGCGCGGAGACGGCGAAGAAGGTGCTCGACGAGACGCTGCCCTCCAATACGCTGATGCGGCGCTGGGCCGAAAGCGCCAAAGCCGGGTAGGGCGCGCGCCGCTCTATTCCCGAACCACGTATTGGCGCTTTCCCGCCACCGTATAGGGCTCGCGCAGCAGCGGCGCGAAGCGCAGCTTCGATCGGTCGAGCGGGCCGCAGTGGCGTTCGATGACATCGAGAAAGCGGCGACGCGTCGCTTCCAGGCCGCCATTGCCGGCGGTGCGCACCGCGATCTCGATCTCCTCGCCGGTTTGCCGGATGAGATAGGAGCGCACTTCGGGCACGAGATCGAGACAATCTTCCAGCAATTCGCTGTGCACGTCGCGCTTGCTCCCGTCGCGCAAGGTCAGCTGCAGCAGCGTCCTGGTCCGCCCGGCGATGCGCGCGCAGCCGAATGGCAGAGGATCGCTGCCCTCGAGCGGCTGCACGCGATCGCCCGTGCCGAAATGGATGAGGGGGAAGCGAAACGGCTGCAGCGAGCTGACGAGCAGCTCGCCGGCGTCGCTCGCATGGCAGTGAAAGGCATCCCAGAGAAAAGTGAGGGCGCTTGCCTCCGGCGTCGAATAGGCGATGACGCCGGTTTCGCCCATGCCGTATTCGATCAGCGGCACCGCGCCGAGCAGCGCGCGAACGCGCCGGAGATCCCGGGCGAACACGGTCTCGGAGCAGAAAACGATGGCGCGAACCCCGGCGTCACGGCCGTCGATGCCGGATCGCTCGACGAAATCGAGCAGCTTGCGGATGGCCGAGACATAGCCCACGACAACCGCGCCCGGACGCGCCCTGATCGCGTCGAAATAGGCGGCGACCGATTGATCATCGAGGCGATAGACGCTGAGACGCGCGGTGCCGATCAACCGGTCCATCACGCTTCGCTTGGCGCGGTTGAGGCGGCCCTTGAGGCCGAAGCCGTAGAGATGATCGTGTCCCCAGATCAGCACGATGTTGTCGCCGGGCGCGATGTCGGCCCAGGAACGCCCGAGATACATATTGGAATGAAGAAAGGCGTGATCCTCCGGTCCGCGCGGGAACCAGGTCGAGGGTCCCGTGCTGCCGCCCGTTCCGATGAAGCCGCACGGGCGCGCATCCTCGGCGATCGTCCGGAAATTCTCTTCGAGGTCGGCTTTGCGCAAGACCGGGAAGTGCTGCAGCTCGGTCAGATCGGCAAGCTCATCCTTGAGCCCGTGACGCCGCTGCCATTCGGCGTAGAAGCGATATCGCCGCGTCGCCAGCCGCCAGACCGCGTTGAAGGCGGCCAGCTGGTGCCGTGCGATCTCGGCCGGATCGGTGACGCGCCGATAGAGCTCCCGCCGCTCGGCCAGCAGCTGGAGACGCTGGCGCAGGCCGATGCCGACCACCGCGCGCGCCAGGCTTGACGGCGCCCGGCGCCGGGCGCGCCGCGGCGCGATGCTCGAAAGGTCCTTCGCGGTCGCGATCGATCGCATTCGAGTGGCGTCAGCCGAGCGCTGCCTGAGGCGAGAGACCGATGCGTTCCAGGTCGCGCGCGATCGCGCCGGCGCAGTCGAAGCTCGTGACGAAGGCCGGGGTCTTCTCCACCAGACGCCCCAAGGCGATCCAGCCATTCCACTGATCGGGATACTTCCGCACCAGCGGCTCGAGCTGCGCGGCATAGGCGCGGATCGCCGTCGAATAGGGCGGATCGACGCGGTCATCGATCGGCAAGGCCGGGCCGATCGACACCTTGTAAGCGCCGGTCTCGTTCCGCACCGCGAAGATCGGCAACAGCGGTGCGCCGGTGCTGCGGGCGAGATGCAGGGGTCCGGTGGCGATGCGGAGCGTGCCGTGCAGGAATTTGGTGTCGAGCGTGCGCCGGCCGGTCTCGGCGACGGTGATCGAGACGATCTGGTTCGCCGCCAATCGCGCGCGCAGCGTCTTGAGCGCCGCGCTCGCATCGTTCTTCTCGATCACGATGCGCTCGCTCAGAAACCGGTTCTCGACCGCGACCCAGCGCGGATTGAGGAAGCGGATGCCGAAGGGCGAAACCGAGAAACCATGCTCAGGGCGGGAGAGGTGGACGAGGCTGCGAAAGCCGGCTTGCCGAACGGCAAGGGGAACGATCAGCGGCCGGTAGACGAAATCGCTGATCCAGAGAATGGCGCCGGCGCCGTGGCGCAAGGCGGCGGCGAGGTTCTCGAAGCCCGACACCTCGATGCGGGGTCGCCACAAGCGGCCGGGACGCTGCAGCGCCAGGATCTGCAGCGTCATCTCGAGCGAGCGCGCCTGCCAGCGCCGGAACAGGGTTGTGGCCTCGGGCAGCGTCATGCCATCGAGGAGATGGGCGATGACGATGTCGCTGGCGCCTTTGCGGAGGTTGCGGCGCCCCTTCGCCTGTCGGATGGCCCGGGCCAGCGGCGCCAATTGCTCGATCGGCACGAGCCAGCTGACCGGCAGCAGGGCGAGCAGCTTTGCCGATTCATGAAGCGCGCCGGTGATCCGCATGTTCGTCCCTTGCCCCCTCGCCGGCGTGGCCTGCGCTACTCCCAGGCGAGCCCATGCTATCGCTGCGCGAGGTCGAAAGTTCCCGCCGGACGCGGCGTTGTCGCCGCGGCAAAGCGGCGGGAACGAGAGCGGCCGGCCGGCGTTTGTCCTAGATTCGTTCTACCGAAGGTTGGAGACCCGTCGTGGCACCGGCCGCGCGGCGCCTTAACGTTTGGGCGAGCAGGTGACGATCCGCGACAAGGTTCTGGCATCGCTTCCTTGGGCATTGCTCGAGACCCTATCCTCCGCCGTGCTCGGCGTGGTCTCCGTGTTTGTCCTCGGCCGGTTGTTGCGGCCGGCCGAATTCGGCGTCGCGGCCCTCGCCCTCGCCTTCGGCCAATACGGTGATCTGATCATCGATTCGCTGCTGACCGGCGGCATCATTCAGCGGCCGCAGCTGAGCGAGCGGTCGCTCGACACCGCCTTCTGGCTGTCGCTCGGCTTGGGCGCCGCCGCGGCGCTCGGCTGCTGGTCGGCGGCGGGGCCGCTGGCGCGGTTCTATGAGCGACCGGAGCTGGCGGGCTATGTAGCGGCGCTCGGTGTCAGCGCGCTGCTCACCGGCGCGAGCCTGGTGCCGCGCGCCGTCCTCGCGCGACAGCTCAGCCTCCGGAGCCTGTCGGTACGCGCCTTGGCGAGCCGGCTGCTCGCCGTCGCGTCCACCATCGCGCTGGCGATCGCCGGAGACGGCGCTTGGGCGATCATCGCCGGAACGCTCGTCAGCGGCTTGAGCACGGCAATCCTGTCGTGGACCGCCGGCGTCCGGCGACCCCGTCTGCAATTCTCGCCGGCGGCCTGTCGGGAATTCCTCGCCTTCGGCTGGCCGATCGCCGGTCAGGAGCTGCTGTGGTCGGCGGTCAATCGCGTCTTTCCGCTCCTGGTCGGCCTCTATCATGGCGCCGATGCCGTGGGCTATCTGAATTTCGCCGCCAAGCTGGTCGAGCCGGTTGCCGGCATTCTCGGCGCCAGCGCCTATCGCTTGGGCCTGCCGATGTTCTCGGCGCTGCAAGCCGACAGACCCGCGCTCAAGCGCGCCTTCCGCTCGGCATCGCGCTTCAGCTTCGCCTTCGTCGCGCCGGCGCTGGTCGGCCTCGCCGCGGTTGCGCCCGACGCGGTTCCGCTGCTCTTCGGCAACGCGTGGCGGCCGGCGATCCCCATTGTCGAGATCTTCGCGCTCTACAACGCCGTTCTGTTCACCCGCGCTTTCGTCCCGTCCTGCATTACTGCCCTCGGGGCGCCGCACCGGAACCTGGTGACCGCGCTCGTGACCGCTTGCGCCGTGATCGCCGGCGCGGTCGCGACGCAGCAGGCCGGCATCACCATCATCGCGCTGGTCTGGTCCGCCCGCCTTGTTTTCAGCTTCCCGGTCGGCATCCGTCAGCTGTCGCAGACCGCGCAGATGACGGCCGGCGAGCAGTTTCAGCCTTTCATCGGGCCGTCGCTCGCCTGTGCCGGCATGTTTCTCGTGGTCCGGCTCGTCCGGCACTTCGTCAGCGGCCTCGGGCTCGTCTCCTTTGCGGCGACCCTCCCCACCGGCGTCGCCACCTATCTCCTCCTCATGCTGGTCTTCGATCGCGCGCTGCTCGCCCAGGTGCTCGCGCTTGTGCGCCTCGGAACCGGTGCCGGCAGGAGCGCCCGTGCCGTCTGAAGGATCTGCGACCGAGTACCTGCACGGGCTCCATCGCCGCATCGTCAAGGCGCGCTTCGGCAAATCGGGCAACAGCCGGCTGAAGCGCATGGCCAAACGTGCCGTTGCTCCGGTCTATTGGTACGTGCAGCCGGTCATGCGGGCGATCCCCGCAGTGAGATCGCAGCGCAAATCCGTCAAGTCGGCCTACGGCGTCGGGACGATGAGACAGCTCGCAGGCTGTGTCGCCTTCACGGCGTCGTTCAGAGCCGGCGCGAGCGCCTATTTCGAGTACCGGCTGTTCCTCAGAGAATGCTGGGCCCGGCGAAGCGAATATCTCTATCACGACGAGATGTGGCTGCTCCTCGCCTGGCTCAACCGCGAGCTCGGGCCGCGCGATGCCGCGGATCTGAGCGACAAGCGTCGCTTTCACGACCGCGCGTCGCGAGCCGGGCTGCCCGTAATTCCGGTATTGGCCGAATTCGACTGTGGGGCGATCTTGCGCAAAGCCTCGGCCGACAATCCGCCATCCGATCTGTTCTCGAAATTTGCCGACCGGTGGGACGGGGAGGGCGTCCGCGCTTGGCGGCGAGCCGCAGACGGCTCCTATTCCGACGACCAGGGCTCACGTCTGACGCTCAGCGAGCTTTATGGAAAGCTAAGCGTGCTGTCCGCTCAGCACCCTTTGATCCTGCAGCCGCGGATCACGAACCATCCGGAGCTGCGCGCGCTGTCGGGAAACGGCTTGAGCACTGTCCGCGCCGTCACCGTTCGGGACACGCGCGGGCGCATCGAGCTTGCGCTCGCCTGCTTCCGGATGCCGGTTGGCGCGTTGGTGGCCGACAATTTCGCGGCCGGTGGTTTGGCGGCGCCGATCGCCCTGCAGGATGGGCGGTTGGGATTGGCCGTGTTCAAGTCTCGAACGGGCGTTTTCGATGCGCATCCCGAAAGTGGCGCCGCCATTTTCGGACGCTGCCTGCCGCATTGGTCCGACGTGAAGCGGATCGCCGTCGCGGCGCATGCGGAATTCAAGACCTTGCCCTCCATCGGCTGGGACATCGCGATCACGGCAGACGGGCCGGTGCTCGTCGAAGGCAATAGCGAATGGGGGACAAACGTCGTTCAGATGTCCCATCGGATGCCGCTCGATGCGACGGTGATTCCCGTCCGCCTCGCCGAGCATTTTGCACAGTTCGAGGGCCGTAGGGTTCAATAAGCCGTTGCCTGGTACACTTTATTATTTCTCTATAGTTGCGCCATCTCCGATGACCAAAACCATTAATCAGGATCTATCATCCATTGGTTGAACCATCTTCCTTCGAAACCGTTCATTCCGCGAGGACGCGGCGCCGAAGGTCGGTCGGTGCCGGTTCGAGGCGACCGATCGGGGGAGACGTTGTTTATCGACGCGCGCGGCATTCCGTCCGGCACGACCATCGACAGCGACATCTGTATCGTCGGGGCGGGGGCTGCAGGCATTGCTCTCGCGCTGGAATTGGCCGCGTCGGATATGCAGGTCTGCCTGCTCGAGAGCGGCGGCTTCGACGCCGCTGCGGCGACCCAGGACTTGGCCGCGGGCGATAGCGTCGGCAGCTGCTATTCTCCCCTCGAAACCTTGCAGCTGCGTTTTTTCGGCGGCAACACCAATGCCTGGGGCGGCTGGTTCCGCGGCCTCGACGATATCGATTTTCGGCCGCGCGGCTGGGTCGACGACAGCGGCTGGCCGTTCGATGCGCATGCCCTCGCGCCCTATCTCGAGCGCGTCCACGCGCTGTGCGAAGTCGGTGCTCACGACTATGCCGTGCCATCGATCGCAGCCACGGCGCATCCGCGTGCCCGTCTCATTCCCTTCGATCCCGCGCGCGTGGAGACCGCGCTCTACCGTTTCAGCGCGCCGACGCGTTTCGGCCAGGTTTACCGCCAGGCGATCGCCGCGAGCCGCACCGTCAAATGCCTGCTCCATGCGCATGCGCTCAAGGTCGAGACGACCGAGGATGCGCGGCGCGTCACCGCTGTCGAGGTGGGAAGCCTCACCGGCGGCCGGCTCAAAGTGGCGGCGCGCATGTTCATCCTCGCTTCCGGCGCCATCGAGAATGCGCGCTTGCTGCTGCTGTCGAACGACGCCGCACCGCGCGGGCTCGGCAATCACGATGATCTCGTCGGCCGCTATCTCATGGATCACCCGCATCTGCGCCGCGTGCTGCTTCCGGGACCGCAGCGATTTCCCTTCGAGCTCTATGGCTTGAACCTGCGCGATCGCGGCTTCGCCCTCGGCTTGTCGATTCCGCCCGTGCTGCAGCAGAAGGAAAGGATGCTGAACTACAAAGCCAGCATCTATCCCGTCTTCTACGGCCAGAGCTCGCGCGGTTGGGAGAGCTTCAGGGATCTCGTCGTCAAGCTCAGCCGCAAATGGCGCACCGATCCCTATGACCGGATGCGGCTGCCCTTCAGACCCAAATCGGTCGGGCTGAAGCAGCTGGCGGCGCTGGCCTGCCGCTTCGACGGCGTCCTTCTCGGTGCGCTTGCGCAGGCGCTCAAATCCGAAACGCTGGTGAGCGGGCTGGTGCTGGAAAGCAAGCCGGAGCAGGCGCCGAACTGGGCAAGCCGTGTGACGCTTCAACCCCGCCGAGATCCCTTCGGACTGCCGCGCGCGCGGGTCGATTGGCGGCTGCTGCCGATCGACCGGCACACCACGGCCAGCGCCGAGGCGATCATCGATGCGGAGCTCCAGCGCTTGGGATTGGGGCGGCTCGCGCCGCAAGCGGCGGAGGAGCGCGACCAATGGCCGGCGGAATTTGCCGGCGGCTGGCATCAGATCGGCACGACCCGGGCGCATGCGGATCCGCGCCGCGGCGTGGTGGACGGGAATTGCCAGGTGCATGGCGTCGGCAATCTCTTCGTCGCCGGCGCGTCGGTCTTCCCGACCGGCGGATCGGTGTCGCCGATGCCGACGCTGCTCGCGCTGGCCCTTCGCCTTGCCGATCACGTGAAGCGGACGCTGCAAGCGCCGCTGGCGATCCGCGCGCACCCGGAAGCCGTCAGTGTCGAAGGCGACTAGCGCGGCCGGGCAAAGGAGCCCGAGCGTGAGCGAAGCCTCGCTTTCTCCGCTGGTTTTCGCCTGGAGCCAGTTCGGCCCCTACCATATGGACCGATGCGAGGCCTTGGGCCAGGCGCTGACCGGCCGACGCCAAGTCGTCGGATTGGAGCTGGTGAGCCAGGGCGAGGTCTACGACTGGGCGCCCAGCGGGGAAGGGCGAGCGTTCCGAAAGCTGACGCTCTTTCCCGGCGAGCGCTTCTCGCAAGTGCCGGCCTGGCGGCATCTCGCCGCGCTGCTGCGCGCGTCTCTGCGCTTGCGCGCGCGCTACGTCTTCCTCTGCGATTTCCAGCTGCTGCCGATCTTCCTCGCGGCCTGCCTGCTGCGGCTGCTCGGGCGCCGCGTCATCGTCATGCAGGACTCGAAATTCGACGACAAGCAGCGGTCGCTGTGGCGCGAGCTGGGCAAGGCGGTATTGTACCGGCCCTACAACGCGGCCTTCGTCGGCGGGCGCCGCTCCCAGAGCTATCTCGAATTCCTCGGGATGCCGGCCGAGCGCATCGTCACCGGCTATGATACGGTCTCGATGGAGCGCCTGGCGCGGCTTGCCGGGACCGATCGGCCGGCCCATGCCGAACGTCACTTCTCCGTGATCGCGCGCTTCGTGCCGGAAAAGAATCTGGAGCTGGCGCTCGACGCCTATGCGGCCTATCGCCGGCGCTGCTCGGGGCCACCGCGCGCGCTGCTGTTGTGCGGCGCGGGACCGCTCGAAGACGATCTCAAGCGCCGCGTCGCTGAGGTGGGTATCGATGGCGTGCGTTTCTGCGGCTGGCTCGACGACCACGAGGTGGCACGCGTTCTGGCCTCGAGCCTGGCGCTGGTCCTGCCCAGCACGGAGGAGCCGTTCGGCTTGGTGGTCAACGAGGCGATCGCGCTCGGCGTGCCGGTCCTGCTCGCCGAGAATTGCGGCGCGCGCGATCACCTGGTGCGGAGCGGCGTCGATGGCTATGTGATCGAGCCGGACAATGCCGAGGGCCTCTCCGTGCTCATGGAGCGCCTCGCGCGCGACGAGGCCGAATGGCAACGGCTCTCGGCCAATACCAAACTGTTCCGCTCCGCGGCCGATACCGCGGCCTTCGTCGCCGGTGTCGAAGAGCTGCTCCAGCGGCTCGAACGGACCTGACCCGCGCCGCGGCGGCCGCCGGCGGCTTTCGCCGCCGGTTTCATCGTGTATGGTAGCGTCCGCAAAGCCGCAGGCGGAATGCCGCGCTGCTGTCGGGGAGGATCGCCCATGAGGATCGTCAGAGCATTCGCGGCGCTTGTCTTCATTTTGCCCTCCATCGCCGCGGCGGCGAGCTATCCGGAGCCGAAACCGGGCGACTGGATCGCGCATGATTTCAAGTTTCATACCGGCGAGACCATGCCGGAGCTTCGCCTGCACTACACGACCATCGGCGATCCTGCTGGAATGCCGATCGTGGTGCTGCATGGCAGCGGCGGCTCGGCGGCGAGCATGCTGACGCCGGCTTTCGCCGGTGCGCTGTTCGGGCCTGGCCAGCCCTTCGACGCGACGAAGTACTACATCATCATTCCCGACGCGCTCGGCCACGGCAAAAGCGCCAAGCCATCGGACGGCCTCAAGACGAAATTCCCGCAATACGACTATGCCGACATGGTCGACGCGCAATACCGGCTGCTCGCCGAAGGGCTGCACATCCGCCATGTGCGCCTCATCATCGGCAACTCGATGGGCGGGATGAATGTCTGGCTCTGGGGCGAGAAATACCCGGAGTACATGGACGCGCTGGTGCCGATGGCCTCGCAGCCGACGGCGATGGCGAGCCGCAACTGGATGCTGCGGCGGATGATGCTCGAAACCATCCGCAGCGATCCCGACTACAAGGACGGCAACTACACCACGGAGCCGCGCTTCCTCAAAATCGCCAGCGTCTTTTTCGGCATCGCCACGGCCGGCGGTACGCTTCACGATCAGAGGCTCGCGCCGACGCGCGCGCTGGCCGACAAGCTGGTGGATGAGCGATTGGCCGCGCCGATGACCGCCGACGCCAATGATTTCCTGTGGCAATGGGGCTCGTCCGCCGATTACGACGCATCGCCCGGACTCGAGACCATCGAGGCCTGGGTTCTCGCGATCAATTCCGCCGATGACGAGCGCAATCCGCCCGAGACCGGCCTTATGGCCCAGGCGATGAAACGGCTGAAGCACGGCAAGCTCTATCTCATCCCGGCGAGCGATGAGACCAGCGGGCATCTCACCACCGGCAACGCCAAGTTCTACGCGCAGCAGCTGCAGGAGCTGCTGCGGACCACGCCGCACCGAGCGATGTAGGGCGCAGCGGCCGCGCCTCGCATCCTCTGCGAAAGGACGCCGCCATCGCGCGCAGCGCGGAACTTTTGCTGCCCGGCAGCGGTAATAAGGGGTCTCGCGCCGGGGTAGCGCTGGCGCTGCTTTATTTACCCTTTAGGATCGGAAACGATGCCTCTATCCGGCACTGTCTATGAATCGGCAAAGCTGCTGGCCTTGCTGCAGGCCAGCTGGCTCGTCCCGATCGACCGGTTGTGGCCGCTCGCGCGCGCCATCCGGCGCTGGGGAGGGCGCCGCCGCGGCGCGCGGCCCGGCGGCGCCGAGCTGGTGCTGGCCCATCTGCTGTCCGATCAGGTGACCCCGGAGCAGGCCGTCGAGCTGTACCAGAGCTGGCAGGACCGCCAGCTCGAGCTCACCATGCAGATCATCGCGCTCCGCCGTCCCGGTCGGCGCTGGCGACCCGCCGTGCGATTGACCGGCGCCGAGCATCTGACCGCTGCGTTGGACCAGGGCGCCGGCGCCGTCCTCTGGATGAGCGACTTCATCTACGCGCCGGTCATTCTTCAGCGCACGCTCCACAAGGCCGGCTTTGCGCAAACGCTTCTCTCGCGGCCCGAACACGGCTTCTCGATCCTGCCCTTCGGCGTCCGCTACCTCAATCCGCTCTGGCAGGAGGTCGAGAACCGCTTCGTCGTCGAGCGCGTCGTGATCGAGAACAATGATGCGAAGCCGGCGCTCGCGATCCTGCGCGATCGGTTGGCGCGCAACGGCGTGGTCGAGATCGCCGCCGTCGAGACCGGCCGACGCACCCTCGATCCCCAATTCCTGCAAGGGCGCCTCAGGGTGGCGAGCGGCCCGCTTCACCTCGCCCGTACCTCCGGAGCGCCGATCCTGCCATGCGCCGCGCTCCGGCGCCGGGATGGCAGCTATGAGGTGACGATCCGACCGGCGCTCGATTTGGGCGATGGCGGCGAGGCGGCCTATGCCGCCGCAGCGCGCGCTTATACCAAATGGCTGGAGCCTCTCGTGCGCCGCTATCCCGATCAGTGGAACGGCTGGATTGCGCTCGGCCGGCTCGTGGAGAACGATCCCGAGTTTGCCGCCAGCTTAGCGTGCGCGCAGGTGCTCCGGCGCGAGCTCGAAACCGCCTAGCCCGCGGCTCGCCTCGATCCGTTCGCCGCTTGTAGACGCTGGCGCGCGCGCGTGTTTGTGCTCCGCAGCCAGGAGGGGAGGCAACGATGGCGATTACGTTGGATGAAGTCTATGCGCATGGCGACCGTTTCTTCGCGGCGATGGCTGGCGCCACTGCCGCCGAGCAGTCCGCCTTCTTCCTTCATGCGAACCCGCGGATCTACGTCACTCAGGGTGGCGAGACGATCGGTCTGGAGGAGCACGAGCGGCTGCACCGCCAGTGGACCAACGAGCGCCACGACTTCGGCCACTTCACGTTGACCGTTCTGAACACCGCGCCGGAGCGGGTGCGCGCGGTCGGGACCGTTTATTGGCAGGCCGAATATCGCGACCGTCCGCGGCCCAACGTCATCAAGGCGGTGGTGGGCGAGGACTGGATTATCGAGCGCAGCCCCTCGGGCGCCCTCAAATTCGTGCTCTACATCAACACTTTCCACCACTTGCTGCCGGACTCGGCGCCGCTGCAGCTCGAATAGCGCCGCCAGCCCTTGGTTGACGCCGATGCGCGCGCGAAACTAGCATCGGCGAAGGGCGAGTCTGTCGCCCGGGAGGCCAGGATGGCGCCTTACGATGCTGCCGCGATCCGTGCGCTGATCGAGCCCGATCGCGTCCGTCGCGACATCTATATCGATCCCGCGCTGTTCGAGCTCGAGCTGGAGCGCATCTTCGGCCGCGCCTGGATCTGGGTCGGTCATGAGAGCCAGGTAAAAAATCCCGGCGACTACGTCACCACGACCATCGGCCGGCAGGGGGTGGTGATGAGCCGGCACAGCGACGGCAAGGTCTATGTGCTGCACAATCGCTGCGGCCATCGCGGCGCCAAGGTGGTGGGCGATCGCGACGGCAATGTGCGCTTCTTCCGCTGCTGCTATCACGGCTGGACTTACCGCACCGACGGGACGTTGCGCGGCATCCCGATGCAGCGCGGCTATGACGGCACGGGCTTCGACATGGCGGATCC
>Ga0335073_10010709_pt1 | contig 12891 bp, 9 predicted proteins | sample Lox_Sample_22_FD_207093 | JGI IMG/M metagenome (GOLD analysis project Ga0335073, IMG submission 207093) | Soil microbial communities from Loxahatchee National Wildlife Refuge, Florida, United States - Lox_Sample_2.2 | ecosystem: Environmental > Terrestrial > Soil > Wetlands | place: USA: Florida...
ATGGGGTGAGACCGATGCCGGCGGAAGGCGCCAGCGAGCCGCGGCACGACCGGCTGCAGCCGCGCGCCGCGCCCGACCGCCGGCTCGTGGAAGATGCCCGGCACCGGCTGCTCGACCTGATCAATTCCGGAGCGCTGCGGCCCGGCGACCGGCTCGGCACCGAGCGGGAGCTGGCCGCCCGGCTGTCGGTGAGCCGGTCAACGCTGCGGCAGGTGCTGGCCGTGCTGGCCGAGGGCGGCGTGGTGCGGCGGGTGCCCGGCCGGGCCGGCGGCACGTTCGTCGCCCACGCCAAGGTGGACCGCGACCTGTCGGTGATCGTCGGCCTCCCGGAGTACCTGCGCCGTCAGGGCTTTGTGGCCGGGACCCAGGTGCTGTCGGCCACCATGTCCGGGGCCGACGACGTTGCGGCCGACAACCTGGCCGTGCCCGCCGGGAGCCTGCTCATCGACATCGTCCGGATCAGGCTGGCGGACGGGATCCCGATCTCGCTGGAGCGGGTCCAGCTGCCGGCCGAGATCTTCCCCGGGCTGCTCGAGCTGCCGCTCGGCGGCTCCATCTACGACCTGCTCGACGCGCACTACGGCGTCCGGCCCGACGAGGTCGTGGAGCACCTGGAGGTGGCCGAGGCCAGCACCGACGAGGCGGCGCTGCTCGCGGTGAGCCCCGGCGCGCCGCTGCTCGCGATCACCCGTACCTCGGCCACCTCGGCCGGCGTCCCGTTCGAGTTCTCGCACGACCTGTTCCGCGCCGACCGGACCTGCGTCACGTTCCGGACCCGGGCCGATCGCGCCGCGATCGTCCGGCGCGGGGCCGGCGACCCGGTGGACCTGCGGTCGGCGGCGAGCTCCGGGCGCGGCTGAGCCGGCGCTCCACGGCCGGCCACCGGGCGCGATATGTGAGGCATCCGACCGTTATGGCCGGTTATTTTGGTTAAGCTCTCAGCTAACATCGGCCGCTGACGGCGCGGGGCACTCCGCGGGCTCCGGCAAGGTGGACCGCACGTCAGCACCCAGCGTGCGTGATGGCTGCCCTGAGTAGCCCGCCGACGCCCTGCCCCGCGTCCGAATCCGCGCGCACTGCCTCCCCCTTCACGGCCAGGCACTTCGTCATGGGTGAAAGCCGAGCACGCCGGGCGTGCCCGACCGAAGGTTCATCTTGTCCGCCCCCAGGACCACTCATCCGCTATCCGTCAAGTTCGCTACCGTCATCGCCAGTTCGGCCCTGGCCCTGGGAGCCGCTGCCGCCGCGGCGTCATCCGCCCCGGCCCGGCCCACGGCCCTTCCCTCCGCTGATCGCCTGACCACGGGCCGCCTGACCACGGGCCGCCTGACCACGGGCCGCCTGACCACGGGCCGCCTGACCACGGGCCGCCTGACCACGGGCCGCCTGACCACGGGCCGCCTGACCACGGGCCGCCCGGCCGCCACGCACGTGCCGCGCAGCGTCAAGCTGGCTACCGTGCTGGAGCCGGCCGCGGGCACCGCGAGCGCCCCGCTGACGCCGCGGCAGGTCGCCCGGCAGATGCTCGGCTCGTTCGGCTGGTCGCAGCGGCAGTTCCCGTACCTGAACTGGCTGTGGGACCGCGAAAGCAGCTGGAACGTGCACGCGGAGAACCCGTACTCGGGCGCGTACGGCATCCCGCAGGCCCTGCCGGGGGCCAAGATGGCTACCGCTGGCCCGGACTGGCGCACCAGCGCCCGGACCCAGATCCGCTGGGGCCTGCGGTACATCCGCAGCACCTACGGCAGCCCGCTGCGGGCCTGGGAGCACGAGGTCACCTACGGCTGGTACTGAGCCGGCTCCGGCACGTGATCCAGTGCCCGGCTGGCCTGTACGGCAGCCGGGCACCGGCCTGAGAACCCCGGATTGTCACATAGAGTGTGCGGCTGTGTAGCCGTTAGGCTGGAGATTATTCGTTCGTCGACGGTGACGACGGGAGGACTTCCGGTGGAATCGATCATCGAGTCGCGGGGCGGAGCCGCGCGCGGCCCGGCCGGCGACGTGGCGATCCCCCCGCAGCGCGTGCACGAGCTGCTCGCCCGGCACGTGCTGGCCGACGGCTTCAAGATCGTCTATGACACCCGGGCCAGCCACGGATCCTGGATCGTCGACGCGCGGACCGGCGAGGAATACCTGGACCTCTACACGTTCTTCGCGTCCGCGCCGCTCGGGTCCAACCCGCACGGGCTGACCGACGACCCGGAGTTCATGGCCGTGCTGGCCGAGGCCGCGGCCAACAAGCCGGCCAACCCGGACATCTACACCACGCACTACGCGGAGTTCGTGGAGACCTTCGCGCGGGTGCTCGGCGACCCGGAGCTGCCGCACCTGTTCTTCGTCGAGGGCGGGGCGCTGGCCGTCGAGAACGCGCTGAAGGCGGCGTTTGACTGGAAGAGCCAGCGCAACGAGGCGGCGGGCCGGCCGGCCGGGCTCGGTACCCAGGTGATGCACCTGACCCGGGCGTTCCACGGCCGGTCCGGGTACACGCTGTCGCTGACCAACACCGAGCCGGGCAAGACCGCCAGGTTCCCGAAGTTCGACTGGCCGAGGATCGACGTGCCCGCGGTCACGTTCCCCCTCGAGGCGCACCTGGCCGAGGTCGAGCGGGCCGAGGAGCGGGCCCTGGCCCAGGCCCGGGCGGCCTTCGAGGCCAGCCCGCACGACATTGCCTGCTTCGTGGCCGAGCCGATCCAGGGCGAGGGCGGGGACAACCACATGCGGCCGGAGTTCCTGCGGGCGATGCAGGAGCTGTGCCGCGCCTACGACGCGCTGTTCGTGCTCGACGAGGTGCAGACCGGGGTCGGGATCACCGGCACGGCCTGGGCCTACCAGCAGCTCGGCCTGGAGCCTGACATCGTCGCGTTCGCCAAGAAGGTGCAGCTCGGCGGCGTCATGGCCGGCCGGCGCATCAACGAGGTCCCCGACAACGTGTTCGCGGTCTCCGGCCGGATCAACTCGACCTGGGGCGGCGGGCTGGCCGACATGGTCCGCTCCCGGCGGCTGCTGGAGATCATCGAGCGGGACGGGCTGATCGACCGCGCGGCCAAGACCGGCGACTGGCTGCTCGCCGAGCTGCGCGCCCTCGGCGAGCGGCACGCGGACGTGGCGTCGAATGTCCGCGGGCGCGGGCTCATGTGCGCGCTCGACCTCCCGGACACGGTGATCCGCGACACCGCGGTGCAGCACCTGCGCGAGGAGCACGTGATCGTGCTGCCGTGCGGGGGGCGCTCGATCCGGTTCCGGCCGGCCCTCGACATCACCGAGCGGGAGCTGCAGTTCGGCCTGGCCGCCCTCGACCGCGTGCTGGCCTCGCTGTACGGCCTGGCCAGCAGCTGACGACTGCTGACAATTTAGGTAAAGGACGCCGCAGATGGCTCACTCCGCTGACACACGCCCGATTTCCTCCGTCATCGACGGCCGGCCGGTGCCGGGCCCGGCGGCCGGGCGGTTCCTGTCCACCAACCCGGCCCGCCTCGACGACGTGGTCGCCGAGGTCGCGCTGGCCGGCGCGCCGGTGCTGGTGACCGCGGCCCGAGCGGCGCGGACGGCCCAGCGGGCCTGGGCGGACGTGCCCGCGCCGGTGCGCGGCCGGGCGATCGCGAACATCGGCCGGCTGATCGAGGCCAATAAGGAGGCCCTGGCCCGGCTGGTCACCCGCGAGGTCGGGAAGCCGTACCCCGAGGCGCTGGGCGAGGTGCAGGAGATCATCGACACCTGCGACTTCTTCCTCGGCGAGGGCCGGCGCCTGTACGGGCAGACGGTGCCGAGCGAGATGCCGGACAAGCAGCTGTTCACGTTCCGCAACCCGGTCGGCGTGGTCGCGGTGATCACCGCGGGGAACTTCCCGGTGGCGGTCCCGTCCTGGTACATCGTGCCCGCGCTGCTGTGCGGGAACGCCGTGGTGTGGAAGCCGGCCGAGTACTCGGCGGCCGGCGCGGCCGCCTTCCACGAGCTGTTCTGCCGCGGCGGCGGGCTGCCGCCGGGAGTGTTCAACGTGGTCTACGCCGACGGCGCGGAGACCTTCTCCGGCCTGGAGCAGGCGCTGGACGCGGGCCTGGTCGACAAGATCGGGTTCACCGGCTCCACCGAGGTCGGCGCGCGGATCGGCGAGCTGGCCGGCCGGCATCTGCAGTCGCCCTGCCTGGAGCTGGGCGGGAAGAACCCGATGGTGGTCACCGCCCAGGCAGACCTGGACCTGGCCGTCGAGGGCGCGCTGTTCGCCGGGTTCGGCACCGCCGGGCAGCGGTGCACCTCGCTCGGCACGGTGATCTGCCACGAGTCGGTGCACGACGAGTTCCTCACCCGGTTCGCCGAGGCGACGGCGGCCGCGGCGGTCGGCGACCCGTTCGCGGACGTGCTGTACGGGCCGATGCTCGACGCGAAGTTCGCCGAGCGGTTCGACAAGTTCCTCGGCTGGATCAGCCCGCGGCACCAGGTGCTCGGGTCGACCGGGGTCGGGCGGATCACCGCGGCGAACCCGCGGGCCGGCTTCGTGGGCGACCCGGAGACGGGGATCTTCTACCACCCGACGATCATCGACGGCGTGCGCCCGGGCGACGAGATCTTCGATAACGAGACATTCGGGCCGCTGGTCGGGGTGACCACCTACCGGACGATGGATCAGGCGATCGAGCTCGCGAACGAGCCCGGCTACGGGCTGTCCTCGTCGATCTACACCAACGACGCGCGGGAGGCGTTCGCGTTCCGGCGCGGGATCTCGGCCGGCATGGTCAGCGTGAACAACTCGACGTCCGGGGCCGAGGCGCACCTGCCGTTCGGCGGCAACGGCAAGTCCGGCAACGGCTCACGCCAGTCCGGCGTGTGGGTGCTCGACCAGTTCACCCGCTGGCAGGCGCTGAACTGGGACTACTCCGGGCGGCTGCAGAAGGCGCAGATGGACGTGGTCGAGCTCACGCCGGATCTAGAGTTCAAACTGTGACCCTAGTTCAGGCTGCGACACCGCCGTTGGCGGCACCGCCGTTGGCGGCACCGCTGTTGGACAGACCGCTGCGCCCGGCGGCCCGCCGATGACCACGCCCGCCGAGCTCGACCGGCACTTCGTCGAGACCGTGGGCGGCCTGCCGGGCGGCCCGGCCCGGCAGGATGGTGCGGGCCGGGACCCGGCGGCGCCGGTGCGCGCGGGCAGCCGCCTGGACGGCGCCACCCTGCTGGCCATCTTCGACGCCCAGGTGCAGAGCCGGCACCTGGACTTCGCGGCCCGGTGGATGCAGGGCCACGGCCGCGGCTACTACACGATCGGCTCGGCCGGCCACGAAGGCAACGCCGCGGTAGCCGCGGCGCTGCGGCCGTCCGACCCCGCGCTGCTGCACTACCGGTCCGGCGGGTTCTACTGCGCCCGCGCGCGCCAGGTAGCCGGGATCGACCCGGTCCGCGACGTCCTGCTCGGGGCGGCCGCGTCCGCCGACGAGCCGATCGCGGGCGGGCGGCACAAGGTGTTCGGCCGTGCCGAGCTGTCCATCATCCCGCAGACCTCGACGATCGCCTCGCACCTGCCGCGCTCGCTCGGGGTCGCGCTGGGCATCGGCCGCGCGGCAAAGCTGGGCGTGCCGTGCCCGTGGCCGCGCGACGCGGTGGCGGTCACCTCGTTCGGCGACGCCTCGGCCAGCCATTCCACCGCCGCCGGGGCGGTCAACGCCGCCTGCCACACCTCATACCAGGGCCTCCCCGTGCCGCTGCTGTTCGTCTGCGAGGACAACGGGATCGGGATCAGCGTCCCCACCCCGCGCGGGTGGGTGGCGGCCTCGTACCGCGACCGGCCGGGCCTGCGGTACCTGGCCGCCGACGGTTGCGACCCCGTCGCGGCGTACGACGCGGCCGCCGAGGCGGCCGGGCTCGCCCGGTCCCGCCGGGTACCGGTGTTCCTGCACCTGTCCGTGGTCCGGTTCCTCGGCCACGCCGGCAGCGACGCGGAGGCCGCGTACCGTGCCCCGGCCGACCTGGCGGCGGACCTGGCCCGTGACCCGCTGGTGGCGACCGCGGCCGAGCTGGTCCGCGCGGGCCTGCTGACCCCCGGCGAGGCCGTGGCCCGCTACGTCGCGATCGGCGGCCAGATCCACGAGGCGGCCGAGCGGGCGCTGGACACCAGGCCGCTGTCCAGCGCTGCGGAGGTAATGGCCCCGCTGGCGCCGCGGCACCCGGACCGGGTGGCCGAGCTGGCCCGGCGGGGGCCGTCGGGGGCCGGGGCGGGCACCCAGGAGGTGACCCTCGCGCAATCCGTCAACCTGGCACTCGGCGAGCTGCTCGAGACCTACCCCGGGATGTGCGTGTTCGGCGAGGATGTCGGGCGCAAGGGCGGCGTCTACGGGGTGACCAAGGGGCTGCAGCGCCGGTTTGGGGCGGCCCGGGTCTTCGACACCCTGCTCGACGAGCAGTCGATCCTCGGGCTCGCGCTCGGCGGCGGGCTGACCGGCCTGCTGCCGGTGCCGGAGATCCAGTACCTCGCCTACCTGCACAACGCCGAGGACCAGGTCCGCGGCGAGGCCGCCACCCAGCAGTTCTTCTCGGCCGGCCAGTTCCGCAACCCGATGGTGCTGCGGGTGGCCGGCTACGGGTACCAGAAGGGCTTCGGCGGCCACTTCCACAACGACAACGCGGTCGGGGTGCTGCGCGACATCCCCGGACTGGTGATCGCCTCACCCGCGCGGCCGGACGACGCGGCAGCGATGCTGCGCACTTGCCTGGCCGCCGCGGCGGCGGATGGCTCGGTGTGCGCGTTCCTCGAGCCGATAGCGCTCTACCACACCCGCGACCTGCACGACGACGGCGACGGCGGCTGGCTGGCGCCGTATCCCGGCCTGGACGCTCACGTGCCGCTGGGGCAGGCCCGCCGCTACGGCGACGGCCGCGACCTGACCATGATCACCTTCGGCAACGGGCTGCGGATGAGCCTGCGGGTCGCCCGCAGGCTGGCCGGCCAGGGGATCGGCGTCAGGGTCATCGACCTGCGGTGGCTCGCCCCGCTTCCGGTCGCCGACGTGCTGCGCGAGGCGCAGGCGACCGGGCGGGTGCTGGTCGTGGACGAGACCCGCCGCTCCGGCGGAGTGTCCGAGGGAGTGGTCACCGCGCTGGTCGACGCCGGCTACCAGGGCCGGATCTCGCGGGTGACCAGTGAGGACAGCTTCATCCCGCTGGGCCCGGCGGCCAACGCGGTGCTCTTGGATGAGCCCACGATCGAGAAAGCCGCCGCCGGCCTCGTGCACGGCTGAGGTTACGGCTTGAACGGGAAGTAGCCGGAAGGGCTGTTCGGGCCGGGCGGTCCGGCCGAAGGGCCGCCCGGAAACGTGTCCGCGGGGCCGGCGTCGGATGGCGGCGGTGGCAAGGGGCGGGCATCGAACCGCCGGAGGCTGTCGATCATGGCGTCGGCTATGGGGGCGGTCATCTTGATGATCACGGCCGGCTCCCCGGTCGGGTCCACGAAGGGTGAGACAGTGCAGGATTGCCCCACGCCGCGGCGGCCGAGCCATTCGTCCAGGGCCTTCTGCAGGTCTCTGGCGAGCCGGAGCGCCTGCCTGTCCTTGTCGCTGAGGTTCGGCATACCAGCCTTCCCCGGTCGGTTAACTCGAATCCATCACGATGCGGATTTCAGTTCCTGGCCATCGTACGCATGAACGTCTGCAAGGGCATCTGCAAGAACATCTGTTTGCACAGAACAAATGCGCGTGCATACGATAACGTGCTAGAAGCGGCAAGGGGTGCCAACAAGGGCAGGTCCGCCGTAAGCAAACGGGGAGAAGGCTGATGATCGAGGCTCGCAACGGCATGAAAGCGTCCCGGCTCGAGGGGGTCAGCTGGCGCAAGAGCGACTACAGCAACCCGAACGGGAGCTGCGTGGAGGTCGCCGCGCTGCCCGACGGGGGAGTCGCCGTCCGTCATTCGCGCCATTCCGACAGCCCGGCGCTGATCTACACCCCGGCCGAGATCGACGCGTTCATCCGGGGAGTCAAGGACGGCCAGTTCGACTACCTGCTCGGCTGACCTGGTCGGCTTACCCGGCCGCCGGCAGCGCGGGCGATGCGCTATGCCCCGGGACGGGGCGGTGGGATACTTGCCTAGCGGCCAGACACCGGCAGCAGTTACCGGGAGTCTAGATGATCTCTGACAAGGCACGGCGGGTCACGTCGGCCCGCTCGGCTGCCGAGCGTGCGCCTTACGAGCGGGCGCCCTCGGAACGGGCGCTCGTGGCCGCGCGCAGCGGCCCGACGGCGCTGCGGATGGCGCTGGGCGCTCAGCTACGCCGGCTGCGCGAGAACAGCCACGTCACGGTGGCCGAGGCCGCCGAGGAGATCCGGGCCACCCACTCCAAGATCAGCCGCCTGGAGCGGGGCCGCAGCAGCGCCAAGCAGCGCGACGTGGCCGACCTGCTCAGCCTGTACGGGGTGACCGACGAGTCGCAGCGAGAGGAGCTGCTGGCCCTGGCCCGCCAGGCCAGCACGCCCGGCTGGTGGCAGCCGTATACCGACGTGCTGCCGAGCTGGTTCGAGCTGTACCTCGGGCTGGAGAAGGCCGCGTCGATCATCCGGCTCTACGAGGTCCAGTTCGTGCACGGCCTGCTGCAGACCGAGGACTACGCCCGGGCCGTGATCCTCATCGCCAACGCGAACGCGTCCGAGGAAGAGATCGCCCGCCGGGTCAGCGTGCGGATGAAGCGCCAGCAGCTGCTGACCCAGCCCGACCCGCCCCGGGTATGGGCCGTGCTGGACGAGGCGGCGCTGCGCCGCTGGCCGGCCCGGCGCGACGTGATGCGGGCGCAGCTGAAGTACCTGCTGGAGATCACCGAGCTGCCGAACGTGACGCTGCAGGTCGTCCCGTTCAACGTCGGCCCGCACGCCGCGGCGGGCGGCCCGTTCACCATCTTGCGGTTCCCCGAGCCGGATCTGCCCGACATGGTCTACCTTGAGCAGCTGAACAGCGCGGTCTACGTGGATCACCCCGACGACGTCATTGACTACGTGACCGTTATGGACCAGCTGTGCGTGCGGGCGAAGACCGGCCCGGCCAGCAAGGACATGATCAGCGCGCTGCTCAGGCAGATCTAAGGCCACCGCCCGGCCGCTCCTCCTTCACGTCGGCAGCGACCCTGGCCCCGATGCGCGCCCGCGCCGAACAGCCATAACGGGACCGGCGCTAGCCGGCCCGCCAGCCGCCGGGATCCACGCCGCCCGCGCACCAGGCCGGCCGCGACCGACGGAATCCGCCGGCTCGCCTGCTCCTGCGCCAGCCGGGCAGCCAGCAGGCGCCGGGTGCGCTCGTCGGTCACGGGGGTCCACGCTATCCGTCCCGGCGGGGGCGGGCACCGGCGGGTGCGAGACCGAACCCTGTTCATCCTCCTGCGGCGGCCCACGTACGCTGAGCGCGAGACGGGCGGGCGAGAACAGTCGGCTGGCCTCGGGCCGTCGGCCGGGCGGAGCCCGCGGACCGCGGTCCGCGCACGGAAAGGATCACGAGTGCCCTACAAGACGCCGGAACGCGACGTCGTCACGATCATCGACGCCCGGCCGACCCCGGTGGCCCTGCTGGCTCCGGGCGGGCGGTTCATCGCGCTGGTGCATTACGAGTCGCATCCCCCGATCGCCTTGCTGGCCGGGCCGTACCTGCCGCTGGCCGGGATCCGGATCGACCCGGTGCTGGCGGGCCGGCAGCGGGTGCGCCGGCTGACCGGGCTGTCGGTGCTGCGGCTGGCGGACGGGGTGGAGCGGGTCGTGGCCCTGCCGGACGGGGCGCAGCCGAGCGTGCCCGCGTGGGCTCCGGACGGGCGTACGTTCGCGTTCACGGTGGACGAACCGGACGGCATCGGCGTGTGGGTCGCCGACGCCGAGTCGGCGACCGGCCGGCAGGTGCCGGGGCTGCGGGTGCGGGACGTGCTCGGCGGGGATCCGCTGACCATCGGCGCCGCCGTCCGGTGGACCCGCGACGGCAGCGCGCTGCTGGCGCTCGGCGTTCCGGACGCGGCGCTCGAGCTGCCCGAGGCGCCGATCGAGCCGCGCATCGAGGAGACGGTGGGCAAGCGGTCGCAGATGGCGACCTACCAGGACCTGCTGCGCACCGACGCCGGCGCGGACACGTTCGAGGCGCTGGCCACCACGGTGCCGCTCCGGGTCGAGCCCCGCACCGGGGCGGCCAAGGAGCTCGGGCCGCCCGGGCTCTACCAGCGGCTGGCCGACTCACCGGACGGCGAGCACCTGCTAGTGCACCGGATACGACGGCCGTTCTCGTTCCGCGTCCCGTACCAGTACTTCGCGCGCACCGTGGAGGTGTGGTCGGCCGCGGGCGACCTCGAGCGCGTCGTGGCCGAGCTTGGCGTGAGCGACGAGGTCCCGCGGCAGGGCGTGCCGACCGGCCCGCGCCAGGTGTCCTGGGAGGAGCGGGCCCCGGCCAGCCTGGCCTGGACCGAGGCCCTGGACGGCGGGGACCCGGTCGCCCCCGCCGAGCATCGCGACCGCGTCATGCGGCTCGCGGCGCCGTTCACCGGCGAGCCGGAGCCCGCGTTCGACGTCCAGCACCGCTGCCTGGGCTGGCTCGACCTGGAAGAGCCGCACCGGATACTGCTGACCGAGCACGACCGCGACCGCCGGTGGCTGACCACCTGGATCTGCGACCTGGCCGAGCCGGAGCGCCGCCGGATCCTGTTCGACCACTCGATGGACGACGCCTACACCGACCCCGGCTCGCCGATGATGATCACCAACCCCGACGGCAGCCGGACCCTGCTGCAGGACGGCTCGCTGATCTACCTGCGCGGCGACGGCTCGACCCCGGAAGGGGACCGGCCGTTCCTGGATCGCCTGGACCTGGAGACGGGGCGGTCGGAGCGGCTGTACACCAGTCCCGCCGACGGCCTGGACCACGTGCTCGGCTTCCCCGGTGACGCCGACCCGCCCCGCGGCGAGGTGGTGCTGTGGCATGAGAGCCAGGCCGAGCCGCCGAACCTGTACCGCACGGGGCTGGACGGCTCCGGCTCCCGGGCGCTGACCGCCTGGCCGGATCCGCATCCGCAGCTGACCGGGATGGAGAAGCGGCTGCTCGTGCACGACCGGGGCGACGGGGTGCAGCTCTCCGGCATGCTGCACCTGCCGCCGGGCTACGACCCGGCCACCGGCGGCCGGCTGCCGGTGCTGATCTGGGCCTACCCGCTCGACTACGGCGACGCGACCACCGCGGGCCAGGTCCGGGGCAGCAGCCAGCGGTTCACCCGGCTGAACGCGCTGGAGCCGACGTGGTTCGTGCTCCGCGGGTACGCGGTGCTCTCGAACGCGACGATGCCGGTGATCGGCGACCCCGAGACGATGAACGACACCTTCATCGAGCAGGTGACCGCCGCGGCGCGGGCGCACGTCCGGGCGCTGGACGAGATGGGCATCGCCGACCCGGCGCGGGTGGCCGTGGGCGGGCACAGCTACGGCGGGTTCATGACCGCGAACCTGCTCGCGCACACCGACCTGTTCGCGGCCGGGATCGCGCGCAGCGGCGCGTACAACCGGACCCTGACGCCGTTCGGCTTCCAGGCCGAGCGGCGCAGCTTCTGGGAGGCGTCCGCGATCTACGACGAGCTGTCGCCGTTCCGCTACGCGAACCAGATCACCGCGCCGATCCTGCTCGTGCACGGTGAACAGGACAACAACTCGGGGACGTTCCCGATCCAGTCCGAGCGGCTCTACCAGGCGATCCAGGGGAACGGCGGGACGGCGCGGCTGGTGCTGCTGCCCCACGAGAGCCACGGGTACCTCGCGCGCGAGTCGGTGCTGCACGTGCTCGCGGAGCAGTTCGACTGGCTGCGCCTGTGGCTGGGCTGACCGCGGGAAGGGGCTGGAGGGAATTGGGTCACCCGGCGGCCCGGGGGTCACGGCCGGGCCCGTCCGGGTGACGTGCGCGGCGTGCCGGATATTGGGAGCAGGACCGGTCCGGCGAGCCCTCGGCCGCGCTACACCACAGCCAATCGCAGCAAGGTCAAGCCAGGCTGAAGGTGATCTGTGGATTAGCTGGATCCCAGGAATCCGCAGGCCCGGCGCTGTTCCAGGGCCCCGCGCGCCGGAGCAGCCCGGGCGACCACGTTGGCAAGTTGCCGCTGGTGCTGCACTATGAAGCCGTGGCAACCACTCGCGCCGCCCGGCCCGGCTATCACCACGGTGACCTGCCCAACGCGCTGGCCAACGCGGCAACCGACCTGGCCCGCGGCGGCGGCCCGGAGGCCGTCGTGCTCCGGGAGGCGGCGCGCCGGGTGGGGGTTTCCGCCGCCGCGGCGTACCGGCACTACGTCGGCCACGGCGAGCTGCTGCAGGCGGTCAAGCACCGGGCGCTCGCGGCGCTGGCGGACGCGATGCAGGATGGCCTGGACCACGGCGAGCCGGTGGCCGACCGGGCCGACGACGCGGTCCGGCGGTTCCGCAACCTGGGGCGCTCCTACGTCCGGTTCGCGCTCGACAACCCGGGCCTGTTCCACACGGCGTTCTGCCGGCCCGACGCCACCCCGGGACACATCGACGTCAACGTCACCGCGCGGATCGAGGCCTCGCGCCCGTACCAGATCTTGTCCGGGTCCCTCGACCAGCTGGTCGAGGTCGGCCTGCTGGACCCGGCCCGCCGCCCGGTAGCCCCGGTCGCGTTCTGGGCCACCGTGCACGGGCTCGCCACGCTGCTCGTGGACGGCCCGCTGGCCGCGCTGGCCGAGCCCGATCAGGCCAAGGCGATCCAGCGCACGCTGGACATCCTCATCGACGGCATCGGCGCCCCGCCGCGCCCGGCCTGACGGCGGCGTCCTGGGTCGGCCGTCTAGCCGCGGACGCCGGTCAGGGCCGGCGTCCAGGCGTGGCCGCTAAGCCCGGGGAGCGTGCCCGTTGAGCCCGGCAGGCGTGCGCGTTAAGCCCGGCGAGCGTG
>Ga0335073_10010710_pt1 | contig 12891 bp, 11 predicted proteins | sample Lox_Sample_22_FD_207093 | JGI IMG/M metagenome (GOLD analysis project Ga0335073, IMG submission 207093) | Soil microbial communities from Loxahatchee National Wildlife Refuge, Florida, United States - Lox_Sample_2.2 | ecosystem: Environmental > Terrestrial > Soil > Wetlands | place: USA...
TGCTAGCGGGCCGGCGCAGCCTGTCCGGGTGTGAACACATCGCGCGCGCGGCGATTGCTTGAGTATCCGGACCGCAAGCTACAATGTCCATTAAGGCTGCACAATGCCGGATCGCATCATTCATATCCTGCCCGAGCAGGTCGCAAGCCAGATCGCGGCGGGCGAGGTCGTCGAGCGTCCGGCGTCTGCCGTAAAGGAGCTGGTTGAGAATTCGCTCGACGCGGGAGCGCGCTCGATTGCCGTCGAGATCGAGCGCGGCGGATGCGCGCTGCTGGCGGTCAGCGACGACGGCTCCGGCATGGGGCGCGAGGACGCGGTCGTATCGATTCGGCGCCACGCCACTTCGAAGATTCGCGGCGCGGGCGACCTCGCCGCGATCCGGACGCTGGGCTTTCGCGGCGAGGCGCTCGCCTCGATCGCGAGCGTGTCGCGGATGACGCTGCGCTCGCGGCGGGCGGGCGACGATCACGGCATCGAGCTTGCCATCACCGGCGGCGATATCGACGCGACCCGCGAATGCGCCTTAGCCCACGGCACGCGGATCGAAGTGCGCGAGCTCTTTTTCAACACACCCGCGCGGCTCAAGTTTCTCAAGACCGTCGCGACCGAGCAGAGCGTGATTGCCGAGGCGATGCAGCGCCTGGCACTCGCGAATCATCAGATCGCGTTTCGGCTCACCAGCGACGGGCGCGTGATCTTCGACCTGCCGCGCGCGACGACGATTCTCGAGCGCGCGCGCCAGCTCTTCGGCCCCAAGCTCGCGCCCAGGATGTTGGCGTTCGATCTCAGGCGCGTAGGACTGCGCGCGTGGGGGCTCGCCGCCACCAGCCAGGAGTCGTTTGCGACCGCGAGGATGATCTTCACCTTCGTCAACGGCCGCACGGTGCGCGATCGCCTGCTGGTGCGCGCGGTCGAGCAGGCCTACCAGACGCTCATTCCGCGCGGACGCCATCCGGCGGTGATCCTTTTCGTCGAGATCCATCCCGAGGAAGTCGACGTCAACGTGCATCCGATGAAAACCGAGGTGCGCTTTCGCAACTCGGGCGCGATTTTCGAGGCCGTATATCACGCGCTGCGCGATCGGCTCGCGAATCAGACTGAAGACCCAAGCGCGCCGCAGGAAGTCGCGATGCAATCTTCGCACGGCGCAGCCGCTGCGCTGGAGGCAGCGCAAATCGCGCCGCCGGTTCCGAATCACAACGTGGCTTCGATGGCTGCCGCGGTTCCCGCGCGCTCCGAGGCGCCGCTCCGGCTCGTTCCCGACGCTCCCCTCGCCAATCCCGCCGTGCAGCGCGCGCTCGGCCTCGCGTTTAGCCGTGAGGCGGCCAACGGCGTCGAGCATCAGGGGCGGCCGATTCCGATGTACTCGCAACTGAGAGTCATCGGCCAGCTCTTTGCTGGGTATATCGCGCTCGAAGGCGAGGACGGGCTGTTGCTGGTCGATCAGCACGCCGCCCACGAGCGCGTCACGTTCGAGAAGCTCAAGGCTGAGCTTAAGAGCGGCGGAATCCGCGTCCAGGCGATGCTCACGCCGCAATCGATCGAGCTTAACCCGGCGCGCGCGGCGCAGATCCAGGCCGCGATCCCGGAGCTGCGCGCGATGGGCTTCGATGTCGAAGCGTTCGGCCCTTCGACGCTCCTGCTCAACGGCGCGCCGGCGGTGTTCGGCGTCGAGCAGGCGGGGCGACTTCTCTCTGACATGCTCGACGCCGTCGGCGAGATGCGGATTCGCGGCGAGAGCGGCGGCGCGTTTGAGGAGATGCTGAAGCGGCTTGCCTGTCACGGCTCGGTGCGGGTTGGGCGGGTGCTCGAGGATCGCGAGATTCGCGCGCTGCTCGAGGAGCTCGATCGCACCGAGTTCAAGACCAACTGCCCGCACGGCCGCCCGGTGCATATCGGCTTTCCGCGCGGGCAGATCGAGCGGATGTTCCGGCGATGAACGCGCCCGTGCGGATTCGGGTCGGGTTTATCGTCGGCCCGACCGGCAGCGGTAAGACCGCGCTCGCGCTCGAAGTTGCACAGGCGCTCGGCGCGGAGATCGTCAACGCCGACTCGCGGCTTTTCTACTGCGCGATGGATATCGGCACCGCCAAGCCGACGGATGACGAGCGCCGCCGCGTGCCGCATCATCTTATAGATATCCGAAATCCCGACGAGCCGCTCGACGTCGCCGCGTTCGGCGCGACGGCGCGCGAGCGCATCGCCGAGATCGCAGGCCGCGGGAATCCGGTGCTTGTCGTTGGCGGCAGCGGACTCTATCTGCGCGTCCTGCGCGGCGGAATTTTCGCAGGACCGCCGGCCTCGCCCGAGATTCGCGCGCGCCTGGCCGCGATCGCGGCCGAGCACGGCGTGCCGCATCTCCATGAAAGTCTGCGCGCCGTCGATGCCGTGGCGGCGAATCGAATCCACGTCAACGATCTCTACCGCATCACGCGCGCGCTCGAAGTGTACGAGCTGAGCGGCGAACCCATCAGCCGCCATCAGGAGCGCCACGCCTTTGCGCAAAGCGACTTCGACGAACTCACGCTCGCGATCGAGACGGCTCGCGAGCTGCTCTACGAGAATATCGACCGCCGATTCGACGCGATGGTCGCGGCCGGGCTGGTCGATGAAGTGCGCGCATTGCTCTCTGCGGGTTACTCATTTGATCGCCAGCCGTTGAATTCAATCGGCTACGCGGAGATCGCGGCGTATCTGCGCGGCGAGCTCACGCTTAAGGCCGCGATCGAAAACGCCAAGCGCGAGTCGCGGCGCCTCGCCAAGCGCCAGCTCACCTGGTTTCGCCACCAGCCCGGCGTGGTCTGGCTTGACCCGCTGCGCGCGCCGGGTAAGGCTCGCGAGATGTTGGCCGCGTTTTTCGCCGGCCGCGCCGCTCCACAAGCGGCGCTGCCTGCGTCATGATGGGCGCAGTGCGGGGAAACAAGTTGAAGGGAAATCCGAACGGCAAGAAGCCGCGCGCGGCGCGGACCGAGCGCGCGAACGGCGCAGCGCCGGCGGGTCCGTCGCCCATCGAGCGGGTCCGCCTCGCGCGCAATCCGACCCGCCCGCAATCGCTCGACTACTTCGATCTGCTGCTGCGCGACTTCTTCGAAATTCATGGCGACCGCCGCTTCAGCGACGACGGCGCGATCGTCGCCGGACTCGCCTACTTCGGCGGCCGCCCGGTCGCAGTCGTCGGCCAGCAGCGCGGCCGCACCACCGCCGAGCGCATCAAGCGCAACTTCGGCAGTCCCAAGCCCGACGGCTATCGCAAGGCGGCGCGGGTCTATCAGCTCGCCGAGCAATTCGGTCTGCCGCTCCTGACATTTATCGATACCCAAGGCGCCGACCCGGGGGTGAGCGCCGAGGAGCGCGGGCAAGTCGAGGCGATAGCGGCCGACCTCGAGCTGATGGCGCGGCTCACCGTGCCAAGTATCGCGTGCGTGATTGGCGAGGGCGGCTCTGGTGGTGCGCTCGCGCTCGGCGTCGCGAATCGCGTCCTGATGCAGGAGAACGCGTGCTACTCGGTCATCACGCCCGAAGGCTGCGCGGCGATTCTGTGGCGCACGGCGAGCGAAGAGAACGTGGCGCGCGCGGCGAGCGCGATGAAACTGTCGGCGCCCGATCTGAAGAGCCTCGGTCTTATCGACGAGATCGTGCCTGAGCCGTCGGGCGGGGCGCATACCGCGCCAGCCGAAGCGGCGCATCTGCTCGGCGCCGCCATCGCGCGCAATCTCGCACAGCTATCAAAGATGAAGCCCGAGCAGCTTCGCCGCGATCGCGATCGCAAGTTCGCCGCGATGGGCTCCTCGTTCGTGACCCGTGCCCGCGTTGAAAACGAGCGCCCGATCAGTTAGCCATTTCGTCCGCGATGCCACAGAGGACTGCCAAACGGATCGCGCCTGAACCGCCGTCGATCGAGACGCTCAGGGCGCGGATGGACGAGGTCAATCTCAAGCTGCTGCGCCTGCTCGCGCTGCGCGCGACGATCGCGACCGAGGTCGGACGCCTCAAGCACACCGACGGCACGCTCGTCTACCAGCCGGCGCGCGAGCGCGAGATTATCGAACGGATGGTGGCCGAGAATCCGGGGCCGCTGACCGCAGACCACGTCCGCAACATCTATAGAGAGATCATCTCGGCCTGCCGCGGACTCGAGCAGGTGCCGCGCGTCGCGTTCTTAGGCCCCGAGCATACCTATTCGCACGAGGCGGCCCGCGCCCGCTTCGGCGCGAGTGTCGATTTCATGCCGCTGATGTCATTCGCGGCGGTATTCCAGGCCGTCGAAAACGGGCGCGCCGATTTCGGCGTGGTGCCGGTCGAAAATTCCACCGAGGGCCAGGTCGGCCTGACGCTCGATCTCCTGATTGATACGCCGCTGGTGATTATCGGCGAGATCCTGCAGCCGATTCGCCATGCGCTGCTCTCACGCGACGGCGACAAGTCGAAGCTCGTGAAGATCGTGTCGCATCAGCAATCGCTCGGCCAGTGCCGCAATTATCTCGCCGCCAACCTGCCGCATTGCGAGACCGAGGCGGTGGTCTCGAACGCGCAGGCGGCCAAGCTGGCGGCTGAAGACGCAACCCTTGGCGCGATAGCGTCGCGCGCGGCGGGTGAGGCCTACGGCCTTCGCGTCATCGCCGAAAATATCCAGGACATCGCCGCCAACACCACGCGTTTTTTGGTGATGGGGACGCAAGCCGTCGATCGCTCGGCGCGCGACAAGACGACGGCGCTGTTCGCGGTCGCCGATCGGGTCGGCGCGCTCAACCAGGCGCTCGGCCTTTTCGCGCGCAACAAGATCAATATTTCGAAGATCGAATCGCGCCCGCTGCGCGCGCGGCCGTGGGAATACCTCTTCTTCGTTGACCTGCAGGGTAATCGCGAGGATCCCAAGCTCAAGCGCGCGCTCGAATCACTTTCGCACAAGGCCCTTTTCTTGAAGGTGCTGGGATCGTATCCTGAAGGAAGGTCGGCCGCCGCATAGGAAGGCCCCGCCGTTTGGTAAACGCCAAAGATCTCGCTCTTCCCTCAGTAGCTGCGCTCGCTCCCTACGAACCGGGTAAACCGATCGAGGAACTGGAGCGCGAACTCGGTATATCCGAGCCGGTGAAGCTCGCCTCCAACGAGAATCCTATCGGCCCGTCACCGATGGCGATCGAGGCCATCCGGGCGGCGCTGCCCGAACTGAATCGCTATCCCGACGGCGCGAGCTTTGCGCTCCGGCGCAAGATCGCGGCGCGCCACGGCGTCGATGAAAATCGCATCTTCCCGGCCTCGGGCTCGGTCGAGGTATTGCATCTGCTGGCGTTCCTGTTCGTGCGTCCCGGGCTCAACACCGTTTACTCCGAGCATTCGTTCGCGATTTATCCGCTGGCGACAGCCGCTGCCGGCGGCGAGCACAAAGTCGTGCCGACCAGCGACGGCTACGCGCACGATCTCGAGGCGATGGCGGCGGCGATCGACGCCAACACGCGAATCGTCTTTCTCGGCAATCCCAACAATCCGACCGGCACGATCTATCGCAACGCCGAATGGCAGCGCTTCCTGGCGCGCGTTCCCGAGCGTGTCGTGATCGTGGCCGACGAAGCATACTTCGAGTTCGTGCGCGATCCCGAGTATCCCGACTCGCTCAAGGATCACGACGATCGCCGCATGATCGTCACCTGCCGCACCTTCTCGAAAATTTTTGGCCTCGCCGGAATCCGCGTGGGCTACGCGGTTGCGCGGCCTGACCTTGTCGAGATGCTGAATCACGTGCGCCAGCCGTTCAACGTGACCTCGCTCGCGCAGGTCGCGGTGGTGGCGGCCATGGATGACAAGGCGCATATCGCGCGCACACTCGAAGTCCATGCCGAGGGCATGACCTACCTCGAGCGCGAGTTCCGCCGCCTCGGAATCGCGTACGTGCCGAGCCACGCCAACTTCCTGCTCGCCGAGGTCGGCTCGGGCGGCGCGGTGTACGACCAGCTCCTGCGCAAAGGCGTGATCGTTCGTCCGATGGGAGGTTACGGCTATCCGCATCATGTGCGGATCAGTGTTGGGTTGCCCGCAGAGAATCGCCGCCTGGTGTCGGCGCTCGCCGAGGTGCTTAACCGCTAACCCCTTTCGCGGTGCGCCGCGCGGCGCGCCGCCTTCATAAAAAATCAATGGCGCAACTTTTCAAACAGCTGACGATCTGCGGCGTGGGCCTGATTGGCGGCTCGCTCGCGCTCGTCGCGCGCCGCGACGGTCTCGTCGGCAGGATCGTCGGACTCGGCCGCACCCAGGCGAATCTCGACGTGGCGGTCGAGCGCGGGATGCTCGACTTCGCGACGCGCGATCCGGCCGAGGCGGCGCGCGGCGCTGACCTCATCATGCTCGCGGTGCCGATCGTCACGATGCGCGAGACGCTCGCGCAGATCCTGCCGCATTGCGCGCCCGACGCGGTAATTACCGATGTCGGCAGTGTGAAGGGCTGGGTGGTGCGCGCGCTCGAACCGCTGCTACCTGCCGGGATGTCGCTGGTCGCGGCGCATCCGGTGGCGGGCAAGGAAACGACCGGCGCGGCCGCGGCCGATATCGATCTCTATCGCGATCGGCGCGTGATCATCACGCCGTCGAAAAAGAGCACGCCCGCCGCGATCGACAAAATTGAAAAGCTGTGGCGCGCCACTGGCGCGCGGGTCGAGACGCTCGATCCCGGGACGCACGACGAGCTGCTCGCGCGCGCGAGTCATCTGCCGCAGCTGGTGTCGAGCGCGCTCGCGGCGGCGCTGGCCGATGAACGGGTAGACGATAAATCCGTCATCGAGTATGGCGCTGGAGGCCTGCGCGACACGACGCGGCTCGCGGCGTCGTCATGGGAGATGTGGCGCGATATTTTCACGACCAATCGCGAGGCGATCGCCGATGCGGCGCGGATCTTCCGCCGGACGTTCGCCGAATTTCAGCGCGCCATCGAAAGCGGCGACGCCAGGCAGCTCGAAGCGCTGTTTAATCGCGGGCGTGCGATGCGCGAGCGGTTGAAGTGATGGAGAGCGCCGCCCCCAAACGCGCGCGTCCTGTGATCGCAATCGACGGTCCGACCGGCGCCGGCAAATCAACGATCGCGCGCGCTCTCGCGAGCGCGTTGGGTTACACGTATCTCAACACCGGGGCGATGTACCGCGCGCTGGCAATCGCGGCCCGTGCGGCGAACATCACGCCCGACGATCGCGAGGTCGAAACGAAACTCGCGCCGCTGCTCAATCGGATTCGAATCGAGTTCGACGGCGAGCGCGTGATACTGGGCGGCAAGGATGTGAGCGAAGAGATTTCATCGCCCGAGGTCAGCGAGCTGGCGTCGAAATTCTCGGCGCTCAAAAGCGTTCGCGAGCGGATGCGCGATCTGCAGCGCGCCGCCGGCCAGGACGGCGGCGTGGTGATGGAAGGGCGCGATATCGGCACCGTGATCTTTCCCGATGCCGAAGCAAAGTTTTTTCTCGACGCCGAGGTGAACGTGCGCGCGGCGCGGCGTTTCAAGGAACTGCACTTAAAAGGCGAGCCGATCGCGCGCGACCAAGTGCTCGCGCAACTCATCGATCGGGATCGCCGCGACAGCGCGCGCGCACACGCGCCGCTTAAGCGCGCCGACGACGCGATCGTGATCGACGCGAGTCACATGAGTATCGCGGAAGTGGTTTCCGCGATGCAGGCGCACATTGAACAACGGATCAACGCCGGCAAGGACTTGAAACGATCCTAGCCCGGTTGTAAGGATGGCATTCAGCCACGAAAGTTTCTGGAAGGTCCCAACTACATGGAGAAAGCGTTGCCTGAAAAAGTGAGTGGAGGAGAAAATGACTTTGAGTCGTTGATGGAAGAGAGCCTGAAGGCTCCCCGCACCGGCGATGTCTTGGTCGGCCGCGTACTACTCATAACCCGCGACAGCGTCATCATCGACATCAACTACAAGTGCGAAGGACAGGTTCCCCTCGCCGAGTTCCTTGACCACGAAGGTCATCCAACCGTCAAGGAAGGCGACGAGGTTGACGTGTACTTCGAGGGTACCGAGACCGAAAACGGTACCGTGATGCTCTCGCATGCGAAGGCCGAGAAGTTCAAAGTCTGGCGCGAGCTCGATCGCGCGTTCCAGACCGAGACCCCGGTCGAGGGTGTGGTACTCGGCAAGGTCAAAGGCGGACTCAAGGTCGATATCGGCGTGCCGGCCTTCCTGCCGGGTTCACACGTTGACATCCGCCCCGCACGCAATCTCGATCGCTATGTCGGCCAGCGCGGCCGCTTCCAGATCCTCAAGTTCAATCGCGCGCGTGGCAACGTCGTCGTCTCGCGGCGGGCGGTGCTCGAGCGCGAGCGCGCTTCGCTCAAGGAGCAGACCCTCAAGGTCCTCGAAGAGGGCGTGATCCTCGAAGGCACCGTCAAGAATATCACCGACTACGGCGCGTTCATCGACCTCGGCGGTATCGACGGCCTGTTGCATATCACCGACATGGCGTGGGGACGCCTCACCCATCCGTCGGAAGTGCTCAAGGTCGGAGACAAGGTCAAGGTCGTGGTGCTGAAGTACGACGGCGAGCGCGAGCGCGTCTCGCTCGGCATGAAGCAGATCATGCCCGACCCGTGGAGCAAGGTCGCCGAGAGCTATCCTCCCGGCACGCGAATCCGCGGCAAGGTGGTGAGCGTCACCGACTACGGCGCATTCGTCGAGCTCGAGAAGGGCGTCGAAGGACTGATCCACGTTTCCGAGATGAGCTGGAGCAAGCGCGCCGTTCATCCCTCGAAAGTGGTGAATCCGAACGACTACGTCGAGGTCCAGGTGCTGGGCGTCGACGAAGGCAACCGGCGCATCTCGCTCGGCCTCAAGCAGACCGAGCCCAATCCGTGGGAAGCGCTCGCGCAGCGTCATCCGGTCGGCACGCGCGTCACGGGCAAGGTCAAGTCGATCACCGACTTCGGCGTGTTCGTCGAGATCGAGCCCGGTATCGACGGCCTGGTGCATATTTCGGACCTGTCGTGGACCAAGAAGATCCGTCATCCGAGCGAGGTCTACAAGAAGGGCGACGACGTCGAAGCGATCGTGCTGGGAATAGATGTAGAGAACGAGCGCGTGTCGCTCGGCGTCAAGCAGCTCAACTCCGATCCGTGGAGCACGGCGGCGGAGCGCTATCCGCTCAACACGCGAATTCACGGCAAGGTCAGCTCGGTTGCGGACTTCGGGGTGTTCGTCGAGATCGAGGAAGGCATCGAAGGTCTGATTCACATTTCGCAGTTAAGCAATGAGCGCGTCGATAAGCCGTCGTCGCTGTTCAAGGTTGGCGACGAGCTCGAGGCCTTGGTGGTGCAGCTCGATCCCAAGGAGCGGCGCATCGGGCTTTCGATAAAGGCCCTCAAGCAGCACGAGGAACGCGAGGAGATGCAGGCCTACCTCAAGCGTGAGCACGAGGCGCAGCGCTTCTCGATGGAAGATATCCTCAACGAAGAGCTTCGCCTCGACCGCGAGGATCGCGAGGGCCGCTCCTCGCAGCGCGGCCGCAACCGCTAGCCGGCTTTGCGAACCAGACCGAGCGCATCGATGACCAAGCGGGGCATCATCGAAGAGCTCATGGCGCGGCATCCCAGTTTCAATCATCGTCAGGCATCGACCATCGTCAACGCGATGGTCGATGCCATGATTGACTCGCTGGCGCGCGCTGAGCGAATCGAGATTCGCGGCTTCGGCAGCTTCGGCGTCAAGGATCGGCGCGCGCGCCAGGGCCGCAATCCCAAAACCGGCGCGATGGTCAAGGTTGACGCCAAGCGCATCCCGTTCTTCCGCGCCGGCAAGGAACTCCGTCTCGACATAAATGTAAATGGCGCCGAAGACGAGGACGAACGCCACTAGGATCACAGAGGCGAACGCCTCGCCGGCGGGGGTCAGGATCTGGGCCCCGTGGCGCTATTCCTATCTGCGCAAGGCAACCCAAGCTCCGCAGCAATGCATCTTCTGTTTCGATAGCCTGACCGCGGCCGAGCGCCGCCGCCGCCTGATCTTGTTCGACAACGATCGCGCCGTCATCATGCTCAACCTGTATCCCTATACGGGTGGGCATCTGATGGTTGCGCCGCGCCGACACGTGGCCTCGCCCGAATTGATGAAGCGCGACGAACGCGCGCTGCTGACCGATCTGGTTGCGGCTTCGGTCGCGCGCATCCGCAAGGCGCTGAAGCCGCACGGGATTAATCTCGGCGCGAACCTCGGGCGCGCTGCCGGGGCGGGATTCGCCGAGCACATGCACTGGCATATCGTTCCGCGCTGGGATGGCGACAACAACTTCATGCCGGCACTTGCCTCCGCGCGTGTCGTGTCGCAGAGTCTGGAAGACAGCTACCGTCAGCTCAAGCCATTTTTTAAGAATATTGGCGCTGAAATATCTTAATCTCAGGTCCGCGCAGGATTCACGATGGATGAGAAACTGCTCAAGCTCCGCACCCTCGGCGAACTGAAGGCTGCTGGCTACAAGACGCTGCCGGTGCGCATGGAGATGCGCAAGAATCTCCTCGAACGCCTGCGCAACAAAACGCCGATCCTGTCGGGGATCGTCGGTTACGATGAAAGCGTCGTGCCCGAGATCGAAAACGGCGTCCTCGCCGGTCATCACATGATCTTTCTCGGCGAGCGCGGCCAGGCGAAGTCGCGCATCATCCGCGCGCTCGCAGGATTGCTCGACGAATTTGTGCCGGCGATCAAAGGATGCGAGATCAACGACGATCCGTTCGCGCCGATCTGCCGCACCTGTATCAAGAAGTCAGCCGAAAAGGGCGATGCGCTCGAGATCGAATGGATCGGCCGCGAGCCGCGCTACGCCGAAAAGCTCGCCACGCCTGACGTCTCGGTCGCGGACCTGATCGGCGAAATCGATCCGATCAAGGTCGCCGAGGGCCGCTACCTCGCCGACGAAGAGACGATTCACTACGGGTTAATCCCGCGCACCAACCGCGGCATCTTCGCGATCAACGAGCTGCCCGATCTCACCGAGAAAGTTCAGGTCGGCCTTTTCAACCTGATGGAAGAAAAGGACGTCCAGATAAAAGGCTACAAGATTCGGCTGCCGGTCGACCTGGTGTTCGTCGCGAGCGCAAATCCCGAAGACTACACCTCGCGCGGACGCATCATCACGCCGCTCAAGGATCGCTTCGATATCCAGATTCGCACGCATTATCCGAAGACCCTCGAGCACGAGATTGCGATCATGGAGCAGGAGGCGGTCTATCCGCCGCGCGAGGGCGTCGAGGTGCGTATCCCGCAGTTTCTGAAAGACATCCTGGCGCAGGTGACGTTCGAGGCGCGCGGCTCCAACGAGATCAACCAGTCGTCGGGCGTCTCGGTGCGCGTCACGATCAATAACTTCGAGTCAGTATTGTCCAACGCCGAGAAGCGCGCCGTGCGCAACGGTGACAACGAGATCGTCCCGCGCATCTCCGATCTGCATGCGCTCTACGCCTCGACCGCCGGCAAGATCGAGCTCGAGTACGTCGGCGAGGACAAGAAGGAAGAGGACCTCGTCGAGCGGCTCATCAATCGCGCCGTGCTCAAGACCTTCGATCGCTACTACAAGCTCGACGACCTGAAAAAAGTCATCACGTATTTCGAGCAGGGATGGGGCGTCGAGGTTTCCGACGGCGCGCCGTCATCGGAATACACCGAGCCGCTGCGCGAGGTGACGGGACTGCGCGAGGCGATCGCGCAGCTCGGGCCCTTCGAGACGCCGGGCCTGATGGCGTCGGCGAGCGAGTTCGTGTTCGAGGGACTCCATCTCCATCAGAAGCTCAACAAGGATCGGCAGGGCGGCCGTTTCGCATATCACGCCTGATCCTGATTCAAGGGGCACCATGATAACTACTCGTTACACGCAGTGGGACGGCACCCAGCAGCTCAAGCTCGACGCCGACAAGGTGTTCGAGAAGCTGGCCGAGTACCTTTCCTATACCGACGATGTTCGCCAGGCGATGGACTGGATGATGCGCCAGGGGATGGACTTCGACGGTGTGCGCGTTATGGGCCTCGAGGAATTTATCGAACAGTTGCGCCAGGAGATGCGCCAGCGCTATCGCGACTTCAATCTGAAGAACGCGCTCTCCGAGATGGAGCAGAAGCTCGAGGACATATTAAATCGCGAGAAGCAGACCCTCGATTCGCTCAAGGGCCAGAAGCCCGGGGTCGAGGACAAGCAGCGCGATCTGTCGCGGATACCGCGGCGGCTTTCCGAAGCGCTGCGCAAGCTCGAAGCCTACGAGTTCGAGGACGAACAGGCCAAGTCCGACTTCGAGGACCTGCTCTCCGAGTACGAGAATATCCGCGATCTCGAAAATTTCCGCGATCGCAATCAGCACATGTTCCACGGGCCGAAGAGCCTCGGTTACCAGGAGGCGCTCGACCTCATGCACGAGATGGAGCGGATGCGCCAGCTCGAGCAGGACTTGATGTCGGGTAACTTCGAGACCATCTCGATGGAAGACCTGCAACAGATCCTCGGCCAGCAGGCGAGCAAGGACTTCCAGAACCTCAAGCAGGTAATGGTCCTGCTGACGCAGTCGGGCTACATGGTGCCCAAGGGCGATCATTTTCAGCTCTCGCCCAAGGGCGTGCGGCGCATCGGCCAGCTCGCGCTGCGCGACATCTATCAGAACCTATTGCGCGATCGATCCGGCGGCCACATCACCGATCATCGCGGCGTCACCGAGATGCGCCCCGAGCAGACCAAGCCTTACAGCTTCGGCGATCCGCTCAACCTGAATCTGGTTGCGACTTTGAAGAAGGCGCTCGCGCGCAAGGCCGGCGTGCCGCTCCAGCTAAATCCCGACGACTTCGAGATCTACGAGAACGACTACGGCAGCTCGTCATCGACTGTGCTGTGCCTCGACATGTCGTGGTCGATGAGCTGGGAAGGGCGA
>Ga0335073_10010711_pt1 | contig 12890 bp, 11 predicted proteins | sample Lox_Sample_22_FD_207093 | JGI IMG/M metagenome (GOLD analysis project Ga0335073, IMG submission 207093) | Soil microbial communities from Loxahatchee National Wildlife Refuge, Florida, United States - Lox_Sample_2.2 | ecosystem: Environmental > Terrestrial > Soil > Wetlands | place: USA...
CACGGTAGCGCGATCAGCCGTCTACTCCGTGATCCCGCAAGATCGCGTTGAGCTCGGCCTTGTCGTGCCGGCTGCCCTCGGGCAGCCGGCGCAGGACCAGCACGCAGGGCATCCCGAACTCCCCGCCGGGGAACGCGCGCGGCCGCGTGCCGTTCACGCACACCGACCACGCAGGCGCCTCGCCGAGCGGCAACTCCTCGCCGGTCTGCACGTCGATGACGTGCGTGGTCTTGGTGAGGTTGGTGCCCGAGCCAAGGACCGCGCCGGTCCGCACCCGGGCGCCGCCGACGACCATGGATCGCGAGCCGACCAGGCACTCGTCCTCGACGACGACGGGAACCGCGTTCGGAGGCTCGAGGACGCCGCCGATTCCCACCCCGCCCGACAGGTGGACGTTCTTCCCGATCTGGGCGCCGGAACCGACCGTCGCCCAGGTGTCCACCATCGTCCCGGTGTCCACGTACGCCCCGACGTTGACGAACGACGGCATCAAGACGGTGCCCGGGGCGATGTACGAGCCCCAGCGGGCGATCGCGCCCGGCACGAGGCGCACGCCGTCGAGCCGCGTCTTCAGCGGCATCCTGTCGTGATAGCGGAAGTCGCCGACCTGCGACTGCGCCATCGGCAGCAGCCGGAACGCGAGCAGGATCGCGCGCTTGGCGCGCTCGTCGACGAGCACCTCGTCGGACACCGGGTCGACCTGGGCCACCCGGGCATGCCCGGCGTCGATGTCGTCCACGGCCGCCACGACCTCGGCGCGCGCCGCGGAATCCTCCGGGCTGAGCCCGGCGCGCTGCTCCCACAGGTCATCGATAACGGCAGACAGCGGAGACTTCAGCGACTGACTCATGGCGTGCGAGCTTATCGCGCTGGGTTGGCCGCGCAGATCGCCATCCCCAGGTACCGTCAAGTTGTGCGGACGACGACGCCTGGGCGCGCTGCGCGGAGCCCTTATCAACGCCCCTCCTGGCGCCGCCCGCTCATCGTGCTCACCGTGATCGCCGCGCTGCTGGCCGTGGGCGGTTACGCCGCCTACCGGGCGTACCAGAACTACGTCGTGCGGGTGCTCACGGTGCCCGGCTGCCAGGCCGGGACCGGGGCCAACGCGATACCGCTCGACTTCGGGCAGACCGCGGACGCGGCCACGATCGCCGGCGTCGCCGTGCGGGAGCACCTGCCACTGCGGGCGCTCACGATCGCCTACGCCACGGCGCTGCAGGAGTCCAAGCTCGAGAACCTCGACTACGGGGACCTGGACTCGGTGGGCGTGTTCCAGCAGCGCCCGTCGGAAGGCTGGGGCACCACGAAAGAGCTTGAAGATCCCGCCTACGCGGCTGGCGCGTTCTTCGCCGCCCTGGTCAAGGTCCCCGGCTACACGCGGCTGCCCGTCTACGAGGCGGCCCAGGACGTGCAGCGCAGCGCCGATGGCTACGCCTACCAGCAGTACGCCCAGACAGGCGCGCTGCTCGCGACCGAGTTCGCCGCCAGGCCGCACTCGGTCACCTGCTGGTACGACCCGGCCACCCAGGCGGCCACCATGGGCGTGAGCCCGAAGCTGAACCTGAAGGCCGCAGCCAGCGGGCTGGAGGGGACGTTCGGCCCCATGGGAGGCAGCGGTCCGGTACTGGGAGCAAGCACGGAACGTTCGGGCGAATCGGGGACATTCGCTGTCACGGCGGCCGGCGGGTGGACGGTGGCCAACTGGCTCGTCGCCTACGCGAGCTCCTACGGGATCACCCAGGTGCGCTACGGCGGGTACCAGTGGACGGCGGGACTGACGGAAACGGCCTGGCAGAGCGACCCCGGCGGGGTGGCCCGGAGTATTGTCGCCAGCTAGCGCAGGATGCCCCGGGAACCGCCATACTGTGGGGTAGCTAGGGTTAAGAAGTTGAAGAGGAGCTCACGTGACCTACATCATCGCGCAGCCATGCGTCGATGTGCTTGACAAGGCATGCATCGAAGAGTGCCCGGTGGACTGCATCTACGAGGGTGACCGCATGCTGTACATCCACCCCGACGAGTGCGTCGACTGCGGGGCCTGCGAGCCTGTCTGTCCGGTTGAGGCCATCTACTACGAAGACGACGTGCCCGAGCAGTGGAAGGACTACTACAAGGTCAACGTCGATTACTTCGAGGAACTTGGCTCGCCGGGCGGTGCGTCCAAGGTCGGCAAGGTCGGCAAGGACCACCCGCTGGTCGCGGCGCTTCCGGCGGACATCAACGCCGACCACGAGTGACGCTCGCCGCACGGCTCCCCGAATACCCCTGGGATGAACTAGCGCCGCTCCGGGAGAAGGCCAGGGCCTTCCCCGGCGGCGCGGTAGACCTGTCGATAGGAACGCCGGTCGACCCGGTTCCCGACGTCATACAGCGCGCGCTCGCCGCTGCCGCCGACGCGCCCGGCTACCCGCTGACCGCGGGCACGCCAGGGCTGCGTGACGCGGCCGCCGGATGGCTGGCACGCTGTCACGGCGTCCGGGTCGACCCCGTCTGCGTGCTCCCCGTGATCGGGACCAAGGAGTTCATCGCCTGGCTGCCCGTCATGCTCGGACTCGGTCCCGGTGACACGGTGATCTACCCGGCGCTGGCCTACCCGACGTACGACATCGGGGCACGGCTGGCCGGCGCGCGGCCGGTCGCCTCGGACGACCTCGAGGGGCCGCCCGCGGTGCGGCTGCGGTGGGTCAACTCGCCGTCCAACCCCACCGGCCGGGTGCTTGCGCCAGCGCAGCTCCGTTCCGCCGTGGCCTGGGCCCGGTCCCGCGGCTGCGTGCTGGCCTCCGACGAGTGCTATATCGATCTCGGCTGGTCCGCGACCCCGGTGTCAGTCCTGCACCCGACCGTCACCGAAGGCTCCTTCGACGGCGTGCTCGCGGTGTTCTCGCTGTCCAAGCGGTCCAACCTGGCGGGCTACCGCGCCGGGTTCGTGACCGGCGACCCGTCGCTGATCTCCCAGTTGCTGCTTGTCTGCAAGCAGGCGGGCATGATCGTGCCAGAGCCGGTGCAGGCGGCGATGACCGCCGCGCTGTGCGACGATTCTCACGCGGCGGAGCAGCGCGCGGTGTACAGGGCACGGCGCGAGGTGCTGGCGGAGGGGCTGATCGCGGCCGGGTTCCGGATCGACCACTCCGAAGCCGGGCTGTACCTGTGGGCCGCCCGCCCCGGCCTGGACAGCCGGGGGGCGTGCGAACTGCTCGCCGCCGAGTGCGGCATCCTCGTCGGCCCCGGCTCGATGTACGGTCCGGACGGCGCGCGGCACATCCGCGTCGCGCTCACCGCGACCGACGAGCGCGTGGCCGCCGCCGGCCAGCGCCTGCGCGCCCTGGCGGGCCGCGCCAGCTGAGCATTCTGTTGCTCTTGTGTCCGTTGTGTCCGGTGGGGCTTCGCTGTCGTCTGGGCGGCGCGTTTCACCAGTCACACCAGCCTCTGGCGTCCACTTGGCGTACTTTGTGACGTTTTTTTGCCCGATATGACCGGAATGTCCGTGCGAAAAGTACGCTAAGTCGTCCCGAAGCGGGGGCTGGCAACGCTCGCATGGGAGCTAGCAGCCGACCCGGGCGGAGCAGCCGACCCGGGCGGAGCAGCCGACCCGGGCGGAGCAGCCGACCCGGGCGGAGCAGCCGACCCGGGCGGAGCAGCCGACCGGAGCGGAGCAGCCGAAGGCGACCGGCTAGCGTGGCAGGGTGCTGACGCTCCAGGGCAATGATGTGCGGCCAGGGCACCGGGGGGAGTTCCGGGTGCTGGTCGCGGCGCGCCGCACGGGGCTGGGGCAGGTGCGCGCGTACCTGGCCGCCGATCTTCTCCGGCGGTTGTCCGAACGGTCCCGGCTTGCTCCCACGGTCATCGACCTGCTCCCGGACGGCGAGGACGAGCTGCGCTCCGTCTGCGCGCGGCTGAACATCCACCCGCCGCGGCACACGCTGACGCCGCCTGTTACCCGGGAGCAGCTCGCCGGGCTGTTCGCGGACGGCGTCCGTGAGCCGGTGTTCGACGTGGGGATCCGGGTAGCCGATGTGACGGGTGTGGCGGCAGGCGACTCGCCGGCGGGCCCGTTCGCAGGCGAACTGGCGGCGGTTGAGGCGCTGGCCCGGTACTGGGTCGAGGTGGCGGGGGCCGCCCCTGGAGACAGAACGGCAGATCATATAACAGCAAGATCGATGGGCGAGCGGCGAGCGGCGCAGCGCTGGCGAGCGGCTGACGAGGGGCTGCGGGCTGGCGAGCGGGTCTGGCTCGGGGAGGAGCCACTGTCCGTTCGGATGATGCTGCTGCGGCATGGGTACGGTGCGGCGCTCGGTGACGGCGGGGAGCGCGACGAGGCGGCGAAGACCCTCGCGCGGTGGCGGGAGCTTGTCGCGCGGTGGGCGCGGTCGCCGAGCGGGCCGATGTCACGGCGGTACGCGGACGCGATCGGGGCGGCGTTCGCGGACGGCCTCGACACGGCGGCGGCGCTGCGTGAGCTTGCGGCGCTCGCCGACGATCCGGGCGAGCCCGACGGGGTGAAATTCGAGACGTTCGCGGGGGCTGACCTGCTGTTCGGGCTGGACCTCGCGCGCGACGTCGGGCGCTGAGGCCCCGCCCGCGCGACCGGGCGGCCCGCGCAACGAATCCCCGGTACGCGGCCCGAAAACGCAATGAATCGCCGCTCGAACGCATGATCACCTTCTGTCTTCGGACCTGGTCCGCTCCGTACCCTTGCGGCATGGTGAACGACGAGACGCGCCGGGTCGGCACACCCCGGACTTACCTGATGTGCCCGCCGGCGCATTTCGCCGTGACGTACGCGATCAACCCCTGGATGCGCCCGGACGAGCCCGCCGACGCCGGGGTAGCGATGCGGCAGTGGGAGCGGCTCCGGCAGCTCTATCTGGACCTCGGCCACACGGTGCACACCATCGAGCCGGTGCCGGGGCTGCCCGACATGGTCTTCGCGGCCAACGGGGCGACCGTGGTCGACGGGACCGTGCTCGGCGTCCGGTTCCGGCACGCGGAGCGGGCGGCTGAAGCATGGGCATACCTCGACTGGTTCCGCGCCGGGACCTGGCCTTCGGTGCACGTCCCCGCGCATTACAACGAGGGCGAGGGCGACATCCTGGTCGCCGGGCGGACGCTGCTCGCCGGGTACGGGTTCCGCAGCGATCTTGCCGCGGCGCAGGAGCTGGCCGCGGTGTTCGGCATGCGGGTCGTGAGCCTGCGGCTTGTGGACCCGCGGTACTACCACCTGGACACCGCGCTGTGCGTGCTCGACGCGACCACCGCGATGTACTACCCCGCCGCGTTCGACGACGCCGGGCGGGCGGCGCTCAGCTCGCTGTTCGGGGAGCTGATCGAGGCCAAGGACGAGGACGCGGAGGTGCTCGGGCTGAACGCGGTCAGCGACGGCCGCCGCGTGGTGCTCGCCGCGCAGGCGACCGGGCTCGCTAAGGAGCTGTCGGCGCGCGGGTTCGAGCCGGTCCCCGTCGACCTGTCGGAACTGCGCAAGGCGGGCGGCGGCGCCAAGTGCTGCACGCTCGAGCTGAGAGGAGCCCCCTGACATGACGGACACGCTGCCTGACCTGAACCTGGACTTCGCCGGGCTGACCCGCGAGTACAGCGCGCACAACTACCACCCGCTGCCCGTCGTGGCCGCCACGGCGTCCGGTGTCTGGGTGACCGACGTGGACGGGCGGCGGTACCTGGACATGCTGGCCGGGTACTCGGCGCTCAACTTCGGGCACAGGCATCCGCGGCTGCTTGCCGCCGCTATCCGGCAGCTGGACCGGGTCACGCTGGTGAGCAGGGCGTTCGACCACGACCAGTTCGGGCCGTTCTGCGCTGAGCTCGCCGAACTGTGCGGGATGGACATGGTCCTGCCGATGAACACCGGCGCCGAGGCCGTCGAGACGGCGATCAAGGTGTCCCGCAAGTGGGGGTACGAGGTCCGGGGCGTGCCCGCCGACGAGGCGGTGATCGTCGTGTTCGACGGGAACTTCCACGGGCGGACCACCACGATCGTGTCGTTCTCTTCCGACCCGGACGCGAAGGCCGGCTTCGGCCCGTACACGCCCGGGTTCGTGTCGGTCCCGTATGGGGACCTGGCCGCGCTTGAGTCGGTGTTCGCCGTATACGGGCCGCGGATCGTGGCGGTGCTCGTCGAGCCGATCCAGGGTGAGGCCGGCGTGCTTGTGCCGCCGCGGGGGTTCCTTGGCGGGGTGCGGGCGCTGTGCACGTCGGCGGGCGCGCTGATGATCGCCGACGAGATCCAGTCCGGGCTCGGGCGGGTCGGCGCGACGTTCGCCTGCGCGCTCGAGGACGTCGTGCCCGACGCCTACCTGCTCGGCAAGGCGCTGGGCGGCGGCATCGTGCCCGTGTCGGCCATGGTGTCCTCGCGGTCAGTGCTCGGAGTGCTGCGGCCGGGGCAGCACGGGTCGACGTTCGGCGGGAATCCGCTGGCGTGCGCGGTAGCGCGCGAGGTGGTGGCCATGCTGCGGACGGGCGAGTACCAGGAGCGGTCTTCTTTGCTGGGGGCCGAGTTCCATTCGCGGCTGGCCGCTTTGCCGTCGTCGGTCGTGTCGTCCGTGCGGGGCCGCGGGCTCTGGGCCGGGGTGTCGTTCACCTCGCTGTCCGGCCGGGCGGTCTGCGAGCGACTGGTGTCGCTCGGCGTGCTCGCCAAGGAGACGCACGGGTCCACGATCAGGCTCGCGCCGCCGCTCGTGATCACCGAAGACGAACTCGACTGGGCCCTGGAGCGCTTCACCGAGGCGGTGCTGGCCGGCTAGCGGCTGTCCTCGACCCGATGTCGATCCACACGAACGGTCAGGCGTCGCAGCCGCCACGGTCGTTTGGCCGTCACGGGGCGGCGAACGCCGAAATCAAGGAGCGGGGATATCCGGGGTAGCCAGGGCTACATTTCCTATCCCCGCTCTTTGGAGTGGGGATAGGCGGTCAGCGGCGGCGGGGCTGGCGGGTGGCCCAGAGGACGAACGCGGCGCCGGCGCCCGCCGCGGCGGCGAGCGCGCCGCCGTACAGGTACCACTTGCCCGCGGTGGTGGCGGTGATGATCACGCTGCCGTTCGAGCTGGGCATCGAGAGGACGAACGAGGCGGCGAACCAGCCGACCGCGGGGACGATCCCGCCGGCGAAGGACTGCATCCCCAGGCCGCAGAGCAGGCACGTGACGAAGATCACCACGGCCAGGACGATCGCGATGAGGGGAGCGGGGCTGCGGCTGTACTGGAAGCTGCCGATCAGGCCCTCGGCGGCACCGAGCACTAGGAGCACGAGATAGCAGGCGGCCTTGAGTGCGCGCTGCCGTCGGCGCTGCGGTGTCCCCATGAAGCAGCAGGCTACCGAGTTCCCGGCGGGTCAGCGTGCGAAGAGGTCCGTCTCGTAGGGCTCGCCCGGGCCGCTAGGATCTCTCGGGCCGGCGAGCAGCGTGTAGTACTCGGTCGCCATCACGCGGAAGCCGAGGTTGTTGGACAACGCGAAGAACTCGCCGTCCAGCGTGATCTGCGTCTCGTGCGCCCGCATCGCGGCTAGCTTGGCGTCCAGGTATGCCGTCGCGTCGATCGCGGTCGTGACCTGGTCGTCGGGCACGCCGGTGACGTAGTCGGTGACGGGCGTGAACCACGAGTCCGCGGGCAGCGCGACCGCGTGCGCGAGCACTGAGTGCGGTATCGCCGTCGCGTAGAACTTCGCGGCCCGCCCGGTCATCTCGTGCGCCCGCCACGCGACCCGGTGCGCCTGGATGTGGTCCGGATGCCCGTAGAACCCGTTCGCGTCGTAGGTCACGATCACGTCGGCGGCGACCTCGCGGGCGATCGCCGCGAGCTTGGCCGCCGCCTCGTCGACATCGGCTTGCCAGAAGCAGCGCGGGTCGTCGTTGTCCGGCAGCCCCATCATCCCTGAGTCACGCCACCGCCCGGCGCCGCCGAGAAACCGGTGGTCGGACACGCCGAGCGCTTCGCAGGCCCGCGCCAGCTCGCCGATCCGGTGCTCGCCGAGCTCGTCGGGCAGCAGGTGCCGCAGCGCGGGCGGGATGATCTCGCCGAGCTCGCCGAGCGTGCAGGTCACGAGCGTGACCCGGGCGCCTTCGGCCGCGTACTTGGCCATCGTCGCGCCGGTCCCGATCGACTCGTCATCCGGGTGCGCGTGCACGAGCAGCAGGCTGCGTTCCATAGCAGCGATTGTCGCGCCTGCCCGGGTGGCCCCGCGCAAGAGGGGCATGTGCGCGAAGGGCATGTCCCGCGCGAAGGGCACGTACGCGAAGTGCGTGCAGGCGCGAGGTGCGTGCAGGCGCGAGGTGCGTGTGGACCCGAGGTGCGTGTAGACGCGAGGTGCATGGACCAGCCGCAGGTACCCCGAGGCACGTGCCGCGTTAAGCGGCAGCCGGGGGGTTCCGGGGGGTCGTCCCCCCGGGGAAGCAGGCGTCGTCCCCCCGGGTCAACAACTGGCAAGATCGCACGTATGACGGACAGCTTTCCTCGGCAGCAGGCCCGGACCCGGCGGTTCACGCTCGGCGTGCCTCGGGCGTTCCAGGTTTCCCCCGACGGCACGCGGGTCACGTTCCTGCGGACGAAGGGCGGGGAGGACCCGGTGACCTGCCTGTGGGAGGCTGACGCGGCCACCGGCGCGGAGCGCCTCGTCGCCGACCCCGCCGCGCTCGGCGCGGACGAGGAGAACCTGCCGGCGGCTGAGCGCGCGCGCCGGGAGCGAGTGCGGGAGACCGCCGCCGGGATCGTGTCCTACGCGACGGACAGCGCCCACACCCTCGCGGTGTTCGCCCTGTCGGGCCAGGTGTACGCCACACCCCTGGGGGACCGGGGTGCCGCCCCCCGGCTCGCGGCGACCCGTACCCCCGCGCTTGACCCGCGTCCCGACCCGGCCGGGCGTCAGGTCGCGTACGTGCACGAGGGCGCGCTGCGCGTCCTCGACCTGGCTTCCGGCGACGACCGCCTCGTCGCCGGCGAGGACGGCGTCACGTTCGGCCTGGCCGAGTTCGTCGCCGCGGAGGAGATGGGCCGCGCCCGCGGCTACTGGTGGTCTCCGGACGGCACGCGGCTGCTGATCGCGCGGGTGGATGAGTCGATGGTCCGGGTCTGGCACATCGCGGACCCGGCGAACCCGGACCGTGAGCCGGCCGCCGTCAGGTATCCCGCGGCTGGCACGCCGAACGCCGACGTGTCGCTGGTCATCGCCGCCATCGCTCCCGGCGGCCCCGGCGCCCCGGGCACCCCGGCCGACGGCGCGGCGGCGCTCACGGAGCCCGCCGGGTGGGACCGCGAGAAGCTGCCGTACCTCGTCTCGGCCTGCTGGGACGCCGACCTGCTCATCGTGGCCCAGAGCCGTGACCAGAAGACCATGCGGATCGTCAACGGGACCACGGGCGAGCTCATCCGCGAAGACACCGACGCGCACTGGACGGACGTCATCCACGGCGTTCCCGCGCAGCTCAGCGACGGCCGCGTCGTGTGGACCGAGATCAGCGAGGACACCCGCCGCCTCATCGTCGCCCCGGCCGCGGAATTGGCCGCCGCCGGGGCGGTCACGCCGCCCGGCCTGCAGGTCCGCCAGGTCCTGGGCACCGACGGGGCGGCGGTGCTCTTCACTGGCTCGGCGGACTCCACCGAGATCGGGGTTTGGTCCTACGGCCCTGCTGGCCTCGCCGAAGTCGCGACCGCGCCCGGGCTGCACAGCGCCTTCGCGGGCGGCGGGACAACTGTGGTGAGCAGCCGGACGCTGGAGGGGAACCAAGTGTCCGTTCGGATAAATGTGAATGGAAAGACGACCGGGGAGATCGCCTCGCTCGCACAGCAGCCGAACGTGCCGCAGCCCCGGCCGCGGTTCCTGACCGCCGGCCCGGCCGGGATCCGGACGGCGGTGCTCTTCCCCTCCTGGCACGAGCCGGGCACGAAACTGCCCGTGCTCATGGACCCGTACGGCGGGCCGGGCGCGCAGCAGGTGCTCAAGGGCACCGGCCTTTTCCTCGCCGCACAGTGGTTCGCTGAGCAGGGGTTCGCCGTCGTGATCGCGGACGGCCGCGGCACGCCGGGCCGCGGGCCCGCCTGGGACCGGACCGTAGCGGGCGACTTCGCCACGGGCGTCCTGGAGGACCAGGTCACGGCGCTGCACGCCGCCGCGGCTGAGTTCGCCGACCTGGACACGGGCCGGGTCGGCATCCGCGGCTGGTCGTTCGGCGGGTACCTGTCGGCGCTGGCGGTGCTGCGCCGGCCCGACGTCTTCCACGTGGCGGTCGCGGGCGCCCCGGTCACCGACTGGCGGCTCTACGACACGCACTACACCGAGCGCTACCTCGGGGATCCCGCGGCCAATCCGGCCGCTTACGAGAACAGCTCGCTGACCAATGATCCCGAACGGGCCGTGGCGTCTGTCGTCCGCCCGCTGCTCATCATCCACGGGCTGGCCGACGACAACGTGTTCGTCGCCCACTCGCTGCGCCTGTCCTCGGCGCTGCTCGCGGCCGGATACCCGCACTCGGTGCTGCCGCTGTCCGGAGTCACGCACATGACGCCGCAGGAAGTCGTCGCGGAAAACCTGCTGCTGCTGCAGGTCGACTTCCTGCGTTCGGCGCTCGCGCGCGGATCCGCGTAGCGCGGGTCTATCATTTCCACGGCTGCACGGTCATGGTCCGGGACGTGAGCCTGCTCACGCGGCCGCGCTCACGCGGCCACTGTGCTGGGCCGGCGCGCTCCGCACCCGGAATGTAGCCAGTCTCACATGCTGGAAGGGCGCCGCCATGCGGCATCCTGGGACTAATTGGTACTAGGTTCGTGGCAGCCGCGCGCGTACCGCCCCGTTGGATGAGGCCTGCTTGGTCGCGCGTAGCGTAAAACCACGGACGCAGCCAGAGGACGCTGAAGGATGACACAGGTTTCGGATGCGCCGGCCAGAACGCGGGCGCAGATCTCCGAGCGGACACTCCGCAAGGACAATTGGAAGCAGGCGCCGATCGTCGTCGTCACGCTGCTCACCCTCTGGGTGACCTACGCGACGGTCCGCGTTTTCATGGGGCACTGGTACTGGGTGCCGCAGTACCACTACCTGACGCCGTTCTACTCGCCGTGCGTGAGCGGCGAGTGCGTGCCTGGCTCGTCGTCGCTTGGCACGTGGATACCCGCGGTACCGCCGATCATCCCGTACGCGTTCGTGTCGCTGCCGTTCGTGCTCGGCTTCCGGCTGTCCTGCTACTACTACCGCCGCGCCTACTACCGGGCCTTCTGGCAGTCCCCGCCCGGCTGCGCGGTGCGCGAGCCGCACGCGAAGTACACCGGCGAGACCAGGTTCCCGCTGATCATGCAGAACCTGCACAGGTACTTCTTCTACATGGTGATCCTGATCTCGCTGCTGAACACCTGGGACGTCACCCAGGCGTTCCGCGGGCAAGACGGGAACTTCGGGTTCGGGCTCGGGTCGCTCATCATGCTGGCGAACGTGGTGCTGCTCTGGGCGTACACGCTGTCCTGCCACTCCTGCAGGCACATCACCGGCGGCCGGCTGAAGCACTTCTCCAAGCACCCCGTCAGGTACTGGGCGTGGACGAAGATCTCCTGGCTGAACGCGCGGCACATGCAGCTCGCGTGGACCACGCTGGGCACGCTGATGCTCACCGACCTGTACATCATGCTGGTCGCCAGCGGCGCCATCTCCGACCTTCGATTCTTCAATTAAGCCGAACGGGCGATCGTTATGACTGACGACATCGAGCGTTATTCCTACGACGTGGTGGTGATCGGCGCGGGCGGCTCCGGGCTGCGCGCGGCGATCGAGGCCCGGGCTCGGGGCAAGCGGACCGCGATCATCTCCAAGTCGCTGTTCGGCAAGGCACACACGGTCATGGCCGAAGGCGGCGCCGCGGCCGCCATGGGGAACGTGAACCCCAACGACAACTGGCAGGTGCACTTCCGCGACACGATGCGCGGCGGCAAGTTCCTGAACAACCCCCGGATGGCCGAACTGCACGCCAAGGAGGCACCGGACCGGGTCTGGGAGCTCGAGGCGTGGGGCGCGCTGTTCGACCGGACTCCCGACGGGAAAATCTCACAGCGGAACTTCGGCGGGCATGAGTACCCGCGGCTCGCGCACGTCGGCGACAGGACCGGCCTTGAGATGATCCGCACGCTGCAGCAGCGGGTCGTCGCCCTGCAGCAGGCCGACTGGGATGAGTTCGGCGACCCTGAGGCGATGATCCGCGTGTTCGCGGAGACGACGATCACGCGGCTTGTCAAGGACGGGGACCGGATCGCGGGCGCGTTCGGGTACTTCAGGGACACCGGCAAGTTCGTGCTCTTCGAGGCGCCGACCGTGGTGCTGGCGACCGGCGGCATCGGCCGGACGTTCAAGGTCACCTCCAACTCCTGGGAGTACAGCGGCGACGGGCACGCGCTCGCGCTGCTCGCCGGCGCCGCGCTGCTGAACATGGAGTTCGTGCAGTTCCACCCCACCGGCATGGTCTGGCCGCCGTCGGTGCGCGGCATCCTGGTCACCGAGTCGGTCCGCGGCGACGGCGGGGTGCTGCGCAACTCCGAGGGCAAGCGGTTCATGTTCGGCTACGTGCCCGACGTGTTCCGCGCACAGTACGCCGAGACCGAGGAAGAGGCCGACCGCTGGTACACCGACCCGGACCACAACCGGCGCCCGCCGGAGCTGCTGCCGCGCGACGAGGTCGCGCGCTCCATCAACTCCGAGATCAAGGCCGGGCGCGGCTCACCGCACGGCGGCGTGTTCCTTGACATCGCGTCCCGGCGGCCCGCCGACTACATCCTGCAGCGGCTGCCGTCCATGTACCACCAGTTCATCGAGCTGGCGGACGTCGACATCACCAAGGAGCCGATGGAGATCGGGCCGACCTGCCACTACGTGATGGGCGGCGTGGAAGTGGACCCCGACACCGGCGC
>Ga0335073_10010712_pt1 | contig 12889 bp, 16 predicted proteins | sample Lox_Sample_22_FD_207093 | JGI IMG/M metagenome (GOLD analysis project Ga0335073, IMG submission 207093) | Soil microbial communities from Loxahatchee National Wildlife Refuge, Florida, United States - Lox_Sample_2.2 | ecosystem: Environmental > Terrestrial > Soil > Wetlands | place: USA...
CTTTTGTAATGAATATTTATGTGAAATTACAAAAGCTGCTCCTCCGCCCTAGGGCAAATGAGCACGCTTTGTAGCTCACAAAATCCCGGAAATGTACGACAATCTTGAGGAGAGAACCACTAACATGGACATAAAGGGATCCCAGAGAAAACTCATATTACACCCCGACTTTAGCCTTCTCTAGACCTTCGTGTGTGACGCGTCGTTTCTCATCGACATTGCCGCCGTCTGTAGTCACAATTTCCCTTGCCTCAGCAAACTTTGCAGTCTGGATATTCCACATGAGCAACACGTCTCTCGCTAATCCGTCCTTTTCCATACGCTTCAAATGCTCGACAAACATATCCGTTTCGACACTCGTAAATGGTAGTGAAAAAAGTCGTCCTAGTTTCGCTCGTGGTGGAGGATCATTCATTGCCGCAGTGATGAGACTTGTAAATAATTCCTTCCGAATAGCTTCAGGTGTGGTACGCTGCTATCAATACGGATCTTCGAGGTAGACATTACCTGGTATTTGAAAGCAGCGTCCAGGTCGGTTTGAATCATTGCGTTCATGTGTAACGTCATTTTCTCGGAATTATCCAACGCTGGTTTTGTAGCTTCAATGAACAATACCGCAAGCTGTGCTGCGTTAGGATGTTCTGTATGTCTCAGCAACAATCCAAGGATCTTCTCGGTATATCCAGGCACCACCTGTGGATACGAGAAACAATGAACGGCCTCCTACGTTATGTCAACGAACCGCAGGTAAGAAAGGGGAATGCAACCTCAAACTGTAAATGATCGAGCGCGTAAAACCCAGAGATAAGTTGACAAAACTGCTCCGGTATCGCAGCATCCATAGCAAACTTTCCATCTGCTTTGAAATCTTTGAGCAGATAATAATACAAACATGATTTCTTTAAAGAATCCGTCTCACTTTCTTCGATTTTCTCGTGTAGACGCCGTAACTCTTCGGTATTCTTTGGAGGATATAATGTCGACCCTACCATGAGCCAATATCCGGAGGCGGGAATTGCCATCTGGGATTTGTCCGACATCGACAAGGATACGGTCAAAGAAAAGGACATTGTCCGCCGCGGCACGGTTTTTGCGGATTTGGGCGGAGAGGGATTTGGGGCCTGTGCCGTAGGGCCATTGTGCTGGGTTTGAAGGGAATATCTCTTGGAACGAAGTCTGCACGGATCAGCGTTCTTCAAACGCTAAGGTTACCTGCTCGGTCATAGTCAAGATGACCACTTTCCACTGGTGGTGCGAAAAATGGATTCCTGGCTTTAGGAGTGGGGGGTGGCATGATCACCTCGTCACCGTGACAACCGTTGTATTTAACTTTGTCAATAAACGGTCCGAGCGAGGTCATTTCCCATTATATCTTTGAGTGTTATAGGGTCCTCTAAAAGCGGCCTATGCGTTTCCACATGACAATGTTGCACGTTTGTTTTGAAGAGTGTAAACACTCGTCTACCATCATCCTACGCTCCCGACATCCTCATCAGCCACAGTCCGTTTCAGAGAACTCCCGAATCATAACTACGTGAAGGCCCAGGAGGGGCATAGCAGAACATAAAATGGTAACAATTATCGAGATTTATCAAAAGACAGTACGTACGTCACCATCTTCTAGGTTATTTCTCATTTGCAGTATGGAAGCCGCAAGCATACTCTGCCCCCCGAATTATGATCTTCGTGATGATGTTGACGGGATTAATATTACTGGGTACAGGGGTTCGACTATGCGTATTCACTAATCATAGCGCTGGTGATAGCGGGATGTATATCATCGGATTCAATAAACTACAGCTTTTATCTGGTGCAGTTCAATTACGTGTCTCCAAATAATTACACGATTCCGCCGACTTCATGTCCCCGCACCACATGCGGAATCGATGGATTCACAAAAATTCCCCAATGTACAAGCTTGGTTATCCGTGTTTCATATTTCGGTATGTTTTCTTCCTTAGTTCCCACTAATCAACAAGGAATGTGCTTGAGCGACAATGTAACTCCCGTTCGATGTTCGACGGATATGTGGAATTTTGCTACGGGCGCCCAAGGTGTCGATCCACTCATGGTAGCTGAAACAGCGAAATCTCTCATCGAATCCGTCGTCGCACCATATCTAATCCTCCTCGTCATAACTCTCGGTTTGACATCCTTGGTCATGACCATGATCCTGTTCCTCCCTGTCATATTCAATTGGCGCCATGCACGAAACCTCCACTTTCTCTGTATCGTCATGGCCGGTGCAGTCTCTTTCTTCCTCTTTGTCGAAATCCTAATTACAAAAATGGGTACACTCGGAACGATCTATGGCGTCACAACGACATCTTTAACGACTGTATCGGCGAAAAAGGGAAATCTCTCAGAAGCGTTCTTGTGGACGGCTTGGGCCATCTGGGGAGGAGCGTTCCTCCTGGTGTCGTGGGTCCGCTGGTGGGAGATTCTTGAGCGAAGGGAGAAGAAGAAGGCAGCAAAGAAGGCGGAAGACGAAAAGAAGAAGAAAGCCGAGGCAGATAAGAAGGCGGCGGAAGCGGCGAAGAATAAACCCATGAAACCGGAGGATGCAGTCCTTCAACAGATGGCAGCAGCACAAATGTAAGGCGTGAAAGCAGTAGGGGAATTGCATCATTGCAAAACAGCGAATGGTTATTTAGTGTTTTTTTGTTTTTTGACATCTTTATAGAATTGCTATGGATATATAGTTACAAAACAAAATCCCTTTTAAATTGATAACCAGGGCTTCCTTAAACGATACCTTAACATTCGCTTCTAGTCCAATGAATATCCAAACGCATTCCGTGTTGCGCGTGATCTTGTGCTTTCTACTCCTCCATACACGGGACGTCCCCTTCCTCCACGTGGGGATGAGTGACTACCCCCGCGGCCGCCTCTGTAACTGCCATGGTTCTGATTCGCATGATGTGGCGAAAATCGCTTTCGATGACCATCTTGCACAAGTTGCGCATGTTCCTCTCTTGCCTTTGCTTCCTTCTTCGACACTCGTTCCATATTGATCTCCTGTTTCATCGCAACCCTCGTCGTAAATCGTTTGGGTCCAATAGCATCAGGCACGGACGTCCATGTGTCCAGGTAATTCGCATCGACAGGTTTTCCGCCGTGTCGCGTCGCTAGTACGAGCATTGGAACATCGTTCTTACTCCAAAACCGGGTATGCGAGTCTGGACGTAAGATTGTCTCGCCTTTCCCACTCAAGACTTGGTGGAAGGATGCGACGGGCGCGAGACTTAGTGCGAAGACTTTATCTGAGACGCCGAGATGAGTGACTTCGAATTCGACTTGCTTGCCGAGACCGCCGACTTTGGATAGGATCTGAGGGGATGCGTTAAAGTAGATAAATACGGACGGTTGTCGTATCGCCCGCCATTCATGTCGGTCCAAGGAGTGAGTTTCCGAGTGCAGCGACAAATATGTTTCAAAGAGCGTCTGGTAGTCCTCGTCCTCTAAGACGTAGCCGAGACTGAAGACTTTCTTCTCCATCACGTATTGCTCCCTCTCGTCCGCCATATCAATCTCATTCATCTCCTCCATCATGGTTCGGATGAGCGATTCTTCCACTTCCTCGTCTAAATGGACGAACGGCATTTTCACAAAATGCACCGTAAACGCCTTTAACCCAATCTCCTCGGAATGTTCCGAAAGTTCAAGCGACTGTATTTCGATCCCGTCACTGTCCTCCTCTATGGATATTGCCGAAATATTTGTATCTTTTACTCGTCGCCAACTTCTAAGATAGTTTTCGAAAGCATCTCGATGGGGAGCTCTATCTTCATATACTTCTACCTCCTCGATCGATTCTCCGAGCCGCAATACGTCGTCGATAAAGGCGTATTTGAATGTCAAAGTACTGTTCGAGGCGCCACGTTCTTTCTTTGGCTTCAATACAACGAGATGGTATTTGAGGTCTCTGGAATCGAGGATGCGATTTACGATGGGTATGAATTCACTGCTGCGTCCTGTGAGCAGAACGAGCAGCACTTCGGGATCTTTGAAGAGTTCCTTGGACGTTTCGACCAGTTTTTCGTTCCAAAACCCCGCCCAGGCGGATTTCTCTTCGATGGCTGCACCACGACCAGTGGCGGACAATATCCGTGGGTCATGAAACCTACTATTAGCTATGGTTATACAGATACATTACCATCCTCCGTTTGGAAAGAACGAGTTGGACATGATATATTGCAGAGCATTTTTCGACCAGAGGTTTGCGTTCGGAAGAGGTGTTTGAAATACTAAAGCGTTAGCCACAACGAAAGCAGTCAATAGTCATACAAGTATTGTCGAAGTCAACTACTACCAGTCTCCTTTTCCCAGTCAAATCGATCGATCGACCGCTACAGTCCCATTTACTTGTCATGACGGCAGTGCGTGAAAAGAAACGATTCTTCGCGTCCGACAAGAGCGAAGCCCGGACTTTTCTAGGGGTGCAGACTCGGGCGAAGGGACCCGAACGGCGGACAAGACCGTGTATATTGAGAGCGATGTCCGAGCGGGTTTGAAGAGAGTGTGTAGCGCAGTCTGCTACTTTGTTGGGGTTGATGAAACGCCCGATTGCGGAGCAGCAATTCGTCTCGTGATGACTTGCAAAAAAGGCGATCGGCGGATTGCGGGTGATAATTGGGATCAGATTCCGATGCTGACCAGTCGGACAAAGATTGATGCTATCTGACAAGGGCCTTGAAGCTGGAGAAGAAGTCGACTGTAGGGATATTTTCGCGCAATGGATGATTTTCGGGGTAAAGGAACGAAAACAAAAGTTTACAGATTATTCTTAAACGTTAATCAAACCAAAACGTTATTTGAAGGCACGTGGGATACCCGTACGCCCGAAGCCAGATCTCTGCACAAATTTGGGGCTTGCGGGCATGATTCTTGGGTGTCGAGTCGTTGACTCACCCGCGGGGCGTGCTGATCAGCGCGCTTCAAAACCCTTTGCAAAACTTCCTTCACGAAAACAAATCTCTGTGAAACTCTCAATCTGATACATAAAACCAACCCACAAAAACTCACCCATCATAAACGACCCAAAATGAGAAAGCACGAATCCATGTTCACCCTCGCAACCGAGTCTGCCACTAACTCCCCCTTCCGCATGGCCCACGGCGCCGTCCTCGTCCGTTCTGGCGTCGTCCTTTCCACCGCAAGCAATCATCTGGGCGGCAATCGCTTGTCCCCCTCGTGTCCGTCGACTCACGCCGAAATCGCTACATTGGCCCGTTTCTTTGGTGGCACCGTCAAGCAGTGCTTTGAAAAACCGACAAAAGCCCTCTCGTTGCTCGACCAGCAACACCAGTCGTCTGGTCACCACCCGTATGAATCCAAGCTGCGAGTTTCACGATATTCAAATTCACGAGTTCCACGACCTTCACGTCAACAATCACGGCCTGGAGGACCACCAGCAGCAGGAGGCTGTGGAGGATGGTCAGTCATCACTACGATTGCAGGACCTGGGTCGCGCGTTAAGTGTTCCAAACTACAAGGTAAAGGTAGAGGCAAAGAAGCCGGGAAGGCTGTTTTACGGTACCAAGAAGACTAGATATACACGCAAGGCAAGGAAGCGGTGCGTTGTGGGGTGCGATATGTATATTGTTAGGGTCAAGAAGGATACGCAAGAATGGGCAATGTCGAAGCCTTGCCTAGACTGTTGGGAGGTCATGCATACTCTGGGTATTCGAAAGGTCTACTATACCATTGCAGACGGGAGTTGGGTGTGTGAGAAGGTCCCTGGCATGGAAATTACGCACCGCGGTTCCGGCGTGCTGGCTCTTCAGGCATATAGAGAGGAGGAGCAAAAGGATAAGAAGCGTGAGCGAAGGTCGTGATGTTCGTTCCCGTAACATAATTTATCTTTTTATGTCACTGCATTATACAACCTCACTTTACAAAATAGTCCCTAATATCCACTCTCAAGGCTTGAGGCCTTTGGAGGAAAGCCTGTCTTGATTCTTCCGAGCTTGATGCGCTGGCTACCGCTTGCATGAATGGATCCTTGATCGCCGTGTCCGGATCCAAAGAATACAGTCTCTTGACATTCGCCTGTGACCAAGGATCTGTATATTCTTGGAAGATTTTCCGTCGGATTTCCGAGTACTTTGTCAAAATGGAATCTGGCTGATTCTCGTTATAGATCCCTTCAAATGCATCGGCAAGGCATCCCGCATCCAACATCCCACCCGTTAATCCAAGCCCTGCAACGTCAGTTAAGAAGAAATCACTAGATGTTACCTCCGAATGGATTGCACAAATGAGCAGCATCACCAGCCAAAACTACACGGCCCTTTCGGAAAGTATCCGCGCATCGTTGGTGAATGCGATATGGCGACATGCTCTTCAGTTCCCATTTACCTTTAACAGGCTTTGGTCCCGGGAACAAAGCCTCAAACTTTGCTGGAAGACGTTCCATATACTCTTCCGTAGTCAATCCTTCTTTCTCGCCATACGATACTCTCCATAATCCAGTCGAGTCGAGATGACAGAGCAACGCCCAATGCTCTGGGTCAACAATGAACTGCGCAGACCAAAATCCATTCTCACGGAAGGGATAGTAGACATTCGTGGCAACTAATCTTATTAACCGAGAGTTGACAGACTAGAATACCAATCGTAAAAGGCCAGGTAAATCCCTCGAACTTGACATCGATGAGCTTGCGCACTGTGCTCTTTCCTCCGTCGGCGCCGATGACGTAGCCGGAAGTATATTTCTTGGGCCCATCAACTGTTTCACAAGTCACAGTGGCAAATTCAGCAGAATCTTCCAATTCTACGACTTTGTGATTCCAGAAAACTTTGGCATTTGGATACTTCTCGAGATGTTTCAAAATAACCGTCTCCAGACGGAACTGGTCTAGGGTGACCGGATTGAGAGGATGTTCAGGCACAAACCCACGATCTAAGCCCGCAATGATTTCTCCGTTGGCCTTTCTCCAACAGACGTCCGAATTTTGAAGACCGAGAGCTCGGACGTCGTCAAGGACACCCGCGCGTTGGAGTTCAAAGACAGAGGGTCCGGTATACACGGCAGCACGAGGCGCACTGTTCGGCTGAGGATCTGCTTCAAAGAGAAGGACTTTGATTCCTGCGCGAGCAAGACGAAGCGTCACGAACGTTCCCACTGGACCGCCCCCGACGACGATGATATCCGCATCAAGCTATTGCGATTAGTTAGGTTGACCTGGGCAATACATTAGATTCTTTCGCCTCATTCAAATTAACACCATTGGTGCCATTTACTCCGTTGACAGTCGACATTGCTCTAGGGGTCCCTGGCAATGAATCACGCAATAAATATATTTGCCGGCAAGTCTTATCCCCACCGGGACTTGACATGCCGATGCGTTGAATCGCGGAATTAGAGCCAATGAGAGCGGCCCCCGCATTCAAATTCGGGCTCTTCCGTTATGCGAGATCGGCTCATACCGAATCAAATTGAGATGCTACAGATACCCGTGCGCCGCGGCCATGCAAATTTGTCTAACTAGAAACCAATCATATCACATGAATGCCGCCCAACCTATAGCCTGTCAGTCGCATTCCCCAGGGAGTACGAACCGATATACATGGCGACCAGTCGCTCCGGATTGACAGCCATGCGAATGAGTTCATCTACTTGTCCTTCGGCGGAAAGAGGAAGTTCTTCTTTATTGATCTGTCCTCCCAATTTGCCTTTGATCGTCATCAGCGCGCGTCTTCCTTCTTCATTCTCCGCGTCTATGCCAGATTTATCCACCTTCTAGATCTCAGCCCACAATCAAAGAAGATATAACCTTTTTGCGATTCCATTCGACAAGAGGATCATGAATAAATGATTCCAACACGCTCATAAGCGTATCGGTATTGGCTCTCAAAAGTCGCATGGTGACTTCCCCAGCCTTGCGAAAGACTCCATTGTATCCAGTAACGCCCATCGCATCGACCAGATTCTGGGTCAGACGGAAAGGAACCCTTTCAGGTTTCTCGAAACTTTGGCCCTGCCATTAACGCAAGTACAAGGAGACATTATACCTTCTCGAAAAGACAATTGAAGTCAACATGGACCGCTGCACCAGTCGTAGCGTCAAGAAGGATATTTTCGGAATGACGATCTCCGAGTCCGAGAACGTATCCAACAAAGGACATGACCGCAAGGGTTCGCGAGAACTTGGTCCGACTTTCGAGCCAGGCCGTGGGTCCTGAGAACTCCTCCACGAACCATTCCCACAGCACTGGAGGGTATCTAAACATCAGCTTGGAGTATAGGAGGAGTTACTTCGGAAGCAGTACGTCGGTAAATAGTTGTGCCGGAGATGGATCAACGGAAGTCGATTCTAAAATCTGTTTAATTTCCACATACTGAAGCAGTTAGAGAGTATTTTCAAGGAATTTTTACATTAAATGACACGCCCTTTTGACGGAATGATTTGAGAATGATATCTCGCAAGACTCTGGTGTGCGGCACCCATTCCACAATCCCATGTTCCTCGTTTAAAGGCACCACAGAATAAGTTCGAATATCTTCATATTAGAATTTGACGACACCAGGGTTGAAACAAAGTTGTCGACGACTTGACTCTACGTCTTTCTTGAGCAACTTGTTGATAATACTGTTGAACTCCATAAGCCGCGCGTCTTTACGCAGATCATCCTTGGGCTTGACCAGGAACGGATATCGTACGCCATCGGTACCTCGGACTGTGATCTTCCTTGGTTTCTGCATCGAATTCATGACTTCGACATCGTCTTCAAAGGCTACCATTAGCCAGAGTAACAAATAAAGCAAAGACTTTGCAGAGTAGGTTGATCAGAAGGGAATGGGTTGTGCTTTTTGCCCTTTGTAGTATTGGCCGAGGGAAGAATGACGGTGAGATTCGACTGAAGAGGTACGACAATCGGACAGGGAAGCACTGAGTACGTTGGAAATCCAAGGTTTTTGCTTAGACTTACAGTTGCTTGTTTTCCGGTAATCTCGAAATTGCATAATCTCAAGAGAGCATCAGCTAATCGAATCGTGTGTTGCCCAATTCTCACAATGTCTTCACGAGTTCGACGAGTGGTAGCCTGACATATCAGCAGGAAAGAAGGGACGATGAACCTTTAACTTTCCCAGAATCTCTTGGCCTCGAAAGGCTCTATTATAGTTGTTCGAGCGCATGACCGCGATTAGTGACCACATTGTCTGTTCTGGATATTCACTGATGATCGTGACGATAATCCGGGTCAAAGCTTTCGAGACAAGATCATTCGTATGCATTACTCGGGAAATGAGCTGTGCGAGTGCGGTTAAGAACTACTGTCAGATGACCGTGTTAGGAGAAACATACCAAATATACTGGCAATTTTCGGACCGCTTTATCGACATGGTCAGTGATAGAGACCAGCTTCTGTTGCCTTGCAACTGTCATGCGAGCACGGTCTTCCTTCGTGGCAACTACGACACCGACATTGGCCCCGAAATCAAGCCACAATGTGAGTACTCTTGGTAAGGTCTCGTATAGGTATTTATTCCCGTAATGGAGCGACTTGAGATACGAGACGCACACCGACTTTGTCAAATCACCGTTGAGATACGATTCCTTCTGCCGATTAATAGGTTTCGATTCCTCATGCTCTAAAAGTCGGTTGTAGTAGTGACCGAGAAGATAATGACTTTTTTCCCATTTGTCGCAAATCGCTTGGACCTTCTTGTATCGGTTGAGAAGATCTTCTTCGCTAGTTTGCTTCGCGGAGTCCAACCACCTGGCAAGTAGCGCCATCGCCTTTCCGAGCATAATATTGTGGGAATTGGTGGCGACTTCGTCGAGCGATAAGTTTGATGAATTGTTGGATATGACTTCACGATTGAAGTCAAAGATGTTGGCTGCAAATGAATTTTGAAGACTCTCAATCGCCTTACGGGATTGGCCTTGATGCCACCACCACCGCGCGTGCTCGATACGGGCCAATTGGAGATCTAACTCGCTAGCTCGAAGAATTGCACTATATGCTTCATCGAACTGCCCGGCTTTCCTAGCGATCTTCGCACTGGTCAACCAGATTGCTGCGATCTCACGATCGGGTGATGTCACCCTAAAATTTAGCCGGGCAAAATTGAGCCGTTACGAAGATAGAGATATCGCCGACCGACGGAGCGCAAGAGTGAATTGTTGATATTTTGCGGTTGGAAGCATGAAGTTTAACCTCTCGTTCAGAAGAGTCATAAGAGTTCGTCGTTCGGTCGCGTCACCGGTAAGCCGAGTCCGAATTGTCTTCAACTCTTGCACAGCATGTAGCCTCGCCAACGCATCATAGCATTGCCTTGACGAATCCGTTCCAGCTGCAACAATGGCATGACCAAGCATCGTTTGTAGATCCGAAATTCTCGAATGGAATTGCTGATCGTTGCCATTTACGAGAGCCCAGAGAGCTTCGCCAACTTGATACTCGAATCCAGAATTGTTGGCGTTCTGAAGGTGTCGTTCTAGAAGCGTCCAGTTCCCAGCCATCCACGACGACTCGATAGCCAACGTCGAATAAACTTCGAGATTCTGAGGGAAAGACGCGATAAGACCTGAGATTTGCGAAAGGTATGTTTCGTGATGACCGGATTGTTTGATGCAATTGAGAAACCCCTTTTGAAATACAAGGTTCGAGGGATCTTGTTGTAGCGCGAGTTCAAAGCAACTCTGAGCGGCGCTCCAATGACCGGCGGTTTCGTGTTCGAGGATTTGTTGCTCAAATGTTTGAAAGGTGAACTTGGCCGAGATGCCTTCGATGCCGTCCGGCTCGTCGAGATAATTGTAGATTTCTTGCCACCGAGCATACAACATATCCATTCCATCCTCCGGGGGACTCTTCTCATTATCCCGAATGTACTGCTCCCAGTGAAATAATGCTCGAGCATACGATCCACATTGCACGGATGCGTTGGCCATCAAATCAGCTGGTAGAGCAGAGAGAACACCCTCTACGTGTGCGATAGCAGGATCACTTTCCTCATCCTCATCGACAGCAGCATACCGATTTGCCTTCTTCGCCAGCTGTGACTTGCGTTCTGCGATTTCCTTTCGATGCTGACGGACCCATTTATGCAAGTAGTCGATCAAGAGAAACACGCTTTGTATAGCCAGACGAGACTTCCCGGCCTCTGTATCCGACGCTGCATTTTCACTCGACGCTAGCACTGCGAGAAATTCTTGTCGGATATTCTCACGATGATGATCCGTTCCACTGATAATGACATTCAACACCACATACGGGAGGACGTAATTCGCGATGGCGAGATCTTGATCTTTAATGATACGAGAGCAAATTGTCGTGAAAATCTTTCTCGCATTTTCGCCTTGCGCTTCGTTGATGGTGATGAGAGTGAAGGTTTGCAGCCATTCTCGATAGGTCGGTTGGTTAGGAAAGATAGGATATGAGGTGATGAGAGTCGAGGGATTTGCGGTGAGGGTGTATTTCGACGTCAGAAGGGGCGTTAGCGTTTCCCGAGAAGTTTTCGAAAATCGACCCCATTTTCGAAGCATCAGTTGATCGGCTCCGAGACCTCTCGAAGTGTCGAGGAGTTGCGATGTTAGACCGCAGAATATGAGGAGTTCCTGCATCGCCCATGCAAGATATGCTTGTGCTTTTGTATCGGTAGCGGCTCGGAAACAACGAATAAGTTTCGACTCGATGAACTGAATTGCGAACGTTACGCTCTCCTCCGCGTCATGAAAGTTGTGTTTTAAGATTATATCAGAGACTTCCTTTGCCGCATCTGTGCGACTTGGATCTACTGCACCGACCATTCCCAAACATTCAACGGAGAGAGATATGATTTGAGCATCCATATCGTGATACTTCGCAGTAACATCGAGGAGGCACCGCATCAATTGAGTAATTAATTTGTCGCAATTCTCGCCGAGAATGAGGGTGTGAACGAACGCTTCCTCCTGGGCCAGAAAAGCCCTTAGTTCAACCAGCCCACCATGACAAATAACTGCCGTCTCATGAGAACATCGCCGCATCAGTTTCTCCAGGATAAATCGTGGATGCGCCGCTTCTCGCCAAGAGTCGAGTTTTGACGCGATTGTTTCGAGTTCGGGAATGCTGGCCAAGGACGGGATCGAATAGTCTGTCAGAACGGTGGCTTCGTGACGAGTGATTGCGTCTTGAACAATAAACTTGATCATATCTTTCTCCCGTGGCGAAGATTGTGGCCAGATTTGAATGAACACGGCAAACATGTGGGCAACCATACTCCCGACTTCTTGATCGACGTTTTCCACAAGCGTCCCCCAAGCTTGTATCGCCGACCATCTCAGCAAGTCGTCTTCCAGCGCAGTCTGAAAACACGCGATAATCTAGGAGATCAGCTTTAAATATCTGAGAAACTACCTGTGGCAGGGCAGCTTTGGACGCACCCGCGGCGAATCGTATAATCTCCTGTATCCCAGCAATGCACCCGATCTTTTCGGTAAACGTTTTCCGTCCCCGTTTATCTGTGATGATGTCCGTAAAATAATTCATCAACTCGAGCATGTTGTTCTGCAAATACGATTTTAGAAATTCTTGGACCTTGGGTCCGTGCAGATCCTGAACGGGTTTCTCCGAAACATAGAGCGCGACCGTTTGAAGGGCATGAAATACCCTCTCTCGTTTGACATCACTCTCGCTCGCCAACATCTTCAACAATTCCGCCGTCAAAGGTGTCCGGCACGAGAATATCAGACTCCTGGTATCGATCGTTGGTTTAGTCTTTTCATTCGCTTTATTCGCCGACATCAAGTCGATCAAAAAGTCGATCCCAGACTTTGTCCGCGAGAATTCTTGAGTGAACAACGCCGCTAACACAAACGCCATGTTCTCCTTCAACATTTCCCAGACCGGCACACCCATCTTTTGCGACATTTGCTCCAGCACATCCCGATACTGTTTC
>Ga0335073_10010715_pt1 | contig 12887 bp, 14 predicted proteins | sample Lox_Sample_22_FD_207093 | JGI IMG/M metagenome (GOLD analysis project Ga0335073, IMG submission 207093) | Soil microbial communities from Loxahatchee National Wildlife Refuge, Florida, United States - Lox_Sample_2.2 | ecosystem: Environmental > Terrestrial > Soil > Wetlands | place: USA...
GAGGCGATCCATACCATGCAGAAAATGAAACCGGATATCCGTATCATCGTTGCCAGCGGCGGCAAATGTGATTCCGAAGTATTGCGCAAGATTGATACGCAACGATTGATCAGGCTAAACAAGCCATTCACGGTGGAACGGCTTTTGACAGCGGTGGCGGAATCCATTGTTTCGGGTCACTAAACGTTATTTGGTCCGCAGATTTTTGCGGATTGGATAATGAGGAAAACGGGAAAATAGGAAAGCGGCCGGAGTCAGAGATTCATGACCCCACCGTTCCGCTTTTGCGCGGGCAGGCCTGGTCTTCTACTGTAGTGCTACTGACACTCCTTTACAATGCTCAAAAAGCAGAAACCCTCACCTCACCCTGACCCTCTCCCCTCCCACCGGTTTGCACCGGGGCCACCAATGGGAGCGGAGAGGGAACAGCAGCCGGGCGCGTATAGTCTCTTAGAGGGTTGTCTGCTGTCACCGTTCTTGGGAAATGCCTCGGCGGCCGAACCAGTCGCTTCGCGACTTAGGTCAATGCCTGTTCAATCAAAGCCTTTTCGCGTTCGCCGTATTTGAGCTTCAACGCCTCCGCCCTGCCGGCTTCGGTCATTTTTTCCCAGGACTTTCTCAGGGCGTTGATCATCTTGTCGTCGTCGGTCTTCGCGGCGAGTTCGGCGAATTGAAATTCGAGGAAGACGAGGCATAGGGCATCTTCTAAAACGCGGCAGTCCGGGTCGCCGGGAAAATTCTTTTTGAGGTTCAGGTCCTGGACGCGCCGGATGGTGTCGTCGTCATAGCCGACTTCGCGGAGGATTTGGCCGGCGCGTTGGGCATGGAATTTTTTCAGGTCGGCACGCCATTTTAGGTATCCCGGACGAGTCATGGGATAATTGGCGCGCGGGATTTCCCAGCGACAGAGATGCTGACAGCGCGCGGCGAGGCGCAGAGATTCGGAGGCGTTCGGGCTGAGGCGCAGGACCCAATCGGTCAAGCGTTGCGCGTAGAGTAATTCGCGCGGCTGGCCGTTTTCCCGGACGGGATCGCGGCTATTTTCTTCGTCGAAACGGCGGAGGGCCGCTTTAAATTTTTCGTTCAGTTAGAGCCTCCTCACGTCGGCTGCTACGCAAATCAAAAAACTAGTGCTGGCAGCCGCAGTTGCCGTGGCCGCAGGAATCTTCTTCTTCTTTGAGATCAGCTTCCGTGGGGACGCGTCCGAGTTGGAGCGTTTTTGAGATGTATTTTTGCACGGAATGCTGGATCTCATGCAATTCGTCCTGGGCCTCGAGGAAACCACGGGCAACCGGGTTTTGGAGCAGAGCGTCGCGCTGGCGCTCAAAATCTGCGATTTCCTGGCCGTTTAAGGGCTGACCGGTGTGCTGTTTTTCGTGCAGGGAGCGGCCTTTGGTGTTCACGGCGTCAAATTGACCCTTCGCGGCGTCATTGGCCAGGAAGGCGTCAATGCGGTTACGGATAGAGGTCCATTGCGGTTGCGCGACGATGGTTTGGCAAAGTTCGCGTGCTTTATCTTCGATCACTGTTGACATAAATATTCAATAATTCCTATTTAAAGACAGTAAATCACAATTGGTGCTCAAAAGCAAATTTATTGGGCCGTTGAAACATTGAAGCTGTTTGCGTAAATAATCGTCCCGAGACGGTTTTGGCAGCTCGGGCGGCGCAAGAGGTCTGTAGAGGACGGAAGGCAATCGAAAATCGGGAATTCATCGAGAACCCATCTTCGCAAATGCTACGATGTGGCACGCGAGGACCCGCCTTCGCTCAGAACTTCGGCGCGGCATGCGAGGAGGAGGACAAAGATTTGAAAAGCTTATTGACACGCAAACAGCAAGGCGCTTAAATGCAATTCAGATCCATATGCAACCGATTCAACTTCACTGGATTGATTATTCGATTCTTCTGGCTTACGTCGCTTTTATTTTGGGGATTGGTTGGGCGCTGGCACGGTACATGAAGAGTTCGTCGGATTTTCTCACGTCCGGGCGTTCCATTCCGACGTGGGTCACGGGTCTGGCATTTATTTCGGCCAATCTCGGTGCCCTTGAATTGGTGGGTATGGCGGCCAGCGGCGCAAAGTACGGCATCGCCACGGCGCATTTCTATTGGGTGGGCGCCATTCCAGCCATGATTTTTCTGGCAGTCTTCATGATGCCGTTCTACTACGGGTCCAAAGCCCGCTCCGCGCCGGAATACCTGAAGATGCGCTTCGGCGAGCCTGTGCGCATTCTGAATGCGCTGGCCTGGGCTGTCATGACGGTATTCATGTCCGGCATTTCCATGAATTGCCTCGCCAAATTGCTGAATCTGTTGCTGGGCTGGAATTACAACATGAGCCTGTTGATTTGTTCGGTGATCGTGGTTCTTTACGTATTCAAAGGCGGTTTGACCTCAGCCATCTATACCGAGGTGCTTCAGTTCTTTATGATTGTCCTGGGCTTCACCCCAGTTGTTTATCTGGGATTAAAAGACGTGGGCGGCTGGGGCGGGTTGAAAACGCATCTGACGGACGTGGCCCAAAATCCCGCCGCGCTGGGGCTTAACAGCCAATCGTTTTCTTCCGATGCCTGGAGCCATGCATGGAAACCATTAATTGCCGGCCCGGCCAATAATCCGATGGGGGTCGATCTCTTTGCCATGATCTTTGGGCTCGGTTTTGTCCTAAGCTTCGGGTATTGGTGCACGAACTTCCTGGTTGTTCAACGGGCCATGGCGGCCAAAAACATGACCGCCGCTCGCAACACGCCGCTGGTCGCCGCCGTTCCCAAAATGCTCTTCCCGGTCATCGTCATTTTGCCCGGCATGATTGCAGCCGCCCTCATGACCATGCCCGACAGGGGATATCGCATTCCGCCAGTAAGCGTTTCCAATCAAAGCTATGCCAGCGCTATTGACGCCGTCAAAAGCGCCACGCCATCTCAGGGCGATGCCGGCGTCCAGGCTGTTCAGAAGGCGCTGGGCACGGCGGTCTTTCCCGACAAGGTTTCGGCGCTGATTTCAAAAAATTCGACTACACCGTTATCCAACGACCAAATCAAAGCCGGACTTTATAGTAGCATCGGCGAAAACGATTACGACAGCGTCATTCCATCTCTCGTAACAAAATATTGTCCGCCAGGCCTGTTGGCATTGGCGTTGACGGCATTACTCGCGTCGTTCATGTCCGGAATGGCCGGCAATATCAGCGCATTTAATACGGTTTGGACCTATGACCTTTATCAAACTGCCCGTCGTTCTCTCGCCCGGCACAGTGCCGCGACGGTCCAGTACGCCGGCGCCCGGCGTGAAGAATTGGCGGTCGCCGGCGATGGACCGCGCTCAACGACGGCCGGTGGTGGCAGTGACCGGAGTGCAGACGTCGTGGCGGTTCCCAAGGATCTGAGCGACGAACATTATTTGTGGATGGGCAAGGTTGCGACCGTGGGTGGGACAATTCTGAGCATTGGCGCCGCTTATTTCGCCAACCTATACCATAACGCCATGGACGTTGTGCAACTGGGCTTCGCCTTCGTGAACGCGCCGGTTTTTGCGACGTTCATGCTGGGAATGTTCTGGAGACGCACAACCAGCCCCGGCGCGTTTTTCGGCTTGATTGGGGGTATTGTGACAGCGGGGATTTTCCAGTCATTGACTCTCGCCTCGGGAGATTCGCCCGGCCTCAAAGGAGGTTACGTGCACATCGCCCATTTGTTTCCCAGCGAAATGGCCCAAAACTTCTGGATGGCCAGCTTCGCGTTTAGCGCCTGTCTTGTATTGACGATGGCCATCTCATGGATGACCACGCGGACAAAATCCGACGAAGAACTCAAGGGCCTGGTCTATTCGCTCACGCCCAAAATCAAAGACCACGAACAGCATTTTCTGCAGCGCCCCGCCGTTCTTGGTATCATCCTGCTGATTTGCTGCGTTATCCTGAATATTATTTTCTGGTGATCGAATTTTAAGACGAAAGTAAAACTATGCTCGATTTACGCTGGCCCATTGGTTTGATGTTTTCGCTCATCGGCGCGTTGTTGGTCATCTATGGCGCGGCCACCGGTTCCAACACGGCCATGTACGCGCATTCTCTGGGCATGAACATCAATTTGATTTGGGGAATTGTGTTGCTCGTGTTCGGCGTATTGATGGTGCTCGGAGCGGTGATGGGGAAGAAGGAGAGTTAAGGGAAACGAACGCCGAACGCCGAGGGATGGTCCGTTGGCGTTCAATGTCGCTTCGTGTGACGGACGCGCGATTTAATCTGCGAAAATCGGCGAAATCTCCGCACATTAAAAATTTTTCAAAAAATCGTTGCAATCATCCGGCCTATCGAATAAAAATTTCCGTGCTTGGCCGGTATTCGGCTCCTCACGACCAGGTTGAAACATGATGCACGGAATTTTTTGTGTCGTCGTGGGGGCAGCGTACGGTCAATCGGATCTCCCCTACGTTTGGAAACAGGCGACGCCTGAAGCGAAGGCGATCATCGTCTTTCTTATCTTTTTCTCGATTATCGCGTGGTCGGTCATTGGCTATAAAGTCATGCAAATGCGCCGCGCGAAACGATTGAATTATTATTTCAATGAAGAATTTCGCGCGCAACGCGCGGTGATGGACATTTTTGACCGCAAGCTGCAGGTGGAAGGTTGTCCGCTTTACGCGGTCTATGAGACGGGTTGCTCGCAATTGGACGCGCGGCTCAAAGGACCGGGCGGCGAACGGCGCAAGCAAAGCGTGTCCATCAAAAACATGGAACACATCAAACGCGCGCTGGAAAATGTCGTGGCCCAGGAATCGTTGAAACTGGAGTCGGGACTGATTTGGCTGTCGGTTGCGGCGAGCGGCGCGCCGTTTATCGGATTGCTCGGCACGGTTTGGGGTGTGATGAGCGCGTTTGCGGGTATTGCGCAGGCCGGCTCGGCCACGCTGGCGGCCATGGCGCCGGGCGTCGCCGCGGCGCTCATTACCACCGTGGCCGGACTGCTGGTGGCCATACCCTCCATGTTCGGATACAATTGGCTCGTACATAACCTCAGGACGTTCACCGTGGGCCTGGATAATTTCGCGCAGGAATTGGTTTCGAAAATGGAGACTGAATATCTCGTGGACGAGGACGAAGATAAGGTGACTGAACACCGATGAGACGCTTTTCACAACGCAGTCATTTGGTGACGGTAGCGGAAATCAATATTACGCCGCTGCTGGATTTGGCATTCGTGCTGCTGATTATCTTTGTTATTACGACGCCGTTGCTGGAACAGAGCATCAGCTTAAAACTGCCGCGCGGTGCGGGGCAACCGGACCAGCACATTGACAAGCGCAATATCCGCACGGTCGAAATCAGCAATACCGGAGTTTATGCGCTGGACCGTCAGCGAATGAGCCTGACTGAGATACTCGGCCGGCTCGATTATGACTTTCGTGAAAATCCGGATTTGATTGTGTATATCCGCGCGGACAAGGACAGCCGTTATGACCTGATTGCTCAGCTTCTGGGCGGCTGCCAGCGCGCGGGCATTACGCGCTATTCGTTGCGCACCGAACCCGAACGATGAACCGGTTGCAAAAAAAATGCGTCATTGGCACGGCAGGCATTCACCTGCTGTTGCTGACGATTTTGATTTTTGGCCCCGCGTTTTTTAATCGGCAGCCAAAAACGGACAACACGGTGCTCGATGTGATTCCGGCGAACCTGGTGGACGCCGCTTTGAATAGCGGCGTGCGGGACGCCCAAGCCCCGCAGCCAACACCCCAACCGGCGGTCATTCCGCCGTCCATGTTGCAACCACCGCCTCCCCTGCCCGCTCCGGCGCCTCGAGCCGTCCAACCGCCCGCGCCTGCACCTATGCCCTCACCCTCGCTCCTGGAAGCGTTCAAAGAATATTTCTCGCATACAAAACCCACTTCGACGGTGACGCCGGATATGAAACGGGTTGAACGGGCGGAGAAAAGCCATGATGATAATATCAAGGTGGATCTCACGAAGCGCACAACCATTACGCATAAGTCCCATCCGGACAACACGGCAAACACAAAGGCAATTAGCAGCGAACTCAACAGCTTGAAAAATAGTTTGTCATCAGGCACACACATTGACGTGCCGGGCAACGGCGCGGCGGCTATGGCCAATTATGCGACGGTAGTGAGAAGCGTCTATTTGCGGGCCTTTAGCGCAAATTTGACAGACGGAATTTCTGGAAAGAATCACGTTCTGGTAAAGGTGACCATCGCCCGAGACGGCACGGTCATTTCTTCCAGTATTACTTCGCCGTCCGGGGATTCGGCTTTGGACGATGCTGTTCAGCACACGCTAAACCAAGTCACCTTTATCGCACCGTTCCCTGACGGCGCGACTGAGGACCAACGGAGCTATCCACTTAACTTTGACCCACAGGCTGCACGAGAACTTCAATGAAAACAATATTCCAAACCGCATGGCCCCTTAGGGACAACCTCTTTGTACATCATCCTCGCGAAAGAACGAAAATCCCCCCAGGGACAACATGTTCGGGTTTTCAAATCACAAGAATTCGCGGATTCTGCGTTTTGTTATCCCTTCTCTGCTCCTGCCTGGTCGCATCCGCCCAGGATCAAGGCGCGCTAATTATCAATCCGACGGTCGGGGTACTCGGCCTCACCCCGCCCATTCCGATTTCTATTGAAGGTTTCAGCGGCGAAGCGTTGAGCGTTTTGGAGTTCGATCTTTATGTCCAGGGCTTCAGCATCGTTCCCTCGGACCAGGCCCAGTATCACATCAGGGGCAGTGATGAGGGCAACGTCGTCGGGCGACTCTCACTTTCGAGCCGGGAACTCTTCTCGCGCAGTTACACGGGCCAAACCATTCGGCGCGAAGCACATGCCTTTGCGGATGACGTTGTTCAGGCCGTTACGGGCAAACGCGGCATTGGCCAGACAAAAATCGCTTTCAAAGCCGAGGAACCGGGCGGCAGCGGGGAAGTTTATGTAGCTGATTTTGACGGGCATAATGCTCAAGCTGTGACTGCCGACGGGTCGATCGTGGCCGCGCCCGCGTGGGTGCCTGGCAGGTTTGCGCTTTTATATACGTCATATAAATTGGGCAACCCTGACATTTTTTACAGCGACTTGTCGACCGGACAACGCCGCGTGTTTGCTGCTTATGGCGGACTCAATACGAGCGCCGCGGTCTCGCCGGACGGGCGCAGAGTGGCCATGGTTTTGAGCCGCAGCGGCGATCCCAACATCTGGGTCTGCAACATAGACGGCTCGGGCCTGCGGCAACTCACGCACACGCACGCGGACGATTCGTGCCCGTGCTGGTCGCCGGACGGACGATGGATCTGTTACGCGACGAAAATTCATTCCCGCCGGCGGCTCGCTAAAATTTCCGCGGATGGCGGAGAGCCCGAAGCGCTTTCCACCAGCGGCACGCCCGATCCCACGGAACCGGATTGGTCGCCCGATGGAAAATGGATTGCCTTTTGCTCGCAGTCCGGCGATTACTTCAATATTTGCGTGATGCGCGCGGACGGCAGCGGTGAGGCGGTTGTTTTGGTTTCCGGCGAGCATCCCTCGTGGTCGCCTAATTCGCGGACGCTGGTCTATAATGATTTGATTCACTATCGCCCTGTGTTGTCTGTGCTTGACGTTTTCACCAAACAACACAAAAATGCCCATAATGTAACAGGCGAAGATTCCGAGGCAGCGTGGGAAAAATGATTTTAACTGAAACCCAATTTTAACCGAAATTTAACCCTATTTAACTTGAAAAACAGTTATGATGAAAAATTTTAATTATAGAATCACGCTTGCCATTGCGCTGGCCGCGGCGCTGGCCGCAACGGGCTGCGTCCATAGACCTTACGGCGTCACGCCCATTCCGCACAGGCCGACCGAAGTGGCCGATCAAAACCCCTACGGAACGATGATTCAGCAGGAACCGCCGGTCCAACCCGGCCCAGGAGTTGGCACGCAACCGCTCCCCGAACCCCCCGCTCCGGCAGGCGACGTTCTGGATCACACCGCTCTGGCCGCATACAGCATTCATTTTAGCTTCGACAGCGCAGTGATCCGCGATAGCGAAAAGGCCAAGCTTCAGCAGGTAGCCGCGGCGCTCAACGCAGATCCGACTATGAACCTGATGATCGAGGGCAACTGCGACGAACGCGGCACGGAAGAATACAATCGCTCGCTGGGCGAACGCCGCGCTGAAGCCGCGCGCGAAGCGCTGGTGGGCATGGGCATTGACTCCAATCGCATTCACACGATCAGCTACGGCAAAGACAAGCCGGTCGATACCGGACATGATGAATCCGCCTGGTCGCAAAACCGACGGGACGATTTCGCAGTGATGCATCCGAAGCCGGGGGCGTAAGCGATATTAAAAACGTTCCAGGCAAAAAAACCCGAACTATGATCAACAAATCCATTTATTCGATCGCCGTTTTGCTGGCTGTGGCCATTGCGTCAACAGGCTGCCGACACAGGCCGCCCCCCATTACGCCGATTCCTGCATATCAAACAGGCGATAATAACCAAAACAACATTCCACCGGGACCACCGATCAATCCGGGCGGCTCTGGTTCATCGGGGGGCGTCGCCGAAAACGGCCCGTTCAATCCCGATCAATGGAACCAGGACCGGTCCGCACTGGCCGCTTACACCATCCATTTTGCATTTGATAGCGCGGTGATTCGTGACACCGATAAAGCGAGCCTCCAGCAGGTTGCCGCGGCGCTCAACGGAGATGCCACCGCAAACCTGCTTATTGAAGGCAATTGTGATGAGCGCGGAACGGAAGAATACAATCGCTCACTCGGCGAACGCCGGGCGGAAGCCGCGCGCGAAGCGCTCGCAGGCATGGGCGTTAGCGCAGATCGCATTCACACGATCAGCTACGGCAAAGACAAGCCCGCGGACCCCGGGCATGATGAATCCGCCTGGTCGCAAAACCGGCGGGATGATTTTGTATTGTTGCACCCGAAGGGGGGAACGTAAGGCAATTGTGGATTGGCGAATGCGGAATGCGGAATGGCCAAAGCGCTAATCCGCGGGCGGACAGGACAGGTGCGGCAGCGGCGTAACCTCGTTGGGCCTCAGTCGGTCTAATAAAGGGTTGGGCCGGGAAAGGCACGCTAAATGACACTTTACAAGCCCTTGAAACGGGCGTAGGCTGATACAGGCTCGAATAGATATGAATACCATGTTTGCAGCGTTTTTAGGCGGTTGGGAATGGATCGTCGTGGTCCTTGCCGTGCTGTTGCTTTTCGGGGCGAAGAAAATCCCTGAGCTCGCCCGGGGCCTGGGCACGGGAATCAAGGAATTTAAAAAGGCAACGCGCGAAGTGACTGAAGAGCTTCAAAATGCGACGGAAGACAAGCCTCAGTCGCAGCAACGCCCGTCTATCTCCAATACGCCCTCACAGCCGGCCCAGACTGTATCGCAATCGGCCAATCCGCCTAAAGTCTAAGCGCGGCGTCCCGCATGGCCCGCGACTACGAAACGGAACCCTCCGACGAAGGCGAAGGCGGCCCTGTCAAAAGTTTTCTCGAACATCTCGAAGACTTCCGCTGGGTCTTAATTAAAAGTCTCATCGCCCTCGGCCTGGCAATGCTCATTTGCCTGATGGGCGCCAATCACGTTGTCGGGATACTCAAATGGCCGATGACGCACAATCTGCTTCGGTCTCTTGCGCAGACGTACAAATGGACCGTCCCCTGGGCCACCGCCCGGCACGAGGATGGCAGCCAGGTGGCTGTCGTCAGTTTTGGCACGAACCAAATCGGCAATTTTCAGATTTCCCCCGAAGAACGCGACGCGTTCAATCTGGGCACAAATAAGTTTGTATCGGTGCATATTCAGCCGGTCATGGTCGGCACGAACATCGTTCTGGGCTGGCATGCCGAGCCGGACACCAATGCCGCAGCCGCCGCGCAAGGGCTCAATATAGACCTCATCAATTTAAGTCCAGCGGGGGCGTTTTTTGTGGCGTTTCAGGTGGCTTTTTACGGCGGCATGGTGCTGGCCTCGCCATTCATTTTCTATTTCATCGCGTCCTTTGTATTTCCGGCTTTGAAAATGCACGAACGCAAACATGTGTATCGCGCTTTATTTTTTGGCGTGGGGCTGTTCATTACGGGCGTTTCATTTTGCTATTTCGTTTTAATGCCGGTGGCGCTGGCAGCGTCGCAAATGTATTCCAATTGGCTCGGGTTTGGAGCGCTCCAGTGGCGCGCGGAGGATTATATCAGCTTTGTATGCAAATTCATGCTCGGCATGGGGCTGGGATTTGAGATGCCGGTGGTCGTCCTGACGCTCGTGAAGATCGGTGTCCTGAACTATTCCACCCTCGCCGGCGCGCGGCGCTACATGATTGTCATCAACCTGATCCTGGGCGCGGTATTAACCACTCCCGAGGTCATCACTCAACTCGTTATGTTTGTCCCGCTGCAATTGCTCTATGAGATTACAGTCTGGATCGCGTGGTATTGGGACAGGCAGGAGCGGAAACGTGAAACGTTAAATCGTTAAAACGTTGAATCGTTGGCGCCAGATGTAACGGCGTGTCTGAGAAACGTTGTAACGTTTTAACATTTCAACGTTTTAACATCCTGCAAAAACGATCAATTCGCTCCAACCCTTTTTCAATGTTCGCCATGCTGGTGGCGTAGCTCAATCGAATATAATCCTCGGCGCCAAAGGCAATGCCCGGGACGGCGGCGACTTTTTCAGCTTCGAGGAGCTTTGCGCAGAAATCGGATGACTTGAGGCCGGTCCTGGAAATGTTTGGGAACAAATAGAAGGCTCCTTTGGCGTTTACGCAGGAAATGCCGGGAATGGAATTTAGTTTTGAGTGCGCGAAGCGCCGGCGTTTGTCGAATTCGGCCAGCCATTGGGGCAAGTGGTCCTGCGGTCCGGTGAGCGCGGCCACACCGCCTTTCTGGGCAAATGAACAGGGATTGCTGGTGCTGTGAGATTGCACGGCGTCAATTGCTTTGGCGATGGGTTCGGGCGCGGCCAAAAATCCCAGCCGCCAGCCGGTCATGCTCCAGGCCTTGGCAAATCCATGAACGATGATGGTCTGTGCGAAATGTTCCGGCGAAAAACTGGCGACGCTTTTGTGCTTAGCGCCATCGTAAAGCAAGTGTTCGTAGATTTCGTCACTCATAATGAGGACGTTTTTTTCGACACAAAGGTCGCCAAGGGCCTTAATTTCCCCGGGCGAATAAACTGAGCCCGTCGGATTGCTCGGCGAATTTAGAATGAACAGGCGCGTGTTTGCTGTGATGGCTTTGCGCAATTGGTCGGGCGTGACTTTGAATTCAGTTTTGTCGGTGGTTTGCACAACAACAGGTTTTGCGCCCGCGAGCTTGACCATTTCGGGATAGCTCAACCAGTACGGAGCGGGAATAATGACTTCATCGCCCGTGCCGCAAGTCGCCAGAATAACGTTGTAGCAGGAGTGCTTGCCGCCGCAGGAAACGATGATTTGGGACGGCTTAAAAGCCAGGCCGTTTTCGCGTTTGAATTTTTCGGCGATCGCTTCGCGCAGTTCGGGAATGCCGCTGCTGGGAGTGTATTTGGTAAAACCCGCCGCAAGGGCTTTGGCCGCGGCGTCCTTAATATGCTGCGGAGTGTCAAAATCAGGTTCGCCGGCGCCGAAACCGACGACGTCTTCACCAGCGGCTTTCATGGCTTTGGCTTTGGCGTCTATGGCCAGCGTAAGCGAGGGCGACAACGAAGCCGCGCCTTGAGAAATCTTGTAATTCATCTTGAGCGGCGGGAAATGTAACGTCAATGCGCCGGAATTCAAGAAATTGTTGGCCTCAAACTGTGCCCGCGCCACTCGCCTGCCAGCACGCCTGCTTTCGACTCGACAGGAGAAATCATGGGAATGATAATTACGCCCGGTGCAGCGAATCAGGACCGACAAATAGACCACGACAAATAATATGCTTTCTTCAAAAAATGCGGATGCTTCAGCCTGCGCGAAGACGCTCTCTTGCGTATTCATCTGCGCGACGATTGCCTTTGTTTCCTGGCTTCTTGTCTCGCGCCCCGTGCCTCGCAAACTCTGGGAACCGCTGCTTGTTGCAACGAACGGCGATGTCACGGTAATGGGCGAATCACGCCAATTGGAATTTTGGACCCCATCAGCCGAAACCAAAGATTACCTGCATAAGGAGAATGGCAAGGTCGTCCCAACGGAAATGTGGGAAGTTCTGTCAAATGACGATCCCAACGTGCAGTTTGGCGCCCTGCTCAGATCAAACCAGAGCGTCCTGGGTTACCGTAGAGTCCATGAATGGGGCCAGGGCCAGACGCCGTATAAACCCGGCTGGTGGTGGACGGTGAATGTCTTTTCCAATTACACTCCGAGCGATCTCGCCCTCGCTTATGACAAGTTCTGGAAGTCCCACCAAATCTTGTTTGTCGAGGTGATCGATAATCGCGGCAATACAGACCGACAATTCAAAACCGCCCCAATGAGCCAGGCGCCGGATGCAAAATGAGTTCCGGCCGGCTAAAGAGGATCATTTGATCGTTTGTGCGCCCAAAGTATTCAGTGCCTTCTCGAAATCCTCTGGCAACGGGGCCTTAAAATTCATTTTTCTTTCCGTGCGCGGATGCTGAAACGAGAGGCTCAGCGCGTGCAGCATGACGCGCGGGGGCTCGTAGCCGGTTGCGTGAGTAAGGCGCGCATTTTGGCGCGCGCCGTAGGTTTTATCGCCGGCGAGAGGGTGGCCGAGAAACTGAAAATGCACGCGAATCTGATGCGTGCGCCCGGTGAATATGTGAGCTTCCACAAAAGCGGCCTCATTCAGCTTTTTCAGCAGCCGCCATTGTGTATGAGCCGCACGGCCGGAACTGTCTTCGCGCACGGCCATGCGCTTGCGGTGAGACGGATGCCGCGCGATGGCGGC
>Ga0335073_10010717_pt1 | contig 12885 bp, 11 predicted proteins | sample Lox_Sample_22_FD_207093 | JGI IMG/M metagenome (GOLD analysis project Ga0335073, IMG submission 207093) | Soil microbial communities from Loxahatchee National Wildlife Refuge, Florida, United States - Lox_Sample_2.2 | ecosystem: Environmental > Terrestrial > Soil > Wetlands | place: USA...
ATGTCCCGGAAGCTTATGCGATCGAGAAAGACGGGGGGATGTACTACGCGTTTTATGCGCCAACCGCGGCGACTTCAACGAAGAGCAAGGCAGAGACGCCGGGGCATTGGGCCGGAGAAGTGGAGCTGCGAGGGCTTGGAACGAAGACTTATCGAGTGACGGACTACGTTCATCAGAAGGATTTTGGGACGGTAACCGGGCCAACCGCAAAGTTGCAGGTGGACTTTACGGATCATCTGCTATTGGAAGCGGTGCCGGCCTCGTAGTTTATTCTCGGAGGCAGGTTGGTCAGTCGAGCATGACGACCCGGGTGAGATTCTTGGGCTGATCGGGATTTAGGCCTTTGCGCAAGCCAGTGAAAAGACCAAGGAGTTGGCACGGGACAGTGTAGGGAGCCAGGAAAGCCAACTCTTCTCCGTTACAATCCAGTTCGATGACGAGGTCGGCAGATTGGCGAATTTGCGGATTCGAGCGATTGCAGATCGCGACAATCACGCCACCCAATTCCTTCATCTCCGAAAGCACTTCGGCTTCTGCCTTTCCGCCGCTTTCGCTGAGGAAAAATGTTAGACAGGTCTTGGAGCTCACGATGGCTTTGGGTCCATGACGGAACTCGAGCGCGTGAAAGAATTGGCTGTAAGAGCAGGACATTTCCATCACTTTCAGGGCAGCTTCGCGTGCAATGCCGTGAAAGGGGCCTTGCCCCAGGAACACATAATCCTCAAAGGAGTGGCGAGCGACAAATTCCTGCATTTGGCGAGCAAGCATCGGGACGCGCGGACCAAAGGCCGCGGCCATGGCGCCCAAAGCTTCGAGAAATTGTCGATTGTTGGCGCGGCGTGCAGCGAGAACCTGAAGGGCGAGGAGCATGCTGGTGAACGAGCGGGTCATCACGGTGCTTTTTTCGTCGGCGGCTTCGAGAACAATGCAGAATTCGCAAGCTTTTTCTAATTCAGAATGAGGCGCGCAGGAAATCCCAACGGTGGGAATGCGCAAATTCTGCATGAGAACGTTAGCGGCGCGAACGGCCTCGGAAGTGCGGCCGGAGCGGGAAATGACCACAGCTTGGATGTGCGAGGCGTCAGGCAGAAAAAGGTTGGGGAAAAGGAGCAGCTCTGACCCAGGGATCGCGCGTGCGCGCTGCCCCGTCAGGAGGGTCCAGGAAAGGGCGGCGGCTTCCGCCAGGTAGAAGCTGGTACCGCAACCGACGAAAAGCCATTCGCTTTTGGCAGCACTACTTTGAAGGATAGTTTCCAGCAACGAACTGTCAGAGAGCGTCTTGATAACGGATTGCCAAAGGTTGCCTTCAGACAGGATTTCCTTCCAAGTATTGAATTGGCTGTAGGTTGTGTCGTCGATCTTCATTGTGAGTATCCCGATTTCTGAGCGGCCTTTCAGACGAGAGTGACCTGCACATCCGCTTTGCGAAGGACGCGCAGGTCGTGCTTAGGAATGTTGTTGTCGGTGATGGTCTCGTGGACAGCGGAAGTGGGCAGGATGAGAGAGAGGGAGCGCCGGCCAAACTTGCTGGAGTCGCAGACGACGATGGTACGGCGTGCCGACTCGGCCATGGCCCGGTTAACGCGAGCTTCCAGCAAATTGGGAGTGGTGAGCCCATAACGCACATCGAATCCATCCACAGCGAGGAACAGGAGATCGGCACTCAACTTACGCAGAGATTCCTCAGCCAAAGGACCCACGAGCGAGTAAGAGTTGCTGCGCAGGACCCCGCCGGTGAGGATCACCTCAACCGGAGCATCGGCAAGCTCGGCGGCGATATTTGTGGCGTTGGTGATGATGGTCAAATTTTTCATGTGGCGGCAAGCGCGGGCAATGGCCGTCGTGGTGGTGCCAGAATCCAAGATTATTACCTGTCCCGGCCCAATCATGCGGGCGGCCGCCGCGGCAATGCGGAGTTTTTCCTGGCGATGCAGGCGTTCTTTCTCCTGTAAAGAACTGTCCATGACCGCGCCGGTCTTTACCGGGAGGGCACCGCCGTGGGTGCGCTCGAGTTCGCCTTGATGGTGCAGGAATTCCAGATCCTTGCGAATGGTGATGAGCGAAGTGCGAAACTGTTTAGCTAAATCACTGACCAGCACGCGGCCATCTTGTTGAAGCAACTCCACAATAGCCCTGCGGCGTTCTTCACTCAACATAGGTGTTCTCGATCCTGCACCAGATCTAAAGCCACACCTTCCAATCGCACTTCAGAAATAAAACTTTAACGCAAACTGAATGAAACGAGGATCCCTGGCGGCAATCGGAAATCCAAACTGGGGAGTACCAAATTCCACCGGGAAGGGCTCTTCGCTGATAGCCCCTGGAGGGCCAAACAACGGATTCACGTGGTTCCAGATGTTAAAGAACTCAGCGCGGAACTCGAAGCGCATCTGCTCGCGAACGGGGAACGTTTTAAATACGGAAAAATCCCAGTTCTGTAAACCCGGTCCACGGACAATGTTCCTGCCGGCATTACCAAAGGTGAAGTAAGTGGTGTTATTGGCGAAGGCGCAGGTGTTGAAGAGAGTGCCGGCCAAGCAAGGTTTTCCGTTGGGATTGCCGATGACATTGGGCCGGACTTCATAATAACCCACCACGCCACCGCCGTCGGCAGTGGAGACGTTGGTTACGGAATCGGTGATGGTAAACCAGTTGCCGGTTTGGGCGGTAACAATGCCGGCGATCTGCCAATTACCGATGAACTGGTTGAGAACCTTGCCGGCATCCGCGCCGAAGCGCTTGCCCTGGCCAAAAGGCAATTCGTACGCGTAACTTGCCACAAAACGATGACGGACATCGAAGTCGGAGTTGCCATATTCGAGCGAAGGAGTGAGTTGGTCGCGGAAGTCACCGTTGTTGAGGGAGCCTAAACTGGCGCTGGAAGCATCGTCGAGAGCATGCGCGTAGGTGTAAGAGACGCCAAACTGGAGGCCGTCGGAAAAGCGTTTTTCCAGGTGCACTTGGAGGGCGTTGTAATTGGAGAAGTCGTTGGCACGCAAAGTGTCGATGGAAGCGTCTACCGCCGGGAAGGGGCGGCGTGGGGCGGTGGGGCAGTTCGCTGGAGTATTGCCGTTGGTGGTGCAAAACTGCTCGTTGGGCTGTGCTTGGTTGCCGTTGTACATGCCGTAGAGATTCGAGCCGTGTGACCCGGCGTAAGAAATTTCAAGCATCATTTGACTGGGCAACTGGTACTGGAAGCCGAGGTGCCACTGTTGCACATAGGGAGTTGGCAGGTTCGGGCCCTCGGAAAACAAGGTGGGGGTGTTGGGATCGACGAGAGCGTTGGCCGGGAAGCCCTGCGAAAGGTTGTTCAGGCCAGGTATCGAGCAATCGGGACCGGCGGGATTGGCAGCAGAGAGGAAGCACGGTTGCGCCCATTGCTGGGTGACGAAAAACGGAGGATTGAAACCGGGGCTGGGGTTAGAGAATGGGCCGCTTTCTTCTCCACCGTAGAAGATGCCATAACCGCCACGAAGAACCAGTTTCGGAGTGATTTGATAAGCGGCACCGACGCGGGGCGCGAAATTGGTAAGGTCTGGGGAAATGAGGCCAGGAGAGCCAGTTCTGGAAACGGGGATTAACGCTGCAAGGGTTGGAGTCAATTGAGCATTCTGGCCTTTGGGAACAATGAGGGAACCGGTCGCATAGTCAAAGTTGGCAAGCTCGTTGTACTGAGCCTTAACCGTGGTGAACAACTCGTAACGAAGGCCGAGGTTGAGAGTTAGCTTGGAAGATACGCGAATGTCGTCCTGAACAAAGAAACCGTAGTTTTGGCGAGTGTAGGCGACATCGTGCATGTTGGTGAGGGATCCGGCATCCGGGACACCCAGGAGGAAGGTGGCATAGGCTTCGCCACCGGTGGTGGGCGCGGCGGGGTTATCCGTGAAACCACTGGAAAAGTCCATGGTGCCGCGAGATGCGGCGGGTTGGAAAATGGTGAACTCAATGAACCTCAGCTCGGCGCCGAACTTCAGGGAATGCCGGCCGTGGACCTTGGTGAAGGAGTCGGCGATAACATACGCGTTTTGCTTTTCGACGGAAGGCAGGAAGCCCGAACTGCCGATGGTGGCCGTGCCGTCATCGATGGTCATGTTCGGCAAACCGCCATTGTCGGGCCCATAGGGAACGCCCGGAAAACCGAGTTCGGCGGAAACATTCTGGTCGTAATTCAGTTGAAGGCGATGAGCATTGATGCGGTTGTAACCGACACGAAATTCATTGACGGTGGTTGGCGAGAACGTGTGAGTTTCGCTGATGGCGATACTACGGTAGGAATTGTTCTGGTAGCCGTCCTGGAATGCGCCGCCATCGAGAGCATTGTCGAAGGGCGAGGGTTCGAAGCTGGGCTGCTCTTCGTAGCTGAAGCGGCCGAAGAGGGCGTCTTTCGAACCGATGTTGTAGTCGACGCGAATATCGAAATTGTTTTGATCCTGACTTCTTTTCGGTTCAGCGAGGTAATTGGAGCCGTTGAGATTGACATTAGGAGCGGGGAACAGCGCAGAAAGGCGGGCGGCCAGCGGGTCGATCAGAGCTTGTGGGAAGATGTTGGTGGGTTGCCCAGCGGAATTGACTCCGATAGGAACGCCGCAGTAGCCGCTGGGGTTTAGACCCGACGCCTGAGTCAGGCGAGGATTGAAAATTTCGCCGACGTAGGTGGGATGGCCGCTGCAATCGACTGCAACTTGCTTTGTGGGATTTCCGTTGGCGTCCACGGCCATTGCAGGAGTGGTGGTAAGGAAGGAGGAAAAGTCGCCGGAGATTTCCGCCGGTGTTGGGACTAAAGAAAGCTGGGGCAGTTCCTGGCGAATGCGAAGGCCTTCATAATCGCCAAAGAAGAACAGCTTATTTTTTAGAATAGGACCGCCGAAGGTAGCTCCAAATTGATTCTGTTGATACTGGGTGCGGCCAAATGCGTCGAAAGCATTCGCAGCATCGAGCACATCATTGCGGAAAAACTCGTAGGCGTCTCCGTGATAGTCGTTGGTGCCGGACTTGATGGTGGCGTTCATAATAGCGCCGTTGCCACGGCCAAATTCGGCGCTATAGGCGTTGGTCTGCACCTTGAACTCACCAAGTGCGTCGACGGAGGGCTGGATCACGTAGGAACTGCCGTTGAGCACATCGCCGAGGTCGGAGTTATTGTCGACGCCGTCGAGTTGAAAGTTGTTCTGAAGCGAGCGGGCACCGTTGGAGCTGAAACCGTAGGTGGTTTCCACGCGGGAGCCTGGTTCACTGGGCCCGACACCCGCAGACAACAAGGCCAATTGAGCGTAGTTCCGGCCATTGAGAGGCAGAGTTTCGATGGTGCGGGAGTCTTGCACTTGACCCAAGTCGGAGGTGTCGGTTTCGAGTTGAGGGCCTTGTGTGGTGATGGTGATGGTTTCCGAGACACTACCGACTTGAAGCTTGGCGTTCACGGCGGGCCGCTCTTGCACGTCGACCGTGACAGGTCCCACGACCGTTTTCTGAAAGCCATTTTTCTCGATGGTTACGGTATAACGGCCGATTTTGAGTGGGCTAACGAGATATTCCCCTTGTGCGTCGGTCGTGGCGACGGTCGTGGTGCCCCGGTCAACGTCGCGAATGGTCACTTTGGCGCCGCTGACGACACCGCCGCTGGGATCCGTGATGGTGCCGGTGATGCCGCCGGTGTCTTTCTGCGCCAAAGCTAAGGTGCAGGCAAACAGGCCTGCCGTTAGTAGGGCGACGGTTCGCGCGGAGAGAACGGATTGGAAAGCGCCTCGCAAACTGGACCACAGAAAGTAGCGACAGGCCGAGATAGGACTCGGAATGCGTTGGCAAGAAGAAGGTAGCATCTCACACCCCCATGAGCTGCCTGGCAAAAGAAAGGCTTTCGATTTGTTTCTTTTACTTTCTTTTTGTTTGCTTGTCAACGTACTTTATCACGCGATGGCCCGGGAGCGTGCCAGGCTTTGCCATCTTGTTTCCGTAGAGTTTGAGACCCGAATTGGTGCGGCGGGTCGAAAGCGGCCCACGCTATCCGAAGGCCGGCTTAGCAGCTTCGCTTATCGGGCGCTTTAATTGCGACTGGCGGGTGGGACGACGCTGTTCATCCTCAGGTATTCCACGATTTGACCGTAGTGATCGAAGCAGTGACCGACGATCAGTGTGGCCATGCCCAGCCGGGTCGTCGTGCCTTCGCCGAAGTGACTCTTGATTGGGGTCACCAAATTGCTTTCATTTATGGTACCGATCGCTTTGTGGACGTAGGCAAAGGAGTCCTTGAGGAATTTCAGAATCTCGGCCTTGCTCTTCACGGAGTCGGGCCCGCTTTCGCCGCCCAGCTCGACTGGCGGCTTTTCTTGGAGGATCGCGGCAGCAACCAAGTAGTTCACTGCGGCAACGTGCTTGACCTGCTGTGCGAAGTTACGCACACCCTTGAATTCACCGCTGGCCGGTGCAAAGGAGTATTTGTCCTCAGGCAAGGCCTCCGCGGCAGGGACGAATTCGCCTTCCACACCAGAGACGCTGCGATTCAACACTTGAGTGATGGTGAGCTTGTCGGGTGTTTTCGCGGTTTGCGCGAGCGTAGGGAGTCCACAGGCGAGCAAAAGCAGGCCTGCAAGAAGGGCCGTAGTCTTAATCATGAGGGAATCTCCTTGAACGATGGCGTGATTCTAACCCGAAAACACGCTTGCGGCTAAAGCACAAAAACCGTAACTCATCCAGCGGAAGGCTCGCGTTAGTTTCGGACGTGACCAGTTTGTTACTCAGGCATCCTGTGGCAAGCGCAACTCGTGATACATTGCGTCGGCGAAGCTTGGTGCGGAGGGGGCTACAGATGAATCGACGCATATTTCTAAGCGCAACAGGGTGCGCGGCGGCGGCCATGACCTGCAAACCGTTCGGATATGCCGAAGGGCAAGAGCGGAAGAGCCCGGTGGTGTACCCGGATCCTGCGGTGGAGACGGTTGATCCGAGTTTCGGCAAATACGTGATTGGTAATGCCGCGGTGGAACGGCTGTATACGGGGGCGCGGTGGGCCGAAGGACCAGTGTGGTTCGGGGACGGACGCTACCTGCTTTTCAGCGATATTCCCAACAACCGCATCTTGCGCTGGCTGGAGGATACCGGAGAGGTCAGCGTCTTCCGCAGCCCGTCGAATAACAGCAATGGAAATTATAGGGACCGCGAAGGCCGGCTGCTGACTTGCGAACATGATTCGCGCCGGGTGACGCGAACGGAGCACGATGGAAGCATCACGGTGTTGATGGATCACTTCCAGGGTAAGCCGCTCAACGCACCAAATGATCTTACGGTGCATTCCGATGGGGCCATCTGGTTTACCGATCCGGGCTACGGGATCATGAACAATTACGAAGGACACAAAGCGGCGTTTGAACTGCCGGCGAATGTCTATCGCCTGGATCCGAAGACACGGGAAGCTACTGTCGTGGCCAACGACATGGACAAACCCAACGGCGTGTGTTTCTCACCGGACGAGAAAAGACTTTATATCGTTGATACCGGCACACCGAAGCATCCCGGGGACCCGCATCCGATTCGGGTATATGACGTGGAGGATCGTGTACGGCTGAAAAACGGCCGTATGTTTGCGAACCTGGCGCCGGGTTCATCGGACGGAATTCGTTGCGATGTGGATGGCAATGTGTGGTCGGCGGCAGGATGGGGCAGCGAGGGATTCAATGGAGTTCACGTGTTTGCGCCGGATGGCAAACTCATCGGCAAAATTCACCTTCCGGAAAGTTGCGCCAACCTTTGCTTCGGAGGAGCTAAGAAAAACCGGTTGTTCATGGCGGCTAGCCAGTCTCTGTACGCTGTCTACGTGAATGCTGAAGGCGCGCAGACGCCCTAGGTCTGCGAAGTTGAAAGTAAGAACGTTGCGGAAATTAACGAATCTCGAATCAATGGTGCCGGCGGGGGGAATCGAACCCACGGCCTAGGGATTATGAGACCGCGAGCCTATAATTCCAGTAACCGCGACCGGACGCGACGAAGAGCGATTGGTCCGTGCGCCGGTGGCGTTCCGGTGACGTTAGCCATAGCCAACGGCCACGGTCCGGTGGATGCGGGCCGGGTGTCGGGGTCACGCGCACATCCCGGGGACCTTGGTTGGGCCAAGGACCCACATCCCGGTGACGGCCCGTACTGCCCGCCCGGCGGTTTAATAAACTCGCATCGGCCGGTTTAATAAATTCGCACAATCCGCAGTGCCCCGGCGACAACTAGTACATTGCCAATTCGGTAATGTTAGTGATATCTTGGAAGTATGCGCAGCAGTTCGCCATCGCTGGCCGCCAGCCTGGCCAGGACCACCATCAAGGACATCCTCCCGCGCTTCTGGGCCCACGTCACCGTTACTGACCCCGATAATTGTTGGCTGTGGAAAGGAATGCGCAGCGGCGAGGGCTACGGGCACATCAAGCTGCACGGGCGGCGGCTAACCGCGCACCGGCTGAGTTGGATGATCGCCAATGCCCGCGGCGGCAAATTGAGCGCCGCAAGCGCCCCAATGGCAAGCGATGCCGAGCTAACTCTAGCGGACTGCGATCCCGGCGGCTGGTTCGTCTGTCACAAGTGCGACAACAAATTGTGCGTGAATCCGCGGCACCTGTGGCTCGGGACTCAAGGCGACAACACGATAGACTGCGTTAATAAAGGACGGCACGCCAACACGCGGAAGACGCACTGCGTGCGCGGACACCCGCTCGAAGGGCCTAAGGCCAGCGTGTACCTTTATAAAGGTAGTCGGCGCTGCCGCTACTGCATGCAAATCTTCAAGCGCCGGTCGTACGCTAAGCACCGCTCGAAACTTCCCAACTTCAAACAGTAAGCGCCGCTAAAAATCCAGCGACCCGGGCCAGGCCACGAACGTCATGAAGGGCCTTTGTGGACCTAGCGGTTTTACCGCTAAGGTCCTTTGTACATTGACGGCGGTATCTCTAGGTGGTATACTACTAGTGTAGTTAACTGAATAGTTCTACAGTTTAAACGTCAAGTTTCACCCTTGCTGTGCGTTTTCCAGGAGGCTGACGATGACCGGACTTCCCGCCGAAGCAGATCACCCAAAAAAACTTCACCCCCTGTCGCTCGACGCGAGCCTAGTGGTAATCACCGCTAAGGTTCAACGTCGAGTGGCCGCTTCGCGAGACGTTCGTTCTGTGGCTCGACGCGCGGATGAGGAGGAGAGTGATGGGACGCTACTACGATCCTGAGCTGAAACGCTTCGTCGACGTGCCGGACGACGCGCCGTCGATGAGCGGGCTGCCCAAGTTTTCGGACTTGGCGAATCCGCAGCCGACCGACGAAGAGATCTTCGAGGCGACGTTCAACGAGACGAATCGGTTGCTCGGCCTGCCCCAATTGCCGACGGCGACGACGACCAGCGAACCAAGCGCAGCGCAACGCCGTCGCACCGAAAAGCGAGACTTCTGGACGCGACGGCTGAGGCCGGGCGAATCGCCGATCACGCCGGAGTTCATGGCGCGGCTGGAGAAGCACGACTCGCGCAGCGCGTCGTTCCTGAAGCGCTTGCTTCGTGACGCGCACGCCGACGAGGCCGACGGCATCGACCCCGCCGTGCTCGCCGAGGCGCTCGCAGAGTGCGGACCGCACGTGCTGACCGGCGAGCCGCTATCGGACGAAGCGCGCAGCGAGAACCTCGCGAAGGCCGCGGCGTTGACGAGCGCAGCCGCCGAAGAAGTTTCGGACGCCGGCGAAGGTGTCCTCGAAAAGAGAAAGGAAGGTCACGACATGGCCAGAGGGCTAGCTGGACTGCACAAGGCGTTGGCGGCTCACCACGAGCGCTGCGCCAAGCTTCACAAATCCCACGCGGGAGCGCTAGACGACGAGGACGTGCACAAGGGCCACCACCTCGCGCTGGCCGAGGAGCATCAGGACATGGCGAAGTTCCACAAGGCAGCGTCGGAGGATGCGTCGGACGTGGGCGGCGCGGATTTTTCAACCTCGAATCTCGGCCGCATCGATGCGCAGACGCTTGACGCCAGCTCACGGCACACGCGCTCGTCCGAGCACAAGGCCGCCGCCGATTTCCTGAGGCCGGACGTCGACACCAGCGGAGTCGACCCCGAGCTGAAAAAGCTTCTCGAGTAATTTCAGTTTTCGCGGGTTCTTCTAACATCCTGCCCGCGGAACGCCGTGCCACCCTCCGTGCGCGGCGGCACCTCACGCGGGGCGGCGCCCTCTAACCGCCGCCCCCGCCCCTCGAAAGGAGCAGACGATGAAGAAGAATTTTCACGAGTCGGCGGGCGAGCACCACGCTCGATTGGCCGAAGCGCATGAAAGATGCGCAAAGGTCTACGCGTCCCTCTCGGTCGATGACGGCGACGAGGACGACGAACTGAGCGCTGCGCACGCGGAGATCGCCGAGGCGCATCGCGGCCTCGCGGACTTGCACTCTGACGCAGAAGCCGGGGAGCGGAAGGTGCTTCAGCGCACCGTCGTGCCGCTGCCGGACGGTGTCTCGGTCGTCGCGAAGGACGCACCGCGCATCGTCGCGCGTGATGGCGTGATGGCGAAACTGCTGGGCGAGAACGACACCGACCCGATCAAGGCGGTTCCCCCAGAGTTGCGGAGACTGGTGGCCACCGAATGAGCCTCGCAATCTTCTACCACGACCGCGAGCGCGCGCTCGTCTGCTCCGACGACCGCGAAGTCTCTTACGAAACCGGCGCGCCGACGCCCCGGCCGTACCGCGTCGCGAAGTTTCACTTTCTCGACGGCGGGATAATCTTCGCCGCGCTGGGCCCCGGCTTAGTCTGCCGGAACTTCACCACGATCGCGGCGTCGCTCGCGAAGCTGAACCCGGGCGTCACCCTCGCGGACCTTGTTCACGCGCTGCCGCAGATTCTTCCGGAGCGCTGGGCGCGGCGCGCGCCGGACCCGAAGCTGCCGCCGTCGGGCGACGCCGCCGAGACCGCGCTGGTCGGCTACGACGCGACGGAAAAACGCGTGCGATCGTTCGTGTTCGCGTCCTACGAAAATTTCAAGCCGATCGAGATCACCCGCGACCCGAATGCGCGGATCTTCGCGCTGGGCGCCTACGCGCGAAGCGACTGGCCGCTGCTCGATGCCCTGACCAAGCGGATGACGTACGCTCACGAGCGCGACCTCGCGTGGGTTGCGGGCCAGCTGCGGCAAACGGTGGCGGAGTTTCGCCGCCGCGACCCGCGGCGCATCGGGCGGCCGAGCTTCTACGGGGCGCTGGACCGGACGGGTCGCGTCGCGCTCCCGTGCGAGTACCCACCGCCGGAGATCTTGGCGAGCGCGGAGGCCGCCGAGTCCGTCGCCGCCCACCGCGTGACGACCACGAAGGAGACGGCGTTCGCCGGTACGAATCGTTTTTTCCTTGGCTCGATCACGACGCCGCCTGCGGGCGGTTCGCCGACTACGGGGAACAACGACGGCGGAAACGGCGCGCAAGGCGGCGCGGTCATCAACCTGTGGCCGCAGACCTACAACGCGTACGAGTCGCCGAGCTCGCCGTCGGCGGTGAACAATCCGCTGAACTGCATAGGCGGTGACTCTTCGGAGTACACGCAATTCTTGGGCGAGGGCTCGGAGAACGGCGCGATCTACAACTACTACGGTTTTCCGCCCCTCTCGGGGAAAGCGCTGAGCATGACGCTGTGCGTCGACTACGAAGTCGTCACGAACAACTTAAACGGCAGTGATTTTGCAGACCAGGGCTGGTCGCTCCGCTACAACACCACGGAGGGGTTTGGCGGCGTCGGCACGTTCACTCAATTTGCGGGCGCGCTGCCGGGCGCTGGGCCGGTCGCGCGGACGACGGCGACCGTGTCGCTGCCCGTGACGTTGAATCCGTACTTCGTCGTCGTGAGCGCCCTAGTACAGACGTACAACTCGACGGCGGGGTCGGTCGACTTCAGGATTCACGCGATGTGGATCGAGGTCGTGCAGTGAGGAAGATCATGAGGACCGTGATGATGTTGGGCGCAGCGCTCCTGCTCTTAGGCGGCTGCGCTGCGACGAACCAGGAAAAACGAACTCTCGCATTTTCCGCCTTCAATGAGCAAACGCTCGGGAACGCGACCGTCGTCGAGTCTTCGACGGCGACAGAACTCGAAGCCTACGCGCAGGCGGGGGCGAGAAACGATGCGAACGGAGTCTGGGGCGGGCTGCCGACGGTTGCGGCGAAGTCCGCTCAACTGACGATCGACTACGAAGTCGCGACGAACGACGCGAACGACGCGGCGGGCTATGTCTCCGCAGCGTGCGGCATCTCGACGAACAACTTGCCGCAGCCGATCTCGGCGTCGTTCCTGAAGTTTCAGAACGGCGCGGGACCTATCGCGCGAACGACGGCGACGCAGGCGCTGCCCGACGGCTTGGATTTGTCGAAGGTGAGCCTGACGTGCTTCGCGCTGGTCGGTGCGGACGCGTCGCGCGGGACCGTCGACGTCAAGGTCTACTCCGCGTCGGTGGTGACGCAATGAGCGACACCGTGATCGTCAACGGGTTAGAGCTGGCGGATTCGGCGAACGACGCCGCGTGCCTCGTGCTGCTGCTGCAGTGTGCAGCGGTTCGCGTCGATCCGGATTTCCCCGTGGCCACCTTCGCGCTGCACAACGCCGAGGGCGACGTGGTCGCGAGTTGGAACGGCGTCGGCTGGACGGCGCACCGCGCATTAGGCGCGTGCGAGCTCTCGACGCTGCTCTTCTTCGTGGCCTTTACGTCGCCGAGCGGCGAGCGACGGGTGGTGCCCATCGAGATTTTCGTGTAGCTGCCGAGACTCAAGTACTGGGAGCAACTTTTCCGGGAACGGCGTTACTCAGGACCTGTCGGCAAATTATCGACGAACGCCATCACGATGCCTGCGGCCTTCTGCGGCTCTCGCTGCAAGAGCAAGTGTGGCGCAGGAAC
>Ga0335073_10010718_pt1 | contig 12884 bp, 9 predicted proteins | sample Lox_Sample_22_FD_207093 | JGI IMG/M metagenome (GOLD analysis project Ga0335073, IMG submission 207093) | Soil microbial communities from Loxahatchee National Wildlife Refuge, Florida, United States - Lox_Sample_2.2 | ecosystem: Environmental > Terrestrial > Soil > Wetlands | place: USA: Florida...
TCGGCTGAGACATTTGGCCCTCCGTCCTTCTTAGTGAGTGCTAACTAGACGAAAATCTTAGCAGCCACTAATAACTTGTCAAGGGCTTTTCCGCACGCCGGCGCGGGGCCACGGATTGCCGTTGAATTCACCTGCATAGCTCGACAATCGGCGTACGCAGAGGGGACCGTGGCGTGTGGTGCATGTGGGGGCGTGCACCACACTCCACGGTCGAATCAGCGCGCGTCGATTGTCGTGCTATACAGGTCGTAGGGTCCGTGGTCGGGTGTGCCGCCGCCGGCCCGAGTCGCGGGCGGGCGGCTTCGGCCGCCTGGGGCCCGAGCGGTCACCGCGCGAACATCCCCGACGCTCTTTACGCTGGTACTACGCTCCGGCGGGTACCCCTCGGTTGGTGAGCAGGGAACTAACCGAACGGTTGCTGGCGTCGTGGCGGCCCGGACGGCGGCCCGGATCGCGGCCGGCGCGACCCGGTTCCGATCACCCGCGTCGGCGGGTCGAGCTCAGCCATTACGCCGGCCTCGACGGCGTGCGCGGGATCGCGGTCGCCGCGGTGCTCCTCTACCACGGTGGCGTGGCCTGGGCGGACGGCGGATTCCTCGGGGTCGAGGTGTTCTTCGTCCTGTCGGGCTTCCTCATCACCTCGCTGCTCCTGACCGAGTGGGCGAGGTCGTCGGCGATCTCGCTCGGTGCGTTCTGGGCCCGGCGCGCGCGGCGGCTGTTGCCGGCGCTGTTCTGCCTCGTGGCCGTGATCGGGCTCTACTACGCGGTTGCCGGGTCGGCGGACGCAATTCCGGGCCTGAAGGGCGACGGGATCTCGGCGCTGATCTACTACAGCAACTGGCATCAGATCGCGGCGGGCACGAGCTACTTCGCCGCCACCGGGCCGGTGTCGCCGCTCCAGCACACCTGGTCGCTGGCGATCGAGGAGCAGTTCTACCTGGTGTGGCCGATCGTGGTCGGCGGCGTGTTGTGGATCGCCACTCGCGCCACCCGCCGTGCCAGCCGTCGTGCGGGCGACGCCACCGGACACCCGAATCGCCGCCCGCTGCTCGTCCTCCTCGGCGTGACCGTTGCCGGCGCGGTCGCCTCAGCGGTCGACACGGCAATCCTGTTCGGGGGCGGCCGCAATCTGGATCGCGTCTACTACGGGACCGACACACGGGCGGCGAGCCTGCTGATCGGCGCCGCGCTGGCGATCGGCTTCGCGCTGTGGCGAACCGGCCGTGAAGATGCGGCCGTCGATCGTGCCGCCCCCGATCGGGCCGCCGCCGATCGCGCCGCCGCCGATCGTGCCGCCGCCGATCGAACGCGGCCGCGGGTTGTCGGTGCCGGCGCCGTGCTCGCACTCGCCGGCGTTCTCGCCGCGATCGCCGCCGTGCCCGGGAGCGCACGGTGGCTCTATCCATACGGCCTGCTCGCGCTCGACGCCGCGGTCGTACTGCTGATCGTCGCCGCGGTGGCGCTCCCGGCCTCGCTCGCCGCCCGATTCCTCTCGCTGGCGCCGCTGCGCGCGCTCGGGAAGATCTCCTACGGCCTGTACCTGTGGCACTTCCCGCTGTTCCTGTGGCTGAGCGCGGGCGCGGTCGGCATGAGCGGCACCCCGCTGCTGCTGCTCCGGCTCTCGGTGACGGTGGCGGTGAGCACGGCGTCGTACTTCCTGATCGAACAGCCGATCCGCCAGCGCCGGCGGCCCACGTGGCTGGTGCGGGCGTTGACGCCGCTGGCCGCCGGTGGCGCGGTGGCGGCGCTGCTGCTCGCGTCGGCCGCCGACCAGCTGCCGGTCGGCATCCCGGCCGCGGCGACCCTCCCGCAGCCCCCACCGCAGCTACGCGGGAACGACCCGTCGTGCACGGTGGCGCTGAACGACGCGTCCGACTACGGCCAGGCCCCCGTGCCAACGAGCAAGGAGACGTCGTTCGTGTACGCCGCGCTCGGGGCGCACAAGCTGACCTGGAGCGGATCGAGCCAGAAGACCTTCGAGACCTGCCCGCCGAGGCGCGTGCTGGTCGTCGGCGACTCGCTGGCATTCACGCTGGGGGTGCCGTGGCTTGAAGACGAGGAGCGCTACGGAATCCAGCTGACCGACGGCGCCCTGCTCGGATGTGCGTTCACGACGGAGGGTGAGCTGGACGTCGACGGCACATGGGAGGGCCAGTCCGAGGGCTGCTCGACTGCGCCCGAGCGATGGGCGGCGGAGGCACGCGCCACGCGCGCCCAGGCGGTGGTCGTCGAGCTCGGGTACCGGGATCAGTTCGATTGGAAGATCAACGGGAAGGTCGTCCACCTCGGGCAGCCGGCATTCGACGCGTACATCCGGAGCCAGATCGAACGGTTCGTGAAGATCCTCGGCGCCGGCGGCACGAAGATCCTGTTCCTGTCCGTTCCGTACACGAGCCCGCCGAATCTCCCCAACGGCTCACCCGCCCCGGCCGCCTCGCCGGACCGGCACTCGCTGATTAACTCGATGCTCGAGGAGGCCGCCCGCGCCCACCCGAAGACGGTGTCGGTGCTCAACATCGACCAGACGGTCTCGCCCGGGGACCACTACAACGCCAACATCAACGGGCAGCTCTGCCGGTTCGACGGGGTCCACTTCAGCGCGTACTGCAGTGAGCTGCTCGAGCCGCGCATTCTCGGAGAGGTGCGGAAGCTGGTCGGCTGAGCGCGCCGTTACTTTCCCAGAGTGCGCCGATACCTCTGGGCACCCCTGGCGTTGTACGTGCTGCTCCGCATCGGCGGAGCGGTGCTCGACTCCGACACCCCGGCTGCGGCGACGCCCGTCCCCGTGCCGGCGGGCAGCCATTGGATCGCGGCGTGGGGCGCGAGCCCGCAGCCCGCGACGCCCGGGAACCTATCCCGCGCGGGCTTTCGAAACGCCACGATCCGCGAGATCGTGCTGACCAGCGCGGGTGGCGTCAGGCTGAGGGTGCGGCTGACGAACGCGTATGGCAGCGGGCCGCTGCGAATCGGCCTGGCCGCGGTGGCGATCGATCGCGGAGGGGCGAACACCGTTGACGGCACATCCCGTCCGGTGTACTTCGATCACCGTCGTTCGGTGGTGATCGCGCCCGGAGCCGAGGCCACCAGCGACCCAGTGACGCTCGCGATCCCAGCGTCGACCCGGCTGGCGGTCAGCATCTTCCTGCCGCGCGCGACCGGCCCTGCGACCCAGCATGCCGACGCCGAGCAGGTCAACTACGTAGCGGCCGGAGCCCACGCCGCCGACGGGGGAGGTGCGTTCAAGATCCGCACGCACTCCTGGTATTTCCTCGACGGCGTCGACGTGCTCGGCGCCCGGCGCGCACTCGGATCGGTGGTCGCGCTCGGCGACTCGATCACCGACGGCGTCGGCTCCGGGCTCGGCAAGAACGAGCGCTGGCCGAACTACCTCGCCGCCCGGTTCAACGCGCGCCCGGGAACCACGCTGGCGGTCGTCGATGAGGGAATCGGCGGGAACCGCGTCCTGAATGGCTCGCTGTGCTGTGGAGTGAGCGCGGTTGCCCGGTTCGAGCGCGACGTCGGCGATCAGCCCGGCGCCCGGGACGTGATCCTGCTCGAGGGCGTCAACGACATCGGCTACAGCCAGAGTCGCGGCCCGCTGACCGCGCCGCACACCGACGTATCGGCCCTGCAGATCGTCCAGGGCTACGAGCGCATCATCGCGCTCGCGCACACGGCCGGCCTCGAGATCTTCGGGGCGACGCTGACGCCGTTCGCGGGCGCGCGGTACTGGACGCCGGCGGGCGAGGCCAAGCGCGACGCGGTCAACAACTGGATCCGGACGAGCGGCGCATTCGACGGCGTGATCGACTTCGCCGGCGCGGTCGCCGATCCGGGCGACCCCGACCGGCTGAACCCCGCCTTCGACAGCGGCGACCATCTGCACCCGAACGCCGCCGGCTACCGGGCGATGGCGGGCGCGATCAACCTCGGCGCGCTGCTGGCGGCGCGCTAGCGCGGACCCGCTCGAACGATGCGCTCGGCCGGGTCCTCGTGCGGTCAGGCCGGATTGGGCTGCGGCTCGCGGTACCTCGGCTCGGCGTGGATCGACTCATCCATGCATCGCAGCACGTAGCCGTAGCGGAGCATCTTTTCGACGAGTTCCCGGCTCAGCGTCTGCGAGGCGAGCTTCTTGTTGTTCGACCTGAACTGACGCTGGAGCTTCATCGTGGCGGTCGCGACGTACCCGGACCACACCTCGGGCGGGAGCGTCATAACCGAGTCGAACTTCTCGGAGGCGATGGTCCGGACCGGGTCGAGCAGCCGCTTGGGCGCCGCTTGATCGTGTGACAGTCGCTCCGCGTCCGATTGAGGGTTCAGCTCGAACGCGGACGGCTTCAGCGACGGCTGGTCGGTCGGAGCCGCCAGGACCATCCGACACGCGTAGCCGCAAGCGACGGCGACGCGCAGCGCCTCGTGGACATCCTCGTCCTCGTCGTGCTCCCGGACCGCTCTGCTCTCGGCGAGCCTGCGCCCGAGGAGCGTGGTCAGCGGGCTGAGGCTGTCGAGATCGGCGACGGTCCCCGCGGTCGCGTCCCAGACCTCGTTGACCCATTTGCGGCCGTCCCTCGTCATCGACCTGGCCAGCTCGCGATGGGTCTTGCGCCACGTCTGTCGACGTCCGCGCCGCATTCCGGCTCACCCTACCAATCGCTCACTGGCAGGACGCCGTCCGCGGCTGATGCGAACATATGTTCGTTGTGTACGTCGAACTGCACGCCCACTCCGCCTTCTCATTCCTCGACGGTGCCTCGCTCCCTGACGAGATCGTCCCCGCCGCGCTCGAGCTGGGGTACGAGGCGCTGGCGCTTACCGATCACAACACGGTCTCGGGGTCGATGGAGTTCGCGGTCTCGGCCCGGGCGCTCGGGCTGCGGCCGATCCACGGCGCCGAAGTGGATCTGGCCGACGGCCGACACCTGACGCTGCTCGTTCAGGACGCGGGTGGCTGGTCGAACCTGTGCCGCATCCTGACCCGCGCACACGCGCACACGCGGGAAAAGCCCGGGCCTCCGTCGCAGGCGTTCGTCGAGCTGACCGATGTGCTGGACCATGCCGGAGGGCTGATCTGCCTGAGCGGTTGCGCACTGCGCGGGGTGCAGGACGAGTTCACGCTCAGACGCCTGCTCGATGCGTTCGGACCCGATCGCCTCCGGGTCGAGCTCCAGCGACCGTTCCTGCGCGATGATCGCGCCCGCAACCGGCGCCTTCAGCGCGTGGCGGCGCGGCTGGGTGTGCCGTGTGTGGCCACCGGGAACGTGCATGCCCACGCGCGCGCCCGAGCACCGCTTCAGGACGCGCTGGTGGCCGTGCGCCTGCACGCCACGCTTGATGCCTCGGAGCCAGATCGGCGAGGCAACTTCAGCCACGTGCTGGCCTCGCCGGCGGCAATGGCGAGTCGCTTTCCCGATCATCCGGATGCGGTCGCGGAGACGGCGGCGCTGGCGGAGCGCTTGCGGTTCGATCTGAGCAGCGACCTCGGGTACCGCTATCCGGGGGCCGAGGACGCGGAGGCGATGCGAAAGCTCTCCGAGCTGTGCCAGGCGCGTCTACAGAACCGATATGGGGGCGCGGGGGCCGTGGGCGAGGACGCCGCGGCCCGACTGGAGCAGGAACTACGGATCATCGAGCGGCTCGGACTGCCGGGGTTCTTCCTGCTCCATCACGACATGCTCGAGCTGGCTCGGGAGGTGGCGCTCGAGGTACGCGGACCCGGCAGTGTCCGCGGTCTGCTGCCGCCCGGGCGGGGGCGTGGCTCGAGCGTGTCGTCGATCGTCTGCTTCCTGACCGGCCTCTCGCACGTCGATCCGATCGCCAACGACCTGCTGATCGGGCGGTTCCTGAACGAGGAGCTGACCGCGCTGCCGGACATCGACCTCGACTTCCCGCGCGACATCAGGGAGAAGCTGATCCCGCGGGTCCATGAGCGCTACGGGCACGATCGCTCGGCGCTGGTGGCGGCCTTCCCGACCTACCGCGCCCGTGGAGCCATCCGTGAGCTCGGAAAGGCCCTGGGGCTGCCGCCCGGGGAGATCGAGCGCGTGGCCCGGGGCAGCGAGGGGTGGGACGCACGCGAGGTGGGCAGCGACATCGAGAACGTGTTCAACGGGCGCCGGGGTGGGGCGGGGCGCTGGGCGTGGCTCGCGCGGCTGGCGGCCGAGGCGCACGGCTTGCCGCGTCACCTGAGTCAGCACTCCGGCGGGATGATCGTCGCCACCCGTCCGCTGATCGACTGCTGTCCGATCGTGCCCGCGGCGATGGAGGGCCGCCAGATCGTGCAGTGGGACAAGGACTCCTGCTCGGACGCCGGCTTCTTGAAGATCGATCTGCTGGGGCTGGGGATGCTGTCGGCGGTGGAGCGCTCGGTCGAGCTGATCTCGCGCACCCGGGGCGAGGAGGTCGACCTGAGCCGGATCCCGTACGACGATCCGGCGACCTACGAGTGCATCCAGAGCGCTGAGACGACCGGGGTCTTTCAGATCGAGAGCCGGGCGCAGATGCAGTCGCTGTACCGCACCCGGCCGGAGAATTTGAAGGACATCACGATTCAGGTCGCGATCGTCCGGCCGGGGCCGATCCAGGGAGGCGCGGTCAACCCATACATCGAGCGACGCCAGCGCCTGCGCGTCGATCCCGACTACCAGGTCCCCTACGAGCATCCGTCGCTCGAGCCGGCGCTGCGCGAGACGCTCGGCTCGATCATCTTCCAGGACCAGGTGATCGAGGTGGCGATCGCCTTCGCCGGGTTCTCGCCCGGTGAGGCCGAGGGATTGCGGCGGGCGATGAGCCGCAAGCGCTCGGACGCCGCGATCGAGGCCTACCACCGGCGTTTCGTCGCCGGCGCGCAGCGCAAGCACGGGGTGGATGAGGACAAGGCCGAGCGGGTGTTCGCGATGGTCCGGGGCTTCTCGGGCTTCGGCTTTCCGAAGGCGCACGGTGCCGCCTTTGGTCTGCTCGCCTACCAATCGACCTGGCTGCGCGTCCATTACGGACCCGAGTTCCTGTGCTCGCTGCTGAACGAACAGCCGATGGGCTTCTATCCGCCCGACGCGCTTGTGCACGAGGCCCAGCGGCGGGGGATCGAGGTGCTGTCCCCGGATGTCAACGAGAGCGGCGCCGAATGTGAGATGAGCCACGGCCGGGTCCGCATCGGCCTCGGCTACGTGCGGGGCGTCGCCGAGCAGGAGGTGAGAGAGCTGGTCTCCGTCCGGGAGGAGGGTGGGCGGTTTCGGACGCTCGCCGATCTCGCGTCGAGGGCGAGTCCGAGCGCGGCCTCGCTGGAGATGCTCGCCTGGTCGGGGGCGTGTGACTCGCTCGTGGCCGGCTCTCCAGTCATCTCCAAACGGCGGATCGCGCTGTGGCAACTGGGGGTGGCGACGCCGGGGAGAAGGGTGCCGGGCGGAGTCCAGCTGGCGCTTCCCCTGGATCTGCCGGCGCCGCCGGAGCTGAGGGCGCTCACGCCGTGGGAGTCGATGCTCGCCGACTACGGAACGATCGGCCTGACGGCGGATGCGCATCCGATCGCGCTGCTGAGAGACCGGCTGCCCGAGGGCACGGTCGCGAGCCCCGCGCTGAAGACGCTGGCACATGGCACCAGGATCTCGGTGGGAGGGCTCGTGGTGGCGCGTCAACGTCCCGGCACCGCCAACGGGATCGTGTTCGTGCTGCTCGAGGACGAGTTCGGGACGATCAACCTGATCGTCCCCGCCCAGGTCTATGAGCGCCACCGGCTGACGGTGAGGACCGAGCCGCTGATCATCGCCGAGGGCAAGCTCGAGCGCCATCCGGCGGCGGATGGGGCGATCAACGTGCTGGTCGATCGGTTGAGGGCGATCGACGCGCCCGACCGTTTCGCCGCCGAGGTCAAGGACTTCTCGATGCTCGACGAGCAGGTGCGCCGGGCGCGGGAGCAGGAGCGAATGGCGGGCGAGAACGATGCCGACGACTTCCGGGCGGTCGCGCCGCCGGTGATGAGCTTCGCCTCGGGACGGCGGCGGTAGACCGTGTCGACTAGTAAGGTGCCGCTCCGTGCTAGCCGTCCTGCTGTTTGCCGCCTTCTGGCTCATCCTCGGCGTCGGCGTGTTCCTCCTCGGCGCCCGTCGCGGACCCAGTGCCCATGGGCGGGAGCCGGGGTGGCGGGGGCGCCGGACGCTCGGCTGGGTGCTGGCGGTGACCTACATCGCCTTTGGGATCGCGCTCCCCATCCTGTTCGAGCTGGGGAACCGCAACAACGCCAACGCCCAGGTGGGCGGGATCCAACTGACCGCCGCCGAGAAGCGCGGGCGCGAGATCTTCGGCGAGCGCTGCGGGCTCTGCCATACGCTCGCCGCCGCCAACGCGGTCGGCAAGGTCGGTCCGAATCTCGACATGATCCAGCCGACCGAGCAGCTCGTACTCCACACGATCATGTACGGCTGCCTCCAGAGCCCACCGAAGGGAAGCCAGGAGGCGTGCCTCGGCGAGGGGACGATGCCGGCCGACGTGGTGCAGGGCGTCGACGCCGAAGACGTGGCGAAGTTCGTCAGCAAGGTTGCGGGTAACGAATAGGGCCTTCAAACCCCTGGCCCGGCGGCCATGCCGCAACTTGCGTGGTTTTGGTCAGGGATGAGACCGCATTCCGTCCGTCCCCACTGTTAGGATCGCGCCCGCAAACTGAATCCCGCGCCGCTCGACCTGTGTGAGCGGTGGGAGCGGGGGACCCAAGTTGTTGGGGCGAATCGCCTCGTTGCGTAGCGCCGCTCTTTCGGTGCGAGCCCGTCAGCTAACCCCGTAAGTACGAGAAAGAGGACGGTTAGATGGCCCAAGCTGGCGCTCCTGTGCGTGCGCGCTCGCGGCGCGAGGACGTAGTTCCGTGGTGGGAGGAGCTCGACAGCGAGCTGTTCCGCGAATTTCGGGCTTCGACGATCTCCGAGCCTGCTCCGCCGGCGATCTCGTCCTCGTCCTCGTCCTCGTCCTCGTCCTCGCTCGAGCCCGAGTCCGAGCTGGGGCGCGAGCGCCCCGTGACGTGGGCCCCCCGGGCGGCGAACGGCCGCAGGACCGTCCAGATCACCGGGCGCGGCGACGAGCGCGCCCTGCCGGCGGTCACGCGCCGGGGCGCGGAGCGCAACCTGCCGGCGGGCAGCCCCACCCTCCGCCGCCACGAGCGCGCCGGCTTCCAGCCCGATCGGGCGGCGATGTGGGCCGTGGTGCTCGGGCTGCTGTTGATTCTGGTCGCGGCCGCGAGTGCGCACGCCGCCGCGCTGCCTCACTGACAGCTGCTCAGAGCGCGCCTTCCGCGCTTGTTTACGGATCTCGCGACGGCGGCTGATCCAGTCTTTATGGGGCGGCGTATATAAGGAGTAACGGCTCCGTGGCCACGGTGGCGCGCCGCTACCGGTGGAAGCCCGACCCCCTGTCGGGCGGAAGCTAAGCCGCTCAAAAAGTAGTGCGTCCCCCACTTGTGCGTCCCGTCGGGCCGAACTAGACTTATTTAGCGTAAGCAGGTCTCGAAAGTGAAGGGCTTGTTTAAGGCCCTTTTCAGCCCCCCCGGACCTACTGGTGGTCACCATGAAAACTTCAATGAGCCGATTCCAGATCCACGACGACCTGACCGCACCGGAGGGTTCGGTCCCGGTGCTGCGAGGCGCTCTCGCGACGGGTGGTCAGCTGCCGAACTTCCTCGGCGTGCTCGCGGGTTCGCCCGCGGCGCTGCGGGCGTACGCGCGGTTCCGCTCGGAGCTGCGCCACGGCAAGCTGACGCTGCCGACGCTCGAGCGGATTGCGCTCGCGGTTGCCGAGTACTACCAGTCCGAGCCGGGGATCGCGATGCACTCGCGCACCGCGCGCGCCGCCGGTCTGGCCCTCGACGAGGTCGCCCTGGCACGTCAGTTCAACTCAAAGGATCAGCGAGAAGCTGCGCTGCTGCGTTATCTGCGGGCCCTGCTCGACGAACGCGGCCGCGCGCCGATGCACCTCCACGAGGAGGCCCGCGAGGCCGGCTGGGACGATGAGCAGATCCTGGAGGCGATTGCGACGGTCTCCCTCGAGGCGTTCACTGCGATGATCAACGTCGCCGGCGAGGTGCCGGTGGACGGATCGAGTGAGGCATCGCGCGCGCTGCAAGCAGCGTAAGTTAAGCTCCGAAGTGCGAGATGGGAGCGCCCGAGGACACGGCAGAGTCTGAACACGGCGAAACCCGCCCCACAGGTTGTTGTCCGCTCTACCACGAGGCGGTGGAGCTGGTCGGTCGCCGTTGGACGGGTGCGATCCTCGCCGTGCTGATGGAGGGCGCGCTGCGCTTCTCCGAGATCGCCCAAGCCGTCCCCGAGCTCTCGGACCGGCTGCTGTCGGAGCGGATGAAGGAGCTCGAGCGGCGCGGCATGGTCGAGCGCCGGGTGATCTCGGGACCGCCGCTGAAGGTCGAGTACTCGCTCTCCCAGATGGGGCGGGACCTCGAGCCGGCGCTGTCGGAGATCGAGCGCTGGGCCAACCGCTGGCTCGGTGAGCGCGCGCGCGAGTTTTCCGGGCGCCTCTAGCCGCCAACCAAGCAAGTAACGTTCGCCGCCTGATGGCGACCGTCGCTTCACCGCTGACCGCAGACGATGTCCGGGCGCTCGTGCAGGAGCGCGACATCCGCTTCATCCGCCTGTGGTTCACGGACATCCTCGGCCAGCTCAAGGCGTTCTCGATCAACGCCACCGAGTTGACCGACGCGTTCGAGGGAGGGATGGGGTTCGACGGCTCGTCGATCACCGGGTTCAACCCGATCGAGGAGTCGGACATGATCGCGATGCCCGACCCGACGACGTTCCGCGTCCTCCCCTGGCGCCCGGAGGAGCAGGGCGTGGCGCGGATGTTCTGCGACATCATCACGCCCGAGCGGACGCCGTACGAGGGCGATCCCCGCCACGTGCTCCGCCGCGCGATCGATCGCGCCAAGGCGATGGGCTTCGATCACTACTACGTCGGCCCGGAGCTCGAGTACTTCTACTTCAAGAGCTCGACCTCGACCGAGGTCCTCGACGAGGGCGGTTACTTCGACCTGACCACGCTCGACGCCGGGTCGGACCTGCGCCGTGAGACGGTGCTCGCGCTCGAGCAGCTTGGGATCCACACCGAGTACGCCCACCACGAGGTCGGCCCGAGCCAGCACGAGATCGATATGCGCTACTCGGACGCGCTGAAGATGGCCGACGACTGCATGACCTACCGGATCACGGTCAAGGAATACGCGATGAAGTACGGCCTCCACGCGACGTTCATGCCGAAGCCGCTGTTCGGCAAGAACGGCTCGGGGATGCACACGCATCAGTCGCTGTTCCGGGGCGAGCAGAACGCGTTCTTCGACCCCGATGACCAGTACTACCTGTCGGACGTGGGGAAGGCGTTCATCGCCGGCCAGCTACGCCACGCGCGCGAGATCTGCTCGATCTTCGCCCAGTGGGTCAACTCCTACAAGCGGCTCGTCCCCGGTTACGAGGCGCCGGTGTACGTCGCGTGGTCCCGGCGCAACCGCTCGGCGCTCGTGCGCGTGCCGATGTACCACCCGGGCATCGAGCGCGCCACCCGGATGGAGCTCCGCTGCCCGGACCCGGCCTGCAACCCCTACCTCACGTTCGCGGTGCTGCTCCAGGCCGGCCTCGAGGGGATCGAGCACCGCTACGAGCTCCCCGACCCGATGGAAACGAACCTCTACCACCTGTCCTCCGAGGAGCGCCGGCGCCTCGGGATCGAGCAGCTGCCGGCCACGCTCGGCGAGGCGATCGAGCTCACGGCCCAGTCAGAGCTGGTCCTGCGCGCACTCGGCGAGCACACGTTCAACCGCTACATCGAGATCAAGCGCCAGGAGTGGGAGGACTACCGGGTTCAGGTCACGCCATGGGAGCTCGAGCGCTACCTCCCCGTCCTGTAGCCGACGGCGCTACTCGCCCAGCGCCGCCGCGAGCTCGTCGGGGCTCGTCACCGGGGCCTGGCAGATGAAGCGCTCGCACACGTAGGCGGCGGCGTGGCCATCGACCGGCTCGCGGCCCTCAAGCAGCGGGACGCCGTCGGACTCGCCGACCGCGACCACGACATGTGGGCGGTACGCGCCCCGGACCACGCTCAACAGCGGAGCTGCCTCGGGCGGAGGACCCACGATCGCGACCTCCTTGACCGGCGCCAGGTAGAAGTCGGCCGCCTGCAACAGGTGGCCGAACGCCAGCGGATGGCGCGCGGCCAGCGGGAACAGCAGCCGCAGCACCCCGAGGCCGTGGCGCTCGTAGCGGCCCTCGCCCGACAGCAGCGCAAGGCGCAGCAGACCGAACGCCGCCGCCGAGTTGCCCGAGGGGATCGGCGTGTCCTCGAGATCCTTGCGCCGGGCCGCGAGCTGCTCGTGGTCGCTCGCGGTGGTGTAGAAGCCGCCGCGCTCGGGGTCCTCGAAGCGCTCGATCATCGCGCCGGCGAGCGCCGTCGCCTCGCCGTACCAGCGGGGGTCTCCGGTCGCCTCGTAGAGCTCGATCAGCGCCTCCAGGAGGAACGCGTAATCCTCGAGATAGCCGTCGATCCGTGCGCGGCCGTCCTTCCAGGTTCGGAGCAGCCGTCCGTCGTCGTCGCGGACCCGGTCGAGCAGGAACGAGGCGCACCCCGCCGCCGCGTCGACGTAGTCATTGCGTCCGAGCGCCGCGCCGGACTCAGCCAACGCCGAGATCATCAGCGCGTTCCACGACGTAAGCCGCTTGTCGTCGAGCCCCGGGCGGATGCGCGCCGACCGCGCCTCGAGCAGCACCCGACGGATCTCGGGCAGCGATGCCGGCTCCGGGCCGCGCGCCTCGAGCACGTTCTGACCGGAGTGTTCGAAGTTGCCACGTTCGGTGGCGCCGAAATAGGCAACCGCCGCGTCGGCGGCTTCGGGGCCGAGGGCGCCG
>Ga0335073_10010719_pt1 | contig 12884 bp, 10 predicted proteins | sample Lox_Sample_22_FD_207093 | JGI IMG/M metagenome (GOLD analysis project Ga0335073, IMG submission 207093) | Soil microbial communities from Loxahatchee National Wildlife Refuge, Florida, United States - Lox_Sample_2.2 | ecosystem: Environmental > Terrestrial > Soil > Wetlands | place: USA...
CGCCACGCTGGCGCTCGTCACCACCTCGAGCAGGGTGGCGTCGAGGAGGGCGTCGTCGACCTCGCCCACGTCGGCGTTCAGGTCCACGGGCGCCCGCCCCGCTTGTCGCCCATCAGCCCAGGAGGGCGTGCACCAGGGCCGGGCCCGGGGTGGCGAAGGAGCGGGCCAGCTGGTCCGTGAACTCCTCGGCCGTGGTGGCCCGGGTGGCGGGGACGCCCATGCCGGCGGCCAGGGCCACGAAGTCGAGGGCGGGCGGGCGCAGGGAGAGCATGCGCCGGGCCCGGGGCCCCGGGGGCTCGGCCCCCACCCGTCCCAGCTCCAGCTCGAGGATGGCGTAGGCGCCGTTGTCGAGGATCACCGTGGTCACGTCCAGGCCCTCGCGGGCCTGGGTCCACAGGGCCTGGAGGGTGTACATGGCGCTGCCGTCGGCCTCGAGGCTGAGGACGCGCCGCCCCGGGCAGGCCACGGCGGCCCCGGTGGCCAGGGGCATGCCCTGCCCGATGGCCCCGCCCGTGAGGCACAGCCAGTCGTGGGGCGGCGCCCCGGCCGTGGCGCCGCTCACGAAGATGCCGGCCGTGTTGCCCTCGTCGCTCACCACCGCCCCCTCGGGCAGCAGGGCTCCGACGGCGGCGGCCATGGTCTGGGCGTCGAGCCCGCCCGTGGGCCGATCGGGCCGGGCGGCGGGGGGCAGGGCCTCGGCCGGCGGGCCCGGGGGAGCCCCGAGGGTCTCGGCCAGGGCGTCGAGGGCGGCGGCGGCGTCGTCGCCCGGGGCGGCCAGCCGGTGCACCTCGCACCCCCCGGGGACGAGGTCACCGGGGATGCCGGGATAGGCGAAGAACGACACCGGCGCCGTGGCCCCGGCCAGGACCAGGTGGCGGGCCCCCTGCAGCTGGGCCATGGTGAACTCGGCCAGGTAGCCCAGCCGTTCGACGGCGGGGATCCCCGCACCCCGCTCCAGGCGGGCCGGGAAGGTCTCGCACAGGAGCCGGGCGCCGGTGGCGGCCGCCACCCTGGCGGCGGCGTCGAGCCCGGGGCGCCGCACGGCGTCGCCCCCGACCAGCACGACGGTGGGCTCCCCCGAGCGCAGGGCCTTGGCCGCCGCCGTGACCAGGTCCTCGCCCACGGGGCGCAGGGTGCGGCCCAGAGCGGCGGCGGCCGGGGCGGCTCCTTCACCCCACGACACGTCGGCCGGGAGCACCAGGGTGGCCACCCCCCCGGGCGGCCCCAGGGCACCCTGGACGGCCTCGACGGCGTCGCCCGGCAGTGCCGCGGGCGAGGCCGACGTGCGGAACCAGGCCGAGACGGGCCGGGCCAGGCTCTCGATGTCGGATGCCAGGGGGGGATCGAGGGGGAGGTGCCCGACGGCGTGGTCGCCCACGATGCTCACCACCGGGGTGCGGGCCCGGCGGGCGTTGTGGAGGTTGGCGATGCCGTTGCCGAGCCCGGGGCCGAGGTGGAGCAGGGTGGCCGCCGGCCCGGGGGCCATGCGGCCGTAGCCGTCGGCGGCACCCGTCACCACGCCTTCGAAGAGCCCGAGCACGGCCCGCATCTCGGGGACGTCGTCGAGGGCGGCCACGAAGTGCATCTCCGAGGTCCCCGGGTTGGCGAAGCAGGTGTCGACCCCGCACCCCACCAGGGTGCGGATGAGGGCCTGGGCGCCGTTCACAGCAGGGCGCCGGGGCCGAGGATGCCGTGGGGGTCGAAGGCCCGCTTGACGGCGCGCATGAGCTCGATCTTGACCGGGTCCTCGAGCTCGTGGAAGTAGGCCTTCTTCTCCGTCCCGATGCCGTGCTCGCCCGAGATGGCGCCACCGAGGTCCATGCCGGCCCGGAACACGGCCCGCAGCACCTCGGCCCGGCGGGCGGGGTCGGGCTGGAACACCGACAGGTGGACGTTGCCGTCCCCGACGTGGCCGCAGCCGGTGATGAGGGCCCCGTGGGCCTCGGCCACCGCCGCCACGGCGTCCATGTAGAGGGGGATGGCGGCCCGGGGCACGACCACGTCGACGATGTCGTCGCAGCCGGCCGCCTTGGCCACGAAGAAGGCCTTCTCGCGGGCGCTGATGAGCAGGCCGGCGGCGTGGGGCGGCAGGACGTAGACGTCGATGGCCCCCAGCTCCACCAGGAGCTCGCCCAGCGAGGCCACGTCCTCCTCGAGGCGTTCCTCGTGGGCGTTCTCGAGCACGATCACCAGGTACGCCAGGGCGGCCTGCCGTACCGGCTCGGGGATGCCGAGGTCGAGGTCCACGTTGGCGGTGATGGCCGCCATGGTGAGCATGTCCACGTACTCGAGGATCACGGGGCCCACCCCGTGGGCCACGATCGCGGGCACCGCCGCCGTCACCTCGTCCAGGAGGGCGAAGGGGGCGAGGACGGTGGCGGCGTGGGCCAGCCGGGGCTGGAGCTTCACCGTGATCTCGGTGACGAAGGCCAGGGTCCCCTCCGACCCCACGATGAGCTGGGTGAGGTCGTAGCCGGTGGAGGTCTTGACGAACTTGCCCCCGGTGCGGATGACCTGGCCACCGGCCAGGACCGCCTCCAGGCCGAGCACGTGGTGCCGGGTCACCCCGTACTTGATGGCCCGCATGCCCCCGGCGTTGGTGGCCACGTTGCCCCCCAGCGAGGCGCTCGTCTCCCCCGGGGAGACGGGGTAGGCGAGGCCCCGCTCGGCCGCGGCGGCGTTGAGCTCGTCCAGGGTGACCCCGGGCTGGACCACGGCCACGTGGTTGTCGACGTCGATCTCGAGGATGCGGTCCATGCGCTCGAAGGAGAGGAGGATGCCGTCGGCGGCGGCGATGGCCGCCCCCGACAGGCCGGTGCCGCTGCCCCGGGCCGTGACGGGCAGGTGCAGCTCGTCGCACAGCCGCAGGACGCCGGCCACCTCGGCCGTGCAACCCGGGCACACCACGGCGAGCGGGGCGCGGGCCGTGGCCGTGAGGGCCTCGTCGTGGGCGTAGTCGGGGGAGATGGCCTCGCCCGTGACCACGTGCCCGGCGCCGACCACCTCGGCCAGCAACTCGGCGATCTCGGCCACGGCGACTCCCCTTCGACGGTGCGGCCACCCTACCGCCGGCCACGGGGGCGGTCGGGGGGCCGGGGCGTGCCGCCGGTGTGCCCGGTGCGGGGGTCGGGGTAGGGCGAGGGCGTCACCTCCACCGGTGCCGTGGTGCGAAAGGATCTCGGGCGGTGAACTGGATCGACTACGCCCTGCTGGTGCTGGTGGCGCTGTCGGCCGTCCACGGGCTGCGCCTCGGCGCCGCCATGCAGGTCCTCTCCTTCGGGGGCTTCTGGCTCGGCCTCTTCGCCGGGGCGCTGCTCGTTCCGTCGGTGGCGGGCCTGGCCCACACCAGCACGGGCAAGGCCGTGCTGGCCCTGGTGGTCCTGATCGGGATGGCCACCGTCGTTGGGGGACTGGGGCGCTACCTCGGGGCCCGCTCCAGCCGGGCCCTCCAGCGCGTCCACCTCGGCCCCCTCGACGCCGCCTTCGGCGTGGCGGTGGCGGTGGCGGCCACCCTCGCCGCCACCTGGCTGGTGGCCAGCGTCCTGGCCGACAGCCGCTACACGTCCCTGGACCGGGCCGTCCAGCAGTCGCGCATCGTCCGGGCCCTCGACGACGTGCTCCCCCCCATCCCCACCGTCTTCTCCGGGGTCCAGCGCTTCCTGTCCCAGAACGGCTTCCCCTTCGTCTTCGCCGGGCTGCCCCCGCAGGTGGCGGCGCCCGTCAACCTCCCGAGCGACCTCGACGAGCGTGACGCCGTGGTGCGGGCGGCGCCCTCGACCGTCCAGATCGCCGGAGCCGGGTGCGGGGTGATCCAGGAAGGGTCGGGCTTCGTGGTCGCCCCGGACACGGTGGTGACCAATGCCCACGTGGTGGCCGGGATCCCCGACCCCATGGTCATCGACACCAAGGCCCGCTACCCCGCCACGGCGGTGGTGTTCGACCCCCGCCTCGACCTCGCCGTCCTGCGGGTCCCGGGGCTCACCGACCCCGCCCTCCCCCTCGACGTCACCACCGTGGGGCGGGGGACGACGGGGGTGGTGCTCGGCTTCCCCGGGGGCGGCCCCTTCCAATTCGGCAAGGCCGGGGTGGCGGCCCAGTTCAACGCCGTGGGCCTCGACATCTACGGCAACGCCGAGACCACCCGCTCCATCTACCAGCTCGACGCCGTGGTCCGCCCGGGCAACTCGGGCGGTCCCCTCGTGGCCTCGGGCGATCCCGGCATCGCCAACGGGACCGTCATCGGGGTGGTGTTCGCCCGCTCGACCACCGACAGCGACGTCGGCTACGCGCTGGCCATGCCGGCCGTGGCGGCCGACATCGCCCGGGCCGAGGCGAGCCACGCCACGGTGGGCACGGGCGCCTGCGCCGCCTCCTAGTGGGCCGAAGGGGGCGGGGAAGGATCGTGGCCCCTGCCCTCCCGGGGGCGGGCGGTGCCTCGGACGAGGCGGCCGGCGGCTAAGAATGTCGGGCGTGGCGCTCCGGATCGAGGACTACGGCATCATCGGCGACACCCATACGGCCGCGCTGGTGGGCCGCAACGGCTCCATCGACTGGCTGTGCCTGCCCCGCTTCGACTCCGAGGCCTGCTTCTCGGCCCTGCTCGGGGACGACCGCAACGGCCACTGGCGGATCGCCCCCGACCACCCGGCCGGGGCCGAGGGCGAGGTGCAGGTCCGGCGCCGGTACCGGGGCGACTCCCTCGTGCTCGACACCGAGTTCGAGACCCCGGACGGGGCGGTGCGCCTGACCGACTGCATGCCGCTGCGCGAGCAGTACCCCCACGTGGTGCGCATGGTGGAGGGCCTGCGGGGGACGGTGCCCATGCGCATGGACCTGGCCATGCGCTTCGCCTACGGCTCGCTCGTCCCCTGGGTGCGCCAGCTCGACGGCCTCCTGTGCGGCGTTGCCGGCCCCGACGCCCTGGCCCTGTGGACGCCGGTGGAGACCAGGGGCGAGGACCTCACCACGGTGGCCACCTTCGACGTGCCGGCCGGCGAGCGGGTGCCCTTCGTCCTGTCGTGGTACCCGTCGCACGACGCCCCGCCCCGCCCCGTCGACGCCGGCTACGCCATCGGCGACACGGCCATGTGGTGGGAGGACTGGGCCTCGATGTGCACCTACGACGGGGTGTACCGCGACGCCGTGGTGCGGTCCCTCATCACGCTGAAGGCCCTCACCTACCACCCCACCGGGGGGATCGTGGCGGCGGCCACCACCTCGCTGCCCGAGACCCTGGGGGGCGAGCGCAACTGGGACTACCGCTACTGCTGGCTGCGCGACGCCACCCTCACGCTCGAGTCGCTCATGCGGGGCGGCTTCCACGACGAGGCCCTCGACTGGCGCGACTGGCTGCTGCGGGCCGTGGCCGGCGACGTGAGCAAGCTCCAGATCATGTACGGGCCGGCGGGGGAGCGGCGCCTCGAGGAGTGGGAGGTCGACTGGCTCGGGGGCTACGAGACCTCGAAGCCGGTCCGCATCGGCAACGCCGCCTCGGGACAGTTCCAGCTCGACGTGTACGGCGAGGTGCTCTCCGCCCTGTACGAGGCGTGCACCGTGGGCAGCGCCGTGAGCGCCAGCGCCTGGGACCTCCAGGTGGCCCTGGTCCGCTACGTGGCCACCCACTGGCAGGAGCCCGACGACGGCATCTGGGAGGTGCGGGGCCCCCGCCGCCACTTCACCCACTCCAAGGTCATGGCCTGGGTGGCGGTGGACCGGGGCGTGCGGACCATCGAGGAGTACGGGCTCGACGGCCCCCTGGACGAGTGGCGGGCCCTGCGGGACCAGATCCACGAGGACGTCTGCGCCAAGGGCTACAACGACAAGGTCGGCGCCTTCACCCAGTACTACGGGTGCGACACCCTCGACGCCAGCGTCCTCATGATGCCGCTCGTCGGCTTCCTCCCCCCCACCGACGAGCGGGTCCGCTCCACGGTGGAGGCCATCGAGCGTGATCTGACCGAGGACGGCTTCGTCCTGCGCTACCGGACGGAGGACTCCGGCCAGGTGGACGGGCTCGCCGGCCACGAGGGCGCCTTCCTGGCGTGCTCGTTCTGGCTGGCCGACTGCCTCGAGCTGATCGGCCGCCACGACGACGCCACCGCCCTGTTCGAGCGGCTCATCGGGTTGCGCAACGACCTCGGCCTGCTGGCCGAGGAGTACGACGTCCGGGCGTCGCGCCAGGTCGGCAACTTCCCTCAGGCCTTCTCCCACGTGTCGCTCGTGAACGCCGCCTTCAACCTGACGGGGCACACCACCATGGCCGAGCAGGACGTCCGCGCCGTCCAGGCCGCCCGGCGCAGCCGCCACGCCCGCCACCAGCGGATGCACCACGGGCTCGAGCACCCCAGGCGGGCGCTGCCCCGGCGGGTGCTTCCCACCCGCAAGGCGGCCGCCCCGGCCACCGAGAGCCCGGCCACCGAGAGCCCGGCCCCCCAGAGCCCGGCCCAGCCGGCCCCGGCCCAGCCGGCCCCGGCCGAGAAAGGGACGTGATCCCGTGAAAGCACTCACCGTCCAGCCCATGACGGCCGGATCGGCCCGCCTCGAGGACGTGGGCGACCCCCCGCTGTCGGACGGGCCCGTGCTGGTGGAGACCCTTGCCATCGGGGTGTGCGGCACCGACATCGACATCGTCTCGGGGAACTACGGCTGGGCCCCCCCGGGCCGGGAGCGCCTGGTGCTCGGTCACGAGTCCCTGGGCCGGGTGGTCGAGGCCCCGGCCGGCGCGGCGGTGGGTGCCGGTGACCTCGTGGTGGGCATCGTCCGGCGCCCCGACCCCGTGCCGTGCGAGAACTGCGCCGTGGGGGAGTGGGACTTCTGCCGCAACGGCCAGTACACCGAGCGCGGCATCAAGGCCCACGACGGGTACTGCTCCGAGCACTACCGCATCCATCCCGACTTCTGCGTCAAGGTCGATCCTTCGCTGGGCCCGCTCGGGGTCCTCCTGGAGCCCACCAGCGTCCTGGCCAAGGCGTGGGAGCAGATCGACCGCATCGGGAGCCGGGCCGTGTGGTCGCCGCGCCACGTCGTGGTGACCGGGGCCGGTCCCATCGGCCTGCTCGCCTCCCTCCTGGGGGTGCAGCGGGGCCTGGAGGTCCACGTCTTCGACCAGGTGACGACGGGGCCCAAGCCCGACATGGTGCGGGACCTGGGCGCCAGCTACCACACGGGCAAGATCGAGGACGCCGCCGCCAACCCCGACATCGTCATCGAGTGCACGGGCGTGGGTGCCCTCGTGTTCGACGCCATGGAGCACCTCGGCCCCAACGGGGTGCTGTGCCTCACCGGCGTGTCCTCGGGGGGCCGCTCCCTGGCCGTGGACGCCGGGATGCTCAACCGCTCGATGGTGCTCGAGAACCAGACGGTGGTGGGGTCGGTCAACGCCAACCGCCGCCACTACGAGGCCGCCGCCACCGCCCTGGCCGCGGCCGACCACGGCTGGCTCGAGCGCGTGGTGAGCCGGCGGGTTGCCCTGGAGCAGTGGCAGTCGGCCCTCGTCCGCCAGCCCGACGACATCAAGGTCGTCATCGAGCTCGGCTCCTGAGGTGGACGGGGCCGTCCCCACCGAAGCGCCACCGGTCCCGGTGGCGCCCCGGCCATGAGCACCGAGATCGCCCCCGGCGTCATCGAGATCGACACCCTGCTCGGGGGCTGGCACCACGTCACCGCCGGCTACCTCATCGAGGGCGAGGCGCCCGTGCTGGTGGAGACGGGCAGCCAGAGCTCGGTCCCGGCCCTGCTGGAGGCCCTCGCCGCCATGGGGGTCGACCCCGGTTCCCTGGCCGGTGTGGCGGTGACCCACATCCACCTGGACCACGCCGGCGGGGTGGGGGACGTGGCCCGGGCCTTCCCGGGCGCCACCGTGTACGTCCACGAGAAGGGGGCCCGGCACCTGGTCGACCCCAGCCGGCTGATCGACTCGGCCTCCCAGGTCTACGGCACGCTCCTCGACTCCCTCTACGGCCGCCTCGACCCCACCCCGGCCGAGCGCATCCACGTCCTGGCCGACGGCGAGGAGATCCGGGTGGGGCGGGACCGGGTCCTGGTCACGGTGGACTCGCCCGGGCACGCCAAGCACCACCTGGCCCTGCACGACTCGTCCAGCGGGATCCTCTTCGCCGGCGACGCCGTCGGGGTGCGCCTGCCCGACGCCGGCGTCCTGCGCCCGTCGACCCCGCCCCCCGACTTCGACCTCGACCAGGCCGTGCACTCCCTGCACCGCTTCGCCGCCCGCCGCCCCACCGGCCTGGCCCTGGCCCACTACGGCCTGCTGCCCGAGGCCGGGGCCGTCCTGGCCGAGGCCGAGGAGACCCTGCGGGCCTGGGCGGGGGTGGCCGAGGCGGCCTGGCGCCAGGGCCGGGACATCGCCGCCGCCCTGGACGAGGCCTTCTCGGCCGAGCTGACCGGGGTCGACCCGGCCCAGCGGGAGAAGCTCGACACCCTCAACGGGGTCCACTCCAACGCCGCCGGGTTCCGGCGCTGGCTGGACCGGCGTGCCGCGCCGGCACCCGAGGCCTGAGGCGCCCGGCCCGCCACCGGCTCCCTCTGGAAGACTGCCCGGGGCATGGACCCGGTGCCGGCATCGGTGGGGGAGGTCGTGGCCGCACTGGACCGGCGCGGCTTCGCCGTGGTGGAGGGCCTCATGGCGCCGGACGAGGTGGCGGCGGCCCGTGCCGACCTGCGGGGACTCCTGGCCGCCGTCCCGTGCGGGCGCACCCCCTTCGAGGGGGCCCGCACCCGGCGGGTGTACGCCCTGTTCGCCAAGACCCGGGCCTTCGACGCCGCCGCCGTCCACCCCCTCGTGCTCGGGGTGCTCGACGCCGTCCTCGGGCACTGCCAGCTGAGCGCCCCCACCGGGATCGAGATCGGCCCGGGGGAGCTGGCCCAGGTCCTCCACCACGACGACGGGATCTACCCCCTCCCCCGCCCCCACGACGAGGTGGTGCTGAACACCATGTGGGCCCTGGACGACTTCACGGCCGACAACGGCGCCACCCGCATCGTGGCCGGCAGCCACCGCTGGACCGACGAGGTGCCCTCGCCCACCACGCCCACCGTCCCCGCCACCATGGCGGCGGGCTCGGTCCTCTTCTACCTGGGGAGCCTCTGGCACGGTGGCGGCGCCAACGACACCGACCGGCCCCGGCTGGGGGTGGTGCTCGAGTACGTGGCGTCGTGGCTGCGCCCCCAGGAGAACCACGTCCTGGCCGTGCCGCCCGCCACCGTGCGGCGCCTCGAGCCCCGGCTCCAGGAGCTGCTCGGCTACAACATCCGCCCGCCCTTCACCGGGTACGTCGACGGGCGTCACCCCCGGCGGGTGCTCGAGGCCGGGGGACCCTGACCGTGGCCGGGCCGCGCCCCCCCCGCCCCGCCGACGGGGCGGCTCCCCCGCCCCTGGCCCGGCGTGCCTTCCTGCGGGGCGCGGCCGGCCTGGCCGTGGCCGGCGCCGGCGTCGCCGCCGCGGCGTGCTCGGGGACCCCGGGGGCCGTCTCCGCCCCGGGGGCCGTCGCCGCCTCGGCCCGCCCCACCGTGAGCCGCCGGGCCGGGGAGCGCCCCTTCCCCCACCGGCCGGCGGGGACCGACATGCTGCCCCAGTTCCGCCACGTCGTGGTCCTCATGATGGAGAACCACTCCTTCGACAACTACTTCGGCATGCTCGGGCGCGGCGACGGCTTCACCCTCGGTCCCGGCGGCACCCCCACCAACGCCAACCCCGGGCCGGCGGGGACACCGGTGCCGGTGTACCGGGCCGACTCGGTGTGCCAGAACGGCGTGGAGATCTCCCAGGACTGGACGGTGAGCCACGGGTCCTGGGACCACGGCCACAACGACGGCTTCGTGGTGGCCAAGGGCAGCAACGACCCCATGGCCTACTTCACCGGCGAGGACCTGCCCTTCTACTACTCCCTGGGGCGGACCTTCCCGCTGTGCGACCGGTGGTTCTGCTCCACCATGGCCCAGACCTATCCCAACCGCCGCTTCCTCATCGCCGGCTCGGCCTTCGGGCTGGTCGACGACTCCTACCCGCAGGCCACCACGTACCGGCCGGGCGGGTTCGGCACCGTCTTCGAGATGCTCGACCACTACGGGATCACCTGGCGCGACTACCACACCACCCTGGCCACGGGCCTGCTCTTCCCGTACCTCGCCACCTCCAACGCCGCCAACTTCAAGCTCATCGGCCAGTTCTTCACCGACGCCGCGTCGGGCGACCTCCCCGGGTTCAGCCTGGTCGAGCCCAACTACCAGACGGGCTCGGAGGAGAACCCCCAGGACATCCGGGAGGGCGAGGCCTTCGCCGCCTCGGTCATCGACGCCGTGATGCGCAGCCCGGCCTGGCCCCGCACCGTGCTGGTGTGGCTCTACGACGAGCACGGTGGCTACTACGACCACGTCCCGCCCGTGCCGGCCGTGCCCCCCGACGACATCCTCCCCGACGTCCCCCACGACGAGCTCGACGGTGACCACTACAGCTGGACCGGCTTCCGGGTGCCGGCCGTGGTGGTGTCGCCCTGGGCCCGGAGGAACTACGTCTCGCACGTGGTGAAGGACCACACCTCGATCCTCAAGCTGGTGGAGACCAAGTGGAACCTGCCCGCCCTGTCCAACCGGGATGCCAACGCCACCAACCTCCTCGACACCCTCGACCTCGGCGCCCGCCGCCCGCCCTTCCTCGATCCGCCGTCGCTCACCGCCGCCCCCGCCGTGTCCACGGCGGAGGAGGACCTGTGCCTGGCCCTGAGCCCCCCCGACGCCGGCCTGTAGGGCCGCCGGTCGGTAGCGTTCCGCCATGGCCGAGACCGTCCTGTACGAGCGCCGTGGCCACGTGGCCACCATCACCTACAACCGCCCCGAGGTCCTCAACGCCGTCAACGGCGAGCTACGCCGCGACCTGAACGCCGCCTTCGCCCGTCTGCGCGACGACGAGGAGGCCTGGGTGGCCATCGTGACCGGGGCCGGGCGGGCCTTCTGTGCCGGGGCCGACCTCCGTGACGGGGCCGGCGCCACGGGGAGCTTCCCCGGGACCTTCTGGGAGAAGCCCACCCTCAACTCCTTCGAGAGCGGGTGGGAGATCCACAAGCCCGTCATCGCCGCCGTCAACGGGCACTGCCTCGGCTACGGCCTCACCCTGGTGACGTGGTGCGACTTCGTCCTGGCCAGCGAGCGCGCCGTCTTCGGCTACCCCGAGGTGCGGCTGGGTGTCCCCGCCATGGTCGGAGCCCTGCGACTGCCGCGCCGGGTGGGCTGGGCCGATGCCATGGAGCTCCTGCTCACGGGGGAACCCGTGGACGCCGAGCACGCCCTCCGCATCGGCCTGGTGTGGCGGGTCGTCCCCCACGACGACCTCGTGGCCGAGGCCGAACGGCTGGCCGAGCGCCTGGTGGCCGGGGCGCCCCTGGCCCAGCGCGCCACCAAGGAGGTGGCGGCCCGGGCCGCCACCCTCCCCCCGCTCGAGGCCATCCGCTTCGCCGAGACCATGCGCCTGGTGGCGGCGGCCAGCGCCGACGCGGCCGAGGGCCTGACGGCGGCGGCCGAGCGCCGGGCGCCCCACTGGTCCGGCCGCTGAGGCTCCCGCCCCGGGGTCCCCCGTCGGACCCCGTCCAGGGTCCGGTGCGGGCCGGGCCGGCCCCGACAGGGCCTCTGGGCTGGGACGGAGCCCGTCGGGAGGCGGAGATTCCCCCCCGGGCGGCTGCGCTCGGGCTCCGCAAGTGAGAGAATGGCGCCCGAGGGGCGACGTCGGGGGGTGCGGTTGCAGTGCGACGAGGGTGGTTGTGCGCGGGCGTCCTTGGTTGTGTGGCCCTGGTCCTGAGCGCCTGCGGGTCGGCCCCCACCGGTGCGGTGGGGACGTCGCTCGAGGCCATGGGGGGGACCATCACCCTGGACAAGGTGGTCTCGCCCTCCAACCCGGCGACCTACTACGCCGAGGAGATCGCGGCGGGCCATGAGCTGGTGGCGGTGGAGCTCACCGTGCGCAACACGGCCGCCTCGGCCAAGTACTTCAACAACATCTACACCCTGTCCAAGCTGGTGGACTCGCAGAAGCAGGCCTTCCTGGCCCGCAACACCAAGAAGTTCCCGGTCACCGACTGCCTGGGCCTGCCCCTCTTCGGGGTGCTCCAGCCCGGGGCCTCGGTGACCGGCTGCCTCGTCTTCCGGCTGCCGGCCGCCGCCGTCCCCGCCGAGCTCAAGATCAGCGGCAAGCATCCCGCCGACTTCACCATCGGCGCCCAGGCCATCTCGGCGTCGCGCCCCCGCGTCACCTACCCCGCCGCCGCCGCCGCCGCCCACAGCCCGCTCACCACGTTGCCGCGCACCACCGGTGGGATCGGTGCCGAGGCCCTGGGCCCGGACACCACCGGCGCCACCGGGAGCGGGGCCACCGGCGCCACGACCACCACCAAGCCGCCGGCGGGCAGCGTCGCCGCCTCCACCACCACCACCGAGGGCGGCGCCTACCTCCCCGGGGACCACCTCGGGCTGCACCATCACCGGCAGTCCAACATGGCCCCCAAGATCAAGGGCTTCTCCCCCCGCGACGGGGCCGTGGGGTCGGCGGTGACCATCATCGGCCACCGCCTGTGGAACGTGACGCAGGTGTCCTTCAACGGCGTGGTGGCCACGGTCACCACCAACACCGGGGGCCGTGTGGCGGTGACGGTGCCGGCCGGGGCGTCGTCGGGGCACATCACCGTGACCACCTCGGGCGGCGTGGCCCCGAGCACCACGCCCTTCACCGTCGATTGACGGGGCCGGCGGCCCGGACCACCGGGAGGCGGGCGCCCCGGCCGTGGCGCCCGGGTGTGAAGGCCGGTGCCACCGGGTAGACACGGGGACGGCCGTGGCGGCGGGCAGCCGGGGTGCGGCCACCTCCGGAACGCGGCGCGGGC
>Ga0335073_10010720_pt1 | contig 12883 bp, 11 predicted proteins | sample Lox_Sample_22_FD_207093 | JGI IMG/M metagenome (GOLD analysis project Ga0335073, IMG submission 207093) | Soil microbial communities from Loxahatchee National Wildlife Refuge, Florida, United States - Lox_Sample_2.2 | ecosystem: Environmental > Terrestrial > Soil > Wetlands | place: USA...
CGTTTCGGTAGGCGAATTGAAGCGCTGCCTGGCGGCCGGCGCGAACCCCGGCAAGATCGTTTTTTCGGGCGTGGGCAAGACCGACGAGGAGATCGAGACGGGGCTAAAAGAGCGCATCCTGATGATCAATGTCGAGTCCCGCCCGGAGCTGCATCGCGTGTCGGCGATTGCGCGGCGGATGCAGATCAGCGCGCCGGTTAGCCTGCGGGTGAATCCGGATTTGGACCCGGGGACCCATCCGCACATTTCGACCGGCCATCGCGACAGCAAATTCGGAATCCCGCTGTCACAGGTGCGTGAGTATTACGCCGAGGCGCGCGGACTGCCGAATCTCGACCTGGCGGGACTCAGCACGCATATCGGATCGCAGATTACGGAGACCGGGCCGTTTGCTGAAGAGGGCCAAAAGGTCGCTCAGATCGTCGCAGATCTACGCGCCGATGGAATCGCGCTGCGCAACCTCGATCTTGGCGGCGGACTGGGGATTCCCTATCAGGAGCAGCCGCCATCGCCCTCGGCGTATGCTGAGGCGTTAATGGGTCCGCTGCGAAACCTCGGTCTGAGGATCATTATCGAGCCGGGACGGGTGCTGGTCGGTAACGCGGGAATCTTCGTGACGCGCGTGCTCTACGTCAAAGAAACCGACGTGAAGCGGTTCGTGATCGTCGATGGGGCGATGAACGACCTGATTCGGCCGGTGCTCTACGAGGCGTACCATGAGATCCAGCCGGTGATCCGGCGCGAAGCGAAGAAGCTGATCGTGGGCGATGTGGTCGGCCCGGTATGCGAGAGTGGCGATTTCCTCGCGCTCGAACGCGAATTGCCAGAGGTGGATTCGGGCGATTTGCTGGCCGTGATGAGCGCTGGGGCATACGGTTTCGTAATGGCGTCGAACTACAACAGCCGTCCACGCGCGCCGGAACTGCTAATCAATGGCGGCGACGTGCATGTAATTCGTGAGCGCGACAGTTTCGAGGACATAATCCGCAACGAAAAGATTGTGACGCTGGCAGGCGGTCCCGATGCCTAAGCTCGATTTCGTCAAGATGCATGGCTGCGGCAACGACTATATCTATGTCGTTGCCGATAGGGTGCGTCCGGCAAATCCGGGAGCCCTGGCGCGGCGCTTATCGGAACGGCGCTTCGGCATCGGTGGCGACGGGCTGATTCTGCTGTGCCCGTCGCGGCACGCGGACGTGAGGATGGAGATGTACAACGCCGACGGCAGCCGCGGGGAAATGTGCGGGAACGGAATCCGCTGCGTCGCGCGGCTACAGTACGGAATTCAGGACGGACAACAAAACCCAATTGTGGTCGATACGGATTGCGGACGGAAGACAATCGAACTGATAGTCGAGGACCTGCGTCCGATCGCGGCCACGGTCGATATGGGCGAGCCGATTCTCGAGGGCCGTGAGATTCCGGTGCGGGCGGACGGGCAGGTGATCGGCTATCCACTCAAAATCGGCGGGCGCGAGTACAAGATTACGGCGGTCTCGATGGGGAATCCGCATTGCGTGGTCTTCGTCGAAGATGAGAACGTGTTTGACCTTGACGATGTCGCCTTTGCGCAACTGGGATTGCGCTTCGAGAATGATCCGTTCTTTCCGAAACGGGTGAACACCGAATTTATCCTGCCGATCGGGCGTGACCATCTGAAGATGCGAGTGTGGGAGCGGGGGTCGGGTGAGACGCTCGCGTGCGGGACTGGTGCATGCGCGGCACTGGTCGCAGCGGTACTGAACGGTCATAGCGAGCGGCAAGCGACGGTCGAGTTGCGCGGCGGCAAGCTTGATATCGAATGGCGCGAGCGCGGCGACGGCGCGAATCATGTCTTTATGACCGGCGATGCGGTGGAAGTTTATCGCGGTTCGATCACGGTCGGTGACGACGAGCTAATCGACGTCTGAGTGGAGGGATAGCGATGTTCAGCGGCGCCCTGTCAGCTTTGATAACACCTTTCCGTGACGGCAAGGTCGACGAAAAAGCGTTTCGCGACCTGATCGAATGGCAGATTCAGGAAGGCGTCGACGGGATTGTGCCGTGCGGATCGACCGGTGAATCAGCGACGCTGAGTCACGACGAACATGAGAAGGTAATCGAGATCGCAGTCAATCAAGCGCGGCGGAGGGTTCCAGTGGTTGCTGGTACGGGCTCGAACGCGACGGCGGAGGCGATCCGGCTGACAGCGCATGCGCGGAAGATTGGCGCGGACGGCGCGCTGATGATCTCGCCGTATTACAACAAGCCTACGCAGGAAGGAATTTACCAGCATTACAGAGCAGTCGCGGCGGCGGTCGATATTCCGATTGTCGTGTACAACATTCCGGGTCGAACCGGGTCGCATATCGCGCCGGAGACGATCGCGCGGTTGGCCGAAATCAAGCAGATCGTAGCGGTCAAGGAGGCATCGGGCGTGATGGACCAGACCTCCGACATCCTACGGCTGTGCGGCGACCGGATAGCGATTCTATCGGGCGATGATTCATTGACTCTGCCAATCATGGCGCTCGGCGGGAAAGGCGTAATCGCGACGATCAGCAACGTGATGCCGCGCGAAATCCATGAGCTGGCGGCTGCTGCTTTGACCGGCGACTTCGTCCATGCGCGGAAGATCCATTACCGGATGCTGCCGCTGATGCGGGCGCTGTTCGTCGAGACGAATCCGATACCGGTCAAGCAGGCGTGCGCGTTCATAGGACGCTGTCAGAATGAAGTGAGGTTGCCATTGGTGCCGATGACAGCTGGTCCGGCGGAACGTCTGCGCGGGGTGATGAAAGAGCTTCGACTGATCTAACCGACGGGTGCTTTGCAAGCGCACTAGCCGAGGACGCGTTCCAGGGGTTGCTGGACAATGGCGAGGGTGGGCAGTAGCCTGATGATGAAAAGTCGTGGCTCCTACGATTAAGCCATCTCATGGAGAAAATTAGATGATCGAGGATACCAATACCGAAGTTAATCAACCGAATCGCTGGCGTCTCGAAACGCCGGGCGCCGAGGGCTGGAAGCGAACCGCGCGGCCCGGCGATCCTAACAAGTACTTGATGATCTCAACTGATTGCCATTGCAATGAGCCGGGCGGTCTATGGCAGGAGCGGATTGACGCGAAGTACCGCGCGCGCCTGCCACATATCGAGACGGACGAGAACGGCGTCAAGTGGATGGTCTCGGAAGGCTGGCAGAAGTCGCGTGCGCCGGACTTCAATGGCTTCAAGTTCGAGGGCGAAGACGCTCTGCGGAACAAATCTGGTTACGATCCTGAGCAACGGATTAAGGACCACGCGCGCGATGGAATCGACGCCGAAATCATCTTCCCGAACAAGGGCCTGATGGTCTGGGCGACGCAGGACCCGGAGTTCGGTGACGCCCAATGCCGCGTCTATAACGACTGGGCATGGGAGACTTTCGGCAAGTACAACAGCTTCATGTCGCCTATGGCGGCGATTATGACCGCCGACGTCAAGCTGGCGATGGCGGAGATTGAGCGCGTCGCAAAGCTGGGATTCCGTGGGTTGTCGCTGCCGTGCAAGCCGGTCTTCGGCAACTATGATGCGCGCCATCCGAATTACAATCTTGGTATCTACAACCCGATGTGGGAGTTGATCCAGAACACGAACATGCCGATCACCTTCCATATCTCGACCGGACGCGATCCGCGTGCGGCGCGCAAGGACGGCGGAGCGGTGATTAATTACGTGTCGCATTCGCTGTCGCCGACGATTGAGCCGATCGCGAACCTGTGCGCGTCGGGCGTGATCGAGCGCTACCCGAAGATTCGCTTTGCTGGGATCGAGTGCGGGATCGGATGGGTTCCGTGGGCGCTCGACGCCATGGACGAGGCCTATCGCAAGCACCATATGTGGTCGTTCCCGAAACTTCCGAAGATGCCGAGTGAGTATTTCCGCAGCAACGGCGCGACGACTTTCCAGGAAGATCGCGTCGGACTGGATCTGGCAGTGAAGTATAATCTAATCGACAACTTCATGTGGGCGAATGACTATCCGCATCATGAGGGATCATGGCCGCATTCGGCGGAAGCGATCGAGCGTCAGATGGGCCATCTGAATGATGAGCAGCGCGCGAAGATCCTGGGACTAAATGCGGCGCGAATCTTCAACTTTGACATTGACGCATTGCTGCAACGGCGCAAGGCGATCAACTAGAACCTAGTAAATATCGGATGATAATGGGCCGATCCCCGTTTGGAGATCGGCCCATTTCGATCAACACACGGGAAGGAAGTCTAACATGCCAGAATCGACAGGACCGGGCGGAGTAAGTAGTCAACTCGTCGAGACCATGCGAGCCCTGGCCGGCCCGCATCAAGGATTCCGACCCGTCCACGCTAAGGGCCTTGTCTGCGCGGGCACCTTTCGCGCCGCACCCGATGCACCAAACGTAAGCCGAGCTGCGCATCTACAAGGTCACGCGGTTCCAACCATCATGCGGTTCTCCAATGCGAGCGGAGACCCTGACGTCCACGATGGCCTCGCTAACGCGCGGGCGCTGGCGGTGAAGTTTCAATTACCTGACGGCAAGAATACTGACATCCTAGCGCTCTCGATCGAAGGATTTTTGGCTCGGACGCCTGAGGACCTACTCGCGTTCCTGAAGGCGCAGCTACCTGACTCGATCACCGGCAAACCGGACCCAGATGCCGTCCCCGGGTTTTTGGATAGTCACCCGGCAACTCGCGCGTTTATTGAGCGACTAATGCAGAAACCAGTACCGGCCAGCTATGGTCAGGCGATCTATTATTCAGAGCACGCTTTTCGGTTCAACGCCGCCGATGGCAGCAGCCGATTCGGCCGTTACCGATGGATGCCTGAAGCGGGAGAGGCCTATCTGTCAACTGATGATACCAGCAAACGCAATGCGAATTTCCTGCGTGAGGAACTGGAGGACCGGCTACGGAAGAGTCCGGTGGCCTTCCGCTTGCTTTTGCAGATAGCTGGAGAGGGCGACCCGACAGACGACGCCACCGCCTTGTGGCCGACGGATCGGCCGCTGGCCGAGTTAGGACGGTTGGAAATCACTAGTATTTCTGCAACGTCCGCCGCCGATGAGCGCCGGTTGGTATTTGACCCAACCAACCTGACAGACGGGATCGATCTTTCGGCCGATCCGATTCTACTCGCGCGATCGGCTGCTTATTCGATTTCCTACGACCAGCGCAGCAAGGGATAGTCAAACCGAAGTGGAGTAGCCACTCGACATGACTTGCTAGTTTTGCCTGCAAATGAGACGGACCTCGCGACAAATGGCGGCAAGACATTTAGAGGATCATACTGAAGAGCCATTAATCCCGGGACTTGTTAATGAATATGTCTACTCTGTTTGTCTCAACGCGGAGAGCTCAGGGGACGTCGTGGCGGAAGATGACGAGGCGGGCGATGCGATCTTTGTCGTAGCCACGCCATTTCGCATGTGGGATCGCACTCGAATCGACGCGCGCAAACTTCATGCGATCGAAAAAGCCGGCGGCGTGTTCCTCTGATGTACACGCGAAGACATAGCGGAGACGGCGTGCGGCGGCCTCCTTCAAAACTTCCTTGACCAGTTCAGCGGCGACGCCTTCGCCCTGAAAGCGTGTGAGCGTATAGAGGGCGGTCAACTCACCAGCGCGCTCGCGATGATATGGTTCTGTAAGCAGCGAACAGATGCCGGCGAGATGCTCGTCGCCGATACGAAAGCCGAAGCATGAAGGGAGGAGTCCCGCGATCTCTTCGGCATTGCGAGGAAGCAGAAATCCCTCCTGCTGGCCGCGCAAAATCAGCGCGTGAACTTCGTCGAAGTCGTCAATCGAGATCGGCTTGATATCGGCGTAGCGGGTTTCGGTGAAGAGCGTGCCGGTCCCTAGGAAACTGAAAAGCTCCTGGTAGACCCCTCGGGCGGTGGTGAGGTTTACCGAAGCGACACCCTCGCGCAATGCGCGATGGGCGGCGCGGATGAGCGCGCGCCGCAGCGGCGACTTCTCGCGGACTAGAACCTTGCGGAACTGATGTAGCTCGACGAAGGAATCGCATTCACCGCTGGGATTGGTTAGGCCGCCGGAACGATCGAGCATCACGAGTTTGAACACGCGCAGGCGGCTCGCGAGTTCTTGCGCGAAGACCACGAGGTCCGCCGGATCGTCAGTTTCGGCGGCGCCGATCACGATCGAGCTTTTGCGCAAGCCCTGCCAGATTGCTGCGACTGCCGAATCGGGAGGATAGGGGCGCGTGCGCAGGCCCTTCGCTGGATTGAAGAGGGCGGGCGAGGCGTTATAAAGATTGCGGCCGAGGCGGCGGATCAGTCGTGTCACGGTCTGCGACGAAACGATGACGATGCAACGGGTCAGATTGCGCCTCAATTCGCGCAGGGTCAGCACCAGCCAATCGAGTTCGCGGGCATTATCGCCACTAGGCGGGACCAGCGCGAAGAGCAGGCTCTTGCCGTAGAATTCCTCGAGGTAGAAAGTTTTTTCGCTGAAAATAGGCGCGCCGCCTTCGATTTCGCGAAGCACCGAAGCATGGTTATCGTTCACTACGATCGCTCATAAATCAGAGTTTGCCGGGCGTGATGGCATGATCTTACCCATACGTCGCAAGCGCAACGCAGAATGGAGCAGGCGGTGTTGTCGTGCGGTTCTTAGGCTCTCAGTTCGTAGACTCAGTCGAGCACCGCCTCGCAGGCTCGGTTTCAGAGTGTCTAGGCGGCCGGTTCGCAGACTCACGTCCACACGGCCTCGCAGGCTCGGCCTACCTTTCAACTTGGGTCAGGCTGCGGAGTCAGTTTTGGCCGGCGCGGATTGCTCCGCCGGATAACTGAACGGGCGATTCGGGACGCCAGAATGTTTCGATGAGGCGATGGTGCTAAGGGTGGTCTGCGAAAAGATATCGAGCAGCATCCGCTGGCCCTCTTCCCATACGCGGAACATTCGGCAGGTCGGCTGCATGTCGCATTGGCGCAGTCCGTCGACGCATACGTTGAGCGTGATGGGGCCTTCGACTGCTTCGATAACGTCGCGGAACGAAATGGTTTCGGCCGGGCGGGCAAGCTGATAGCCGCCGCCGGGTCCACGGCGCGCATTCACGAGCCCGCGGCGCATCAGATCGCGAATGACCTTCTCGAGGTAATACTTCGGAATACGTTCCTGCTCGGCGATTTCATGCCCGCGCGCACTCGGATGATCAGCGAGATGAATCATGGCCCGCAGCGCGTATTCGATCTTGCGTGGAATCTGCATCAGGCTCATGGTGCGTCTCCAGCCAGCGTCCGGACAGCGCCGTGGGCTTTAGCGGCGGCTCGTTTGCGTCCGCCATTCAGGCGATCGCCGAAACTGTCACCGAGGATTCGTTCGACATATTTGACCAGCATATCGCTCTCGACATTGACGCGATCGCCCGCGCCTTTGAAGCCGAGCGTGGTCATCTTGAGCGTATGAGGGATAAGCGCGACGGTGAAGCGGCGGTTGCGGATATTGAAGACGGTGAGGCTGATGCCGTCGAGGGTGACCGATCCTTTTTCGACCAGATAATGGGCCTGGGCTGCGGGAATTTCGAAGGTGTAGAGGCGCGAGTCGCCTTCAGGCTCGATTGCGACGATGCGGCCGACGCCATCGACGTGGCCGCTGACCAGATGGCCGCCGATAAGCTTGCCGAGTGTCAGGCAGCGTTCCAGATTGACGCGCGCGCCGGGCTCCAGATCGCCGAGTACGGTGCGGCGCAACGACTCCTCGGAGACGTCCATGCTGATTATGCCGCGGGTCTTTTTGGTGACTGTCATGCAGGCGCCGTTGATCGCAATCGAGTCGCCAATACCGATCTTCGCCGTCGGCAAGCCGGTGCGAATTGCTATCACTGCACCCTTGGCGGAGCGCTTGATCGCGGCCACAGTTCCGAGGTCTTCGATTATTCCGGTGAACACAAACTAAAAACCCAGAAAAATCTTACTTATTAACCTCGGAATTAGCAATGATCAGTTCAATGGGAGCCCACTGGAGATCGGGCGATGCCGGCAGAAAGGGGATGAGTGGCTCTTGCATTTTGGCGCGAAACTAGCGCTGATCGCACATCAACGTCCACATGGAGGAAACTGGAAATGGCCAGTGCACAACTTGCGAAAGTAATCGAAATCGTTAAATCCGTACCGCGCGATCCAAATGCCGAAGTCGGGCGGATGCGTGGCGCGATGGAGAAGGTGTCGGAGCGCGTCGCGTCCGATGTGAAGTCGGAGGCGGTTGATGCTGGCGGCGTCAAAGCCGAGTGGATCGTCCCACCGAATGCGGCTGCTGATCGTGTGATTCTTTACCTGCATGGCGGCGGTTATGTGATGGGATCGATCAATACCCATCGCGCGATGGTGGCGCGGATCGCGCGGGCGTCAGAGGCGCGGGCGCTTGCGCTGGATTATCGGCTAGCCCCGGAGCATCCGTTTCCGGCAGCGGTTGACGATGTGGTTGCGGCCTACAAATGGTTGCTCGCGCAAGGTTATAAGCCGAACAAGATCGTAATCTCGGGTGACTCAGCGGGCGGCGGATTGACGTTGGCCGGATTGGTGGCGATTCGCGATGCGGGTCTGCCGATGGTGGCGGCTGCCGCGCCAATCTCGCCGTGGGCTGACATTGAAGGCACCGGCGCCTCGATGAAGACGCTGGCCGATAAGGACCCGATGGTTGATTTCGCTGGCTTGTCGCGGATGGGGAAGTGGTATCAAGGTTCGGCTGATCCGAAGAATCCGCTGCTGTCACCAATTTACGCCGATGCGAAGGGGTTGCCTCCATTACTGATCCAGGTTGGCGGCGCGGAAGTTCTGCTGGACGATTCGACGCGTTTCGCCGAAGTCGCAAAAAAGGCCGGCATCCCAGTCGAATTGGAAGTGTGGGAAGACATGGTGCACGTCTGGCACGTGTTTGCGAAGATACTGCCGGAAGGACAACAGGCGATCGACAAGATCGGCAAGTTCGTACGATCGCACACCTGAGCAGACGCGACTCGGGCCTGAGCGAACGAACTGGATGATGACGGGGCGCGGACAATCGTTCGCGCCCTTTTTCATTTAGAGTCGTCATTAGTCAGTCGAGCTAATATAGTTTCTGAGACAGTTGCGGCAGACGCGGGGTGCGCTGGATAATCGCGCACGAGGTATCTTATGGGCGTCATTCGAGATCAGGCCGAGAAATTCTGGACAGGTGAGATAACCGTTACTCAGCAGCATCCGCTGGCCGCGACTGGCGAGTCAGAGGAAATCGCCGCAGACGTGTTCTTCTTTCGGTGGTTCGCCAATGTGACAGCGATCAAGACTGGCGAAGGAATCGTATTGATCGATACAGGCAGCCATTTCAATCAAGAAGAGACAGTGAAGTTGGTGCGCCGTTATGTGCCCGAACGACTCAACACGGCGATTTATACACATGGCCATGTCGATCACGCGTCGGGGATGCCAGCGTTTGCGGCGGAGGCGCAGCGCAACAAGGTGGCGCGTCCGCGAGTGGTCGGTCATAGAGCGACGGCGGCCAGGTTCGATCGCTACAAGCGCACGCCGGGATATAACGAGATAATCAATTCGCGCCAGTTCGGAGTGACTACGCCGTGGCCAACTGATTATGTCTATCCAGATACCTATTTTGATGATCGAGTGACTATTACAGCGGGCGCGATGAAGTTCGAATGCCATCATGCGCGGGGCGAGACGGATGATCATTGCTGGGTGTATATTCCGCAGCGCAAGGTGCTGTGCACGGGCGACTTTATCATCTGGGCAGCGCCCAACGCCGGGAATCCGCAGAAGGCGCAGCGCTACGCCCGCGAATGGTCCGAGGCATTGCGCGCGATGGCGAAGACGGGCGCTGAAGTGCTGATTCCCGGTCATGGTGTGCCGGTGTTCGGGGCGATGCGGGTGAGGCAGGTGCTGCTCGACACGGCCGAATATCTGCACAGTCTGTACGAGCAGACGCTCGCGTTGATGAATGAAGGAACGACGCTGGATGCGATCCTACAGCGAGTCGAGCCGCCGGCTGGGCTGGCGGAAAAGCCCTATCTGCAAGCGGTCTATGATGAGCCGAAGTTTATCGTGAGAAATATCTGGCGGCTGGAGGGTGGATGGTATGACGGCACGCCATCGCATCTCAAACCGGCATCGGAAGCGGAGCAGGCAAAGGAGGTTGCGGCGTTGGCGGGCGGCGTCGAGCATATCGTTGCGCGCGCGCTTAAGCGATTGGCGAGTGGCGAACTCGCATTGGCCTCGCATCTAGCTGATTGGGCGATCGCAGCAGCGCCTGAGAATACAGACGCGCAGGCGGCGCGGGCAAAGATCTATGAGGCGCGGGCGGCGGAAGCCAAATCGACGATGTCTCGCGGCATCTTCCGGGCGGCCGTCGAAGGTTCGGCGAAGAAAGCCAGCGTCTGAGATATTGGTACCGAGGGAATCACCGATTGATGGGGGGCTGAATGAGCAATTTGGGGCTCGCTATCGTGGGTGTTTGTCTGATTCTAGGAAGCTGCGCAAATAACAATGCTGTAGTGGCACAAGTGAAGCCTCCGGAGCCGTGCCAGCAGCTGTCCGCTCCGCAAGTGGCTAATCAGGCAGATTACCGGCAATTGACAATATCAATCAATTCGTCAGGAGATGTGCCGGCAATGCTGAGTCACAGTGATCTAAGAATCCGCAACGGTAACCAAGATATCTCAGTGCAAGTCTTTCAGCAGGAAGCAGCATCCGTCGGCATTCTCGTGGATACTTCAGGCAGTATGGAGCCGAAAATGATTCAGGCCAAAATGATATTGACCGATCTTATTGACGGGCTGAATCCGCAAGATCAGGCGTTCCTCATGACATTTTCCAGTCGGCCTTTCGTGCTCCAAGCTTTTACAACTGACCATACGTGGCTCAAGAGGCGAGTCGATTCGCTGCACGCGTTCGGCCAGACTTCTCTGCTCGACTCGATCATCTTGGGGCTAAGGGCCGTGAAGCAGGGATGCTATGAGAACAAGGCACTATTCGTGATAACCGATGGTGAGGATAACGTCAGTGTCGCCACGCACTCGGTGATGATGACCGCCGCGAAGGAAAGCAAAGTGCCGATCATCACGCTGTGGACCGGGGACTCTGCGGTAGCCGGGCCACACAGTGCGCGGTTGTATGCGGACCTGTTTCCTTTTGTGTATAAAAATCAATACTTCGATGTAGATCCGTTGCAGTCACTAGCAGACGCCTCCCGGGGCAAGGCGTATGTATTGTCAAAACCGGGTGACGCCGCGGCGAAACAAATTGCATTAGCAATTGCGAATGAAATAGATAATCACTACACCGTTGGTTTTGTTGCCCCGGCGGACAGCAAGATAGAGATCGAGCTGCTGAATCATCCAGGTAGCGTCCTAAGACTCGATGATGCGCCGCCGGACGTTACAGTAGTAAGCGCCAACCGGCCATTGTGAGTTTGATCTTCATGATAGAAACACTCTCAAGCCTTGTGTCATTGAAGAGCGTTATACGGATGGTTGCATGCGTCTTCCTTATTCTTTCGGCGTGCACCAGTAGCAATGTTGTAATACCGAGCACGAAGCCGGCCGACGCTTTTGAGCCATCCAGGTCAGAGCAAGCCCCAGATTACTGTCAAGCGCCCATTCCTCCGGCTTCGAAACAGCCCGGATATCAGCAAGTGGAATTCGTCGTCAGAGCGAATGGCCTTCCATCACCCGCACTGGTCGAGTCGGATTTGCATATTGAGCAGAACGCGAAAGAAATGCCGATCGTGTATTTCCGCCAAGAGCCGGTGTCTTTGGGAATCGTACTCGATACTTCGGCGAGCATGGAATCCAAGATCGATTCGATGCGTGTTTTAGTGGCCGAATTGGTCAATCGATTGAACCCTGCTGATCAGTTGTTTTTGATCGCCTTTTCCTCTCGGCCGTTTATCTTGACCGAGTTCACGGGCTTGCATGATAGAGTTGTGGAGAATCTGTCTCTCCTTCGCGCATTTGGTCCAGCGAACTACCCGGAAGCCGTTCAGAATGGGAAGCAGGTCCTGCAGAACGGGTGCTACCAAGATAAAACTCTGCTCGTGATCGGGGATGATAACGAAAGCCTGAGCGAAGCTGATAGAGCAGAAATGACGTCTGATATTAGTAAGTTTCAGATGAAGCTTTTGGTGGTTGGCATTGGCAAAGTGAACACTGAAACCCTGCGAGCCGTGGTTGGCCATTCGAGCGGTGGGTTGATGCTTATCGATCCGGGAGAGGCTAACGCCAGGGTAGCCGGAGATCTTATAGCAAGCGAACTGCACAATCGGTATTCGCTGGGTTTTGTGACCGTCGCAGCCAGCCCAGTCCGACTTGAGTTGCTCAATCATCCGTTCGGCCTTATCAGGGTTGAAAGCAAGCCAGCAGATATCACGATTATGACTAATAACTAGAGCCACCAAGTCCTTCCGAGAAAAATATTAAAATTTCGGGGGTGGCGCGGGGACTTCCCGAATGCGTGAGGTAGTATCGTCATCATATTCCAGATGGAGGGCGCGGACGATCATGCCGTGCATCCGCCAGAGCGCGATTACATAGACGATTTCCATAATCTGCGCGTCGCTGAAATGACGCTTTAACGCGGCGAAAGTGTCGTCCTCGATCAGGTTGCGGGCGACCATTTCGTCAGCCGCGGCCATCACGGCGCGTTCATCAGGATCGAATTTGTCACTGGTGGCCCAGCCTTTAATCGCTGCGAGTTTGTCATCGGAGAGACCGACCATTCGGCCAACTTTCATATGCTGTGAGTATTCGAATTTGGAATCACCGGCGATGGCCGCGCGCAGAATCGCGAGTTCGCGCAAGCGGGCTGGCAGGGCGCGATTTGGCTGGAGCATCGTCATCAGGGATTCGCGCGAGGCCTTGAGGATATCGGGAACGAG
>Ga0335073_10010721_pt1 | contig 12883 bp, 12 predicted proteins | sample Lox_Sample_22_FD_207093 | JGI IMG/M metagenome (GOLD analysis project Ga0335073, IMG submission 207093) | Soil microbial communities from Loxahatchee National Wildlife Refuge, Florida, United States - Lox_Sample_2.2 | ecosystem: Environmental > Terrestrial > Soil > Wetlands | place: USA...
TTGCGCCCGAACCTGTGCTCGAACCAGGACTCGAGTTGGCGTTGGGTGGCGGGCAGATCGCGTTGCACGAGAGCGATGCCTGCCATGCGAGCTAGATTTACATAGACCGCATCAAATGTAAAGAATCTGGTGTTTACGTCCAGCCGGTGAGATGTAATACGCTCGCAGGGTGGCCGAACCCCCGACGTTTGGCGACATCGAGGACTGGCTGGACGACTAGCCGGCGGCAGACCGGGGCAGCCGGCGGCGGGACGGCGCGAGGCCGGCGGCATGGCGCAGCTCGGCCAGGAACCGATCCGGACTGCTGCCGCCAATCATGTAATGGCACACGGCAATCCGGACAACCGCCCCGGCCGCGAGGTCGCCGCTGTCGGTGCCGATGACGCGGGCGACGCGCTCCTGCATGATGGGCAGCACCCGCTTCATCTGGTGAACGACGTGGTCTGGCTCGGTGTCGGCCAGCGACCCCAGTGAATACGTGCTCTGGAAATCGACGATGAACCGCAACGCGGCGTCCAGCCGGTCTGCGCCACTCAACCCGGCCATGGCACCGGCCATCCCGGCGTCGAAATTGTCCTGCTCGTAAAGGCCGAATGCCTCCAGCAGCCCTTCCTTCGACCCGAAGTAGCGATACACCGTGGGACGCGAGACCTTGGCCTCGGCGGCCACGTCGGACAGCTGCAGCCGGCGGCGACCGTCGCGGGCGAGCACGACGAACGTGGCGGCGAGAATCCGCCGTCTCGTCGACGCTTCGGCCTCCACGACCGGACGAACAGGCACATCGAGTACTTTACATCCAGACGGTCAAATGTCACACTGTCGCTACCCTGGGCCGGCCGCAGAAAGGTGACCGCATTGCTGTCGACGAACTACGGGTCGCTGGTGCCCGAGGACGAGCTCCTCACCCATCAGATCGTGGACACCTTTGCGACAGTGAGCCAATCGGATCCGTCCTGGACGGAGAAGATCTGGACGACCGCCCATGCGCGGGACAACTCGCTGCAGGTGGTGCTCGGGATCGGCAAGTACACCAACCGGGGCGTGTTCGACGGAGCTGGCGGCGTGTGCCGCGGAACCGAGCAGTGGACCGTCCGCGCGGGCCGGCGGCTGTCGTCGGACTCGGCGGGCACCGACGTCGGGCCCATTCATTACCGCGTCGTCGAACCGCTGCGCGCGATCCAGGTGAGCCTTGACGCGACCGAGCACGCTCCGATCTCCTTCGATGTCGTCCTGCGCGGCAGCTTCGACGCCGCGCTGGAAGACCCATGGCCGGACCGGAGCCCGGATGGGTACCGAGTCACTCATAATGTGTTGCGCTACCACCAGATCGGCGTCGCATCGGGCTGGGTGGAGGTCGACGGCGTGCGCAGCGCGATCGAGGACGACAAGTGGATTTCGATCCGCGATCACTCGTGGGGACTGCGACCGGGGGTGGGCAAGCCGATACCCGGCCTGCCACGTGGTAGCCGAAAGATCAAGCAGATGTTCATGACCTGGCTGCCGATGACGCTGACGCGCGTCGACGGCTCGGCCTACTCGTTGTTCGTGTTCTACCAAGAGGAGCGCGGTGACGGGTTCACCGAGATCCGTTGTCAGGCAGAACAACAGAACGCCGATGGCGCCTCGCAACGGTTCGTGTCCGTCGAGCAGGACCTGCATTTCCGGGACGACAACCGTCGTTTCACCCATGGCACGATCAGCCTGATCGATTCGGCCGGGGCCAAGCGCCCGCTGACCATCACCGCTGCCGGCCCGACCGGCTTTCACCTCGGCACTGCCGGGTACTACGGCTGGAACGACTGGGTTTCAGGCCAGTGGGTCGGCGATCTGAAGGTGGAAGGCAACCACGTGACCGACTGCGACGACCCCAAGAACGCGCGCGAGTTGCACCAGCTGCGGGATCTTCTCGTCCGGGTGGAGGATCCGGTCGGGGGAGGCAGCGGGCTGGGCAATGCCGAAACCTTTGCCCTCGGCGCGTTTCCGGAGCGCGGCCTCACCCCGGAGAACTCGTTCCTGTAATCAGGTGCCGCAGAAGGTTCGGTAGGTGCCGAAATCCTCCGGCGCGGCACTGGCGTACCGTTCCAGGCCCGGTCGCTCGTCGAAGGGAGCGGTCACGGCATCAAGTAGTCGCTCAACCGGATCGAGATCGCCCGCGGTCGCCGCGCTCAGCGCCTCCTCGACCAGATGGTTGCGCGGAATGTAGATCGGGTTGGCGCGGTCCATGACTTCGGCGTCGGGGCCCAGGGCTCGCCAGCGCGCAATCCAGCCCTCGAAGCCGTCGAGATCGAGGTCGCCTCGCGCCGCCTGGCTGAGGCGGCGGAAGAACGACGTGTAATCAAGACCGCTGTCCTTCAACAGGACCAGAAGCTCCTCGACCAACGCCGCCAGGAACTCGGCCTGCACGCCTTCTGTCACACCGAGTTTGGCGCGCACACCGGACAACCACACGGCGTCGTACTGGGCTTGGAATACTGCCGCGAACGACTCCTCGACGAGAGTGATTCCCTCATCGAGGTTTTCGGAGAGCAGCGGCAGCAGCGTCTCAGCGAGCCGGGCCAGGTTCCATCCGGCGATGGCGGGCTGGTTGCCGAAGGCGTAGCGCCCCCACGCATCAATCGAACTGAACACCGTGTCGGGGTCGTAGGCCTCCATGAACGCGCACGGCCCGTAGTCGATGGTTTCGCCGGAGATCGTCATGTTGTCGGTGTTCATCACCCCATGGACGAAGCCGGCCAGCATCCAGCGCGCCACCAGCGATGCCTGCACTGCCACCACCGCTCTGAACAGCGCGAGGTAGGGGCGCTCGGCCTGCGCCGCGCTGGGATGGTGGCGGGCGATGGCATGATCGGCCAGGCGACGCAGCAGGTCGATGTCGCCGGTAGCGGCGGCGTATTGGAAGCTGCCCACCCGCAGATGACTGCTGGCGACGCGGGTCAGCACCGCGCCGGGAAGTTCCGTCTCCCGCTGCACCGGGCGTCCGGTCGCCACGACGGCCAGGGATCGGGTCGTCGGGATGCCCAGGGCGTGCATCGCCTCGCTGACGATGTATTCGCGCAGCATCGGCCCCACCGCGGCGAGACCGTCACCACCGCGGGCGAACGGCGTGGCCCCGGAACCTTTGAGGTGGATGTCCACCGTGCGTCCGTCGGCGCCGGCGAGCTCACCCAGCAGCAGTGCGCGTCCGTCGCCCAACCGGGGGACCCAGCCACCGAACTGGTGCCCGGCGTAGGCCTGGGCGACCGGCTCGGCGCCGCTGGGAACGAGATTGCCCACCAGGAACCGCAGTCCATCCGAACTCCGTAGCCAGGCGGTGTCGAGGCCGAGCTGTGCGGCCACCGGCTCGTTGAGAGCGAGCAGCCGCGGCTCGGGAGTCGCATCCGCTTGCCAGCGGACAGCCATCTCCGGCAATTCGCGGGAAAATCGGTCTTGCAGGGTGACGGCCGTATCCGAGGTGACGCTCACCTGACCCAGAATACGGAGAAGCTAGCCGATGGCTTGTTGGATCGCGTCCCGCGCGCGGTCGAGCATCGACGCAAACGGCCCGAGTGCGAGGTTCAACTTCGCCGATTCCACGCCGGCATGCGGACGGGTCGGTGCCAGGGCCTCGGCCACCCGCACGGCTGTTGTCAGCCGTTTCAGTTCGTCGGCGTCGAGTTTCCCTTCCAGCTTGGGGAATTCGTCGCGCTCCTCGTTCTCGGCGTGCTGCAGCACCGCCTCGCGCAGCGTGACGAGCTCATCAATGAACTCCTGCGACGTGGTGTCGAGCTTCTCAATTCGCGACAATTGCTCCTTCGCGTCGTGCTCTTCTTTCAGTCGGGCGTCCACCATCGAGCTGACGGCGAAGAACTCGCGGCGGACCCGCGGATGTATCAGCATTTCCTCGGCCGCTTCGTGCACGGCCAGCAGTTGGCGCAGTTCGACGAATGGTTTCTCACGCGCTTCGGGGTCCGAGGCAAGCAGCACTTCGTCGAACATGTCCTCTATCAGATTGTGCTGCGCCTTGAGGAACGCGACGACTTCGTCCGGCGATTCGATCATCATTTCGACCACGGCGACACCTCCAGTCCGCTTAGGCGAGACATACCCGGCGGAGCAGCGGCTAAACGGCCTAGATCCCCTATCGCCCCAGTACGCGACGGCCCCTACTTGCCGTGGTTGGTCACGCACGAATGGTCGACGTTGTCCGCCCATGAACTCAGCGAACCGAAGTCGGCCAGGAGGTCCCAGATCGCTTGCGGCTGGGCCGCGATTGTCCGGCTGCGGCTGATGTCTGCCACTCCGCCATCCAACACCATGGCGCGGGCGTTTCGGGGGCATCTTCACCATCCGGTCGGCGCTGTCGCTACGGTTTGGAGATGACGACCGATCACGCAATGTCTGAAGAGGTCAACAGCGCCGCGGGCGACCCTGCTGACATCGGCTCACGCATCGACCCGGTGCTCGCCCGCAGTTGGTTGTTGGTCAACGGTGCGCACGCCGACCGGTTCCAGTCCGCGGCACACTCTCGCGCCGACATCGTCGTTCTGGACATCGAGGATGCCGTCGCACCCAAAGGCAAGGAGGCCGCCCGCGACAACGTCGTGCGGTGGCTCAACGGCGACAACACCGACTGGGTTCGCATCAATGGCTTCGGCACGCCCTGGTGGGCCGACGACCTGGCCGCGCTGGCCACCAGCTCGGTCGGTGGGGTGATGCTGGCGATGGTCGAATCGATGGACCACGTCATCGAGACCGCGAGACGACTGCCCAACGTGCCGATCGTCGCGTTGGTCGAAACGGCTCGCGGTCTGGAGCGCATGACCGAGATCGCCGCGGCCAAAGGCACCTTCCGGCTCGCCTTCGGCATCGGCGATTTCCGACGGGACACCGGGCTCGGAGAAGACCCGATGACCCTGGCGTACGCGCGGTCGCGCTTCACCATCGCCGCCAAGGCGGCCGGCCTGCCCAGTGCGATCGACGGGCCCACGATCGGCTCCAATGCGCTGAAGCTCATCGAGGCGACGGCGGTCTCCGTCGAGTTCGGGATGACCGGCAAGATCTGTCTGACGCCCGACCAGTGTGCGGTGGTGAACGAGGGTCTGTCCCCTTCGCAAGACGAAATCGGCTGGGCGAAAGAGTTTTTCGCCGAGTTTGAACGCGATGGGGGAGAGATCCGCAACGGGTCCGACCTACCGCGAATAGCCAGGGCCACGAAGATCCTCGACTTGGCCCGTTCCTACGGCATCGAAGCGTCGGAGTTCGAGGACGAACAGGTGCACATGCCCGCTCCATCGGACACGTATCACTACTGAGCGAAGGTCAGATGAGGCTCGCCGTGAGCCCGCCGTCGACCACGAAGGCACCGCCGGTGCAGAACCCTGACCGGTTGTTCGCGAGGAACAGCGCCAGGCTCGCGACGTCTTCCACGGTCACGTATCCGCCCTGCCCCTGACGGATCAGGTCGTCGAAGTCGGCGCCCAACCCGGCCTCGTATTGTTCCTTGTTGGCCGTGACGAGCTGGGTCTCGGCAAAGCCCGGGAGAATCGCGTTGACCCGGATTCCCGCGGGCCGCAGTTCGAGTGCCGCCGTCTTGCTCAAGTTCACGACAGCGGCCTTCGCGGCGGCGTAGTGCCCGACCAGTGGAACACCGGCCAGGGCCGTCACCGATGCCATCGTGATGATGGTTCCGGCTGTCTGCGTTGCGATCATTGTTCGCGCCGCGTGCTGGAGGGTGAGGAAGACACCGTCCAGATTGATCGACATCATGGTGCGCCAGGTGTCGAACGGCATCTCCAACAGCGGTGCGACCGTGGCGATTCCGGCGTTGGCGACCGCGATGTCGACCTTGCCGTACTGGCTGGCGGTCCGCTCGAAGAGTTCGGCGACGCTGTTCTGGTCGCGCACATCGCAACCAAGTGCGCTCGCTCCGGGGACGGTATCGGCGGCCGCCTGCGCGGCCTGCGCCTCGATGTCGGACAGCACGACGGTCGCACCGTGCGCGGCGTAGGCCCGGGCGATCTGGTACCCGATACCGCGGGCTGCACCGGTGATCACGGCGATCTTGCCGCTCAGTGACTCGGATGTCACGGCTGTTCTCCTAGAAAAGGTTGGCGGTCATGCCGCCGTCGACAAGGTAGTGGGCGCCGTTGACGAAACGTGCGTCGTCGGAGGCGAGGAAGGCCACCGTCTCGGCCACCTCTTCAGGCGTGCCGAAGCGGCCCTGCTTGAGACTGACGAGCTCGTCGAACGAGATCGGGGCGATGGCCTCGATCGGTGCGGCGAGCCGGTCGGCCATTTCGGTCTGGATCAGGCCCGGGCAGACGGCGTTGACGCGGATCCCGGCCTGACGAAGCTCGACCGCCGCCGATTCGGTGAAGCGGATGACGGCGCCTTTCGATGCGCAGTAGGCGCTCAGCAACGGGCCGCCCGCGGTGCCGGCGACGGAGGACAGATTCACGATCGCGCTACCGCCGGCCGCTGCCAGCGCGGGCAGTGCCGCCTTGGTGAAGCGGAATGTGCCGACGACGTTGATGTCGAGGATGCGGCTGAAATCGTCTTCGGTGAGTTCCGTAATGGGTTTGGCGATTTCGATGCCCGCATTGTTGACCAGGAGGTCCAGGCCGCCAAAGGCCTCGACGGTGGTGGCGACCGCTGCGTTCACGTCCGTCATGGAACATACGTCGCAGCGCACACCGATGCTGCCGCTGCCCAGCTCAGCGGCCGCCTCCTCGGCGCCGTCGCCGTCGATGTCTGCCACCGCCACTCTGGCGCCGCCCTCGACCAGCCGCTTGGCGATCGCAAGGCCGATTCCGCGGGCGGCGCCGGAAACAATCGCGCGCCGCCCTGTCAGATCATTCATTTCCCAAAGCTCTCTAACTCGAAAATCGTTGTTCTGCATACTTTATCTCGGTACGGCGGTCAGCGACCAGGTCACCTCCGTGGGGAAGCGTGGTTTGAAGAATCCCATTTTCCCACTGTCTCCTGATTTGTGGGGCTGTCAGACGCGATGGCTGTCGGCGGCGAGCTTCTTGCGAAGTGATGGCTTGTCGAACTTGCCGACGGGGTTCTTCGGGAGCTCGTCGAGGATCGTGATCTCCACCGGCAGTTTGTATTTCGCGAGAGAATTGGTGAGGTGCGCGCGAATCTGATCGATGTCGAGCGCGGCTCCCGGGCTCGATGACACGAACAGCACCGGTTCCTCGCCATAGACCGGGTGGGCTCGTCCGACCACGGCCGCCTCGGAGATCTGCGGCAATTGGTAGACAACCGCTTCGATTTCTTTCGGGTAGATGTTCTCGCCGCCGCGAATGATCATGTCCTTGGCCCGGTCCACCAAGACCAGGTAGCCGTCCTCGTCGAGGTGGCCGATGTCGCCGGTACGCAGCCAGCCGTCGACCAGGGTCTTCGCGGTCTCCTCGGGACGATTCAGGTAGCCTCGCATCACATTCGGGCCCTGGATGAGTACCTCGCCGGCTTCGCCGTCGGCAACCTGGTCGCCGTTCACGTCGACGATCCGGATCTGCTGCCCGGGCAGCGGGCGCCCCACGGTGCCCGGTTTGCGTGGCCCGTCGAGCGGGTTCACCGTGCTGGCACAGGAGCCTTCGGACAGCCCGTATCCCTCGATGATCGGTATGCCGTAACGGGATTCGAACTTGTCCAGCAACTCGACGCTGGCCGGGGCCGCCCCGCAGACCCCGTATCTGACCGACGACGTGTCGGGTGTGACCTCCGCCGGAAGATCGGCCAGCATGGTGTAGATGGTCGGCACGGCCGAGAAATAGGTGGCCCCGCTCTGTTCGATGCGATTCCAGAAATGTTTCGGGCTGAATCGTCCGGCCACCGTAAGGCGGCCGCCGGCAAGCAGCGGTGAGAGTGTCCCGGCGACAATGCCGTTCACGTGAAACAGCGGCAGGATAAGCAGGCTGTGGTCGGTGCTGTTGAGTGAGAATTCGTCGATCACCATGGCGCACATGGCGTTCAGGTTCGCGTGGTCGAGCATCACGCCCTTGGGGCGACCGGTGGTGCCGCTGGTGTAGATCAACAGTGCGAGGAGGTCTTCGGCGACCTGTACGGATCCCTCGACCCGCGATGGTCCTGATGCCAGTTCACTCGTCAACAGCACTGAGACCTCGGGCACCTCACCGGCGAGGGGCTGTTCCACAATCAGCACCTTCGCTGCGGCGTCGGAGACCTGGTGGGCAATTTCGGCCGCGGCGAGAGTCGGGTTGATCGGTGTGGCCGCCGCGCCGAGGCGCCACGCGGCGAAGAGCGATACGACGAAGCTCGCGGTGTTGGGCAGCATGATCGCCACGACGTCGCCGGCCGACACCCCACGTGCTTGCAGCGCGGCGGCTGCGCGAACGACCGCGTCGAGAAACTCGGCGTTGGTCAGGCTGGCGTTGTCGTCGGCGACACTGGGGCCCAGCGGGTCGCGTTCGGCGCGCTGATCGGGCAAGGTCGCGAAATTCATCTGGCCACCGTATGAATCGGGGACGTCGCCCGCACCGTCTTCCCACGATGAAATTCAGGTGGTCACACTGTCTCGGGAGAACAGTCCGTCTACTGTCGGTTCATGGCGGACCGAAGCCGCTTCGACGATGCGGCAGTCGACCAGGTCGTACTCGAAGTCGTCGATCGGCTCAGCGACAATTTGGCCGACGCGACCGCTTCGGTGCAAAAGGCACTGGAACTGGAAATCAGCGAGCTGCGCGGCGACTCTCAGCTGCTCGAGCTTATGCACGCCAGCATTGAGGGAAATGTTGCGACCATACTGAACGCGATTTATCACGGAATCCCGATCGAGCGTGTCGAGTCGCCAACGGCGGCGTTGGAATACGCCCGGCGGTTGGCTCAGCGCGGCGTAGCCGTCAACGCGCTGGTGCGTGCCTACCGCATCGGTCACAAAGTCGTGTTGGACATGATCGTCGAGGGAATCCACCAGGTCGGCGCCGATCCGGCGCTGGGCCTGGATGTCTTCGGGCAAATCTCCGCAATCTCGTTTCGTTACATCGACTGGATCTCGCAGCAGGTGGTCGAGGTGTATGAAGCCGAACGCGACCGGTGGCTGGAGAACCGCAGCCGCGTCCGTGACGTCCGGGTTGCCGAGATTCTCGAAGGCGGCGACATCGACGTCGACGCGATGATCAAGCAGATCAGCTACCCGCTGCGGAAGCTGCACCTCGGGCTCGTCGTGTGGTTCTCCGAGGATGCAAACTTCGGCAACGAGTTCGTCCGCTTAGAGCGTTTCCTGGATCAGCTCGCCGAGCACATGCACGCCGGAAGCGCCCTGTTCGTCGCGGCCGACCGCGTCAGCGGTTGGGGATGGATTCCACTCGAAGCCAACGACGCTGACCCGGTCGAGCGCGTCCGCCGTTTCGCGGGCGAGTTCGACGAGGCTCCGTATGTCGCGCTGGGCGAACCGTTGCCGGGAGTCGACGGCTTCCGGCGATCACATCGCCAAGCGAGAAACGCCCATCGCGTCGCCGTCGCGTCGTCCACCGCGCGTGTCACCGCGTTCAGTGACCAGGGGCTATCGGCTGCCGCCTTGATGGGCACCGACCTTTCCGAGGCGCGGGCCTGGGTAAGCGAGATTCTCGGACCGCTGGCGTCCGATTCGGGCAACGACGCGACGCTGCGCGAGACGCTCGCTCTGTTCTTGCGGGAGCAGGGCAGCTACAAAGCCACCGGCGAGCAGTTGCACCTGCACTTCAACTCGGTGAAGTACCGGATACAGCGGGCGATCCAGCGTCGCGGGCGACCGATCGGCGACGATCGGCTCGATGTCGAGATGGCGCTGCTGGTCTGTGAGTGGTTCGGCGCCGTCGTCCTGAAACCGGAGCGGTCCTCCGATAAGCGGTTATGATCTCCCGTGTTGGACAAAGGATCGGGATTTAGATGAGTACCGAGCTGGATTTTCATTTCGATCCGATGTGCCCGTTCGCGTATCAAACTTCGCTGTGGATCCGCGACGTCCGCGAGCAGGTCGGGATAACCATCAATTGGCGCTTTTTCAGTCTCGAGGAGGTCAATCGCGTCGAGGGCAAGAAGCATCCGTGGGAGCGTGAGTGGTCCTACGGCTGGTCTTTGATGCGGATCGGGGCTCTGTTGCGGCGAACCGACATGTCGCTGCTGGACCGGTGGTATGCCGCGATCGGCCGTGAACTTCACACGCTGGGCGGCAAACCGCACGACCCCGAGGTTGCCCGTCGCCTGCTTCGCGACATCGGCGTCGACGCGGCGATTCTCGATGCGGCGCTTGAGGATCCGACCACCCACGACGAAGTTCGCGCCGAGCACCAGCGTGTCGTCGACGCGGGCGGATACGGTGTGCCGACGCTGTTCATGTCCGGGCAATGCCTGTTCGGCCCGGTGCTGGTCGACCCCCCGACCGGTCCGGCTGCGCTCACGCTGTGGAACGTCGTCACCGGCATGGCCGAACTGCCGCATGTCTACGAACTCCAGCGGCCGAAGTCGCAGGCCGACGCCGAGCTCATCGGACGCAGTCTGCGCCCCTATCTCGATGGGCGCGACTGGGTCAGCATCAACCGCGGTGAGGTCATCGACGTCGAGCGCCTCACCACCGGACCCAAATCCAGCTAGGCGGCGTGCCGAGCGAGCGCGATGCCGACTCGGACCTCGACGTGGCTGATCGTGATCGCCGGCGCTCGCGGCGGGGCCCCAGACCGATATCGATGGCCCGTTGGTGTCGTGAATTCTGCTGTGTGCGTGTGATTTTCGTCCATACTCGTGCTGACCCGCCAACCTGCGGCCTCCTTGGCGTAGTTGCACTGCTCGCACGACCCGTGCCCGTTGATCGCCGTGGTCGGCCCGCCGTCGGCCCAGGGTTGGGCATGGTCGCGGTGTCGGATCGGCGCGTCGCAGTAGGGAGTGCGGCAACGTTGGTCCCGCATCTCGATGAACCTGGCCAGGCCTTTCGGAAAGAGCCGCGCCCGCGACTCCATCGATACCAGTGCCCCGCTCCGCGGATGGGCATAGAGCCTGCGCAGCGTCGCACGGGACCGTCGGTCGCCGACTGCGCGTTCCACCATTGCGCGGGCGACAGCCGCGGGGATCGGGCCGTAGCCGCTGATCTCAGCAGGCGTGTCGTCGCCGCCCAGCAACGTCTCGTCCGACAGGACCAGGTTGACCGCGATCGGCGTCGGAACGGCCGCGTCACGGCCGGCGACCCGCTCGACCAGAGCGTCCGCCATCGCCTGCCCGCGTGAACGCCCGTCGGTGCAGGTGTCGGCTGCCCGGCGCAACGCGGCGTACACCGAGACGCCCTGAGCTACCGGCAGCAGGGCGGTCACATACGTCATGGTGTCGGGTGCGGGCCGAATGGTGACCGTGCGTTCAGTCTCGGCCTTGGCCGCACGGTCGACGACGGCATGCGGGTCCAGTCGGTAGGCGATCGCCTTGGCGGCGGCGGCCACGCGCGCGTCACCCATCCCGTCGAGGTTCGCCGGGTCGCCACACAACTCGGCATCCAACGCGCGCCGGTCCTCGACGTCCAAACAGGCGCTCTCGCGGACGATCAGCGTCGCCCGCCACTCCGACAGCGCCCCGGACTCCAGCGCTCGGAGGGTGTGCGGCATCTCGTGGACCAGGGCCTTTGCGAAACCGAGGTGCCGGTTGCCCCGGGCCGGTGAGTCTCGTCGCGCCAGCGCGATCTCATTGGCCAAACCGCGTCCGCGGCGTGCGGCGGGCACACCGGCTTCCGCTTCAGCGGTCCGGCGCACCGTGTCCAGGGTGGCCGCAGCGCGAGCCTGCTTCGCCGCGGCGGCCGACTTCACTCGCTCCATCTCGGCGATGTGCTCGATCAACGCCGCTTCGTCAGCTCCCGGATCGACCGCCATCAGTTCTTCGAACATATGTTCGACCGTACCAGACTCCACTGACTCGGCCTTTTTGGCAGGCAAGGGTGCCACGATGTTGATGTGACAGCGGAGGCAATGGCGTGAGTGCCAAACGTGCGGTTCGGGTGGCGCGAATCTATGACGACATCGATCCCGACGACGGGCAGCGTGTCCTGATCGATCGCCTCTGGCCGCGCGGAATCCGCAAAGACGACCCGCGGGTCGGTATCTGGCTCAAGGACGTAGCGCCGTCGAAGGAACTGCGCGAGTGGTACCACCACCAGCCCGATCGGTTCGACGAGTTCGCGTCGCAGTACGCGGCGGAACTGGACGGCAGCCCGGCACTCGGGGAACTGCGCAAGCTGTCCAAGCAGGGCACCGTGACCCTGGTGACCGCCACCCGCAACCCGGACGGCAGTCACGCCACCGTCCTGGCCAACCTCCTGAAAGGCCGCTGACCGATGCGACTCGGACTGCACGCGTTGGGAATTGGGTCTGGTTCGGAGCGTGCGGTGATCGACGCCGTCGCGTTCGCGGCGGACGCCTGCGGGTTCGCCACGCTGTGGGCGGGTGAACACGTCATCATGGTGGATCGATCCGCGTCGCGCTACCCCTACTCCGATGACGGCGTCATCGCCGTTCCCGCCCAAGCGGATTGGCTCGACCCGATGGTCGCGTTGGGTTTCGCCGCGGCCGCTTCGTCGCGGATCGGCATTGCGACCGGTGTGCTGTTACTGCCTGAGCACAATCCGGTGGTGATGGCCAAGCAGGCTGCCAGCCTGGACAAGCTGAGCGGCGGACGGCTGACGCTCGGCATCGGAATCGGGTGGTCCAAAGAGGAATTCGACGCATTGGGGGTGCCCTTCGAGCACCGCGCGGCCCGCACCGCCGAATATGTCACAGCAATGCGCACCATGTGGCGAGACGACATTGCCTCATTCGAAGGGGAATTCGTCAACTTCGAGTCAATTCGGGTCAACCCCAAGCCGGTTCGCGATCGTCGTATCCCGGTCGTGCTCGGGGGTAACAGCGACGCCGCCTTGCGGCGG
>Ga0335073_10010722_pt1 | contig 12882 bp, 12 predicted proteins | sample Lox_Sample_22_FD_207093 | JGI IMG/M metagenome (GOLD analysis project Ga0335073, IMG submission 207093) | Soil microbial communities from Loxahatchee National Wildlife Refuge, Florida, United States - Lox_Sample_2.2 | ecosystem: Environmental > Terrestrial > Soil > Wetlands | place: USA...
TGCTTGTGGACAAAGGTCTCGTTTGAGTCGATGATTGGGATGTTATCGGGCTCGACGAAAATAGTTGTTTTGCCAAAGACTTTTGCTGGGCAATAGCCTCATGACTAGCCACAGCTTTTTTCAGCATTGCAGTCTTGGGGGAGAGAGCAAGACGCGTGTATTTCCGACAACTCGAGAGAGAAGGATAAAGGAGTCGGACAGGCAGACGAAAGACTGCGCTTCTAACACCAGATCTGACAAGCATACAGCGTGAAATTATTCGATCTAGAACGAGAAAGAGAAAAAGGTTGAGTCTATGCCACCTGGCAGCTTCTATATCGAATGATGGCTGCCATTGGAAGCTTTCAGTTGTGAAGGTCGACACGTCCAGCTCCAAAGGTGGAGCACTAAAGTATCATCAAACGCGAAATGGCGCGTGTCACGTGATAGACCCTTTCGGCCCGACGATGCAGCAGCCGATATGCATATGCATGTCTCAAAAGCTCCAAGTGTTCATATTCTCCGGTGTCTATGTTAATGCTCGACATAAAATTGTTCACCCACTTACCTCATATGTCTGCTACCCTTACGACATCTCTCTTCACAACTTCGACCGAGCCATCATTGCTGGATTCTTTCGTCAAGTCGCCCGTCATAGCGAAACAATCTATCCTATTGCAAGACCTTATTCCGACCTTCCTTCGATTTGGACATCCTACTCTCCTCAGCCACAGACCATGACAACTCACGGCCAATTCAGCACGAGGAATCCTACTATTAAACGCATCCTCAAAGAAGCTTCTGAGCTTGCTGAAAATCCCTCACCAGATCTCCACGCCGAACCTCTTGAGGCGAATCTTTTCGAATGGCACTTCACAATCCGCGGCCCACCTTCACCATCGTCCTTCGCCGGCGGAATCTACCACGGCCGCATAGTCCTCCCACTCACATATCCCTTGCGACCGCCATCCTTCAGATTTCTCACGCCCAGCGGACGCTTCGAGGTGAACCGCGAGATCTGTCTCAGCATCAGCGGACACCATGAGGAGACATGGCAGCCGGCGTGGGGAATACGAACGGCACTGACGGCGATACGGAGCTTCATGGACACGGATGTGAAGGGCCAGGTTGGCGGATTGCAGGCCGACGACAATGCGCGGAAGCGGTTCGCGAAGACATCGGTAGAGTGGACATGCGGGGCTTGTCGAAAGAGTAACAAGGTTATCATGAAAGAGCGGGAGGAGGCGTGCAAGGAGTCTGATGCCACTGGTGTGGAGAAGAAAGAGGACGTAGTACCAGAGGAGTTGAGGTTAGCGTACAGGGAAGATCTCGCTGCTGGCAGTGAGAAAGAGGTCAAAGAAGCTGTTGACAGGTCGATGGAGCAGTCTGCCGAAGTAACTACGGCTTCAACGAGTTCAACTCAAAGTCTCAGTTCCACAGCCACACCACAAGCGAGAGCTCCTCGAAGACAGTCTGACGATGCATGGATAGATAAAGCCATTTACACAGTTGCGGCACTGCTGGCTTTACTAGTGGCTCGCAAGGTGCTGTTATTCCTCTAAATATGCATTTCTTGTGCAAATCTTGTGCAAGGAATCCTTTGTACAGTTACGATTAAGTGCATGGCATTAGACGGCGTAAAGTCAGGACAGACAGGGCTGGGTAAACGGCATAAATCCTAGAACATGATTGACGTTCATAGAAGTAACTTGATTCAGTTCAATGAAGCAAACACCGTGCCTCTGTCAAGCCTAAATTCATACATGCAATATCCAAACGCCAATGCTCGCTAGTCATGGCTTTCCACATGACTTCGTATATGAAATTAATTGTACAGCCAGATGTCACAAGCTATCTTCTCCTGTCTCTCCTGCTACTGCTCCTTCCTGGAGCTCTACCATTCAAAAAGTCTTCAGGAACGTCATTCCAACTCCCGTTCGCGTCTTGTTGGGATGGTCTCAGCAGTCTTCTCCTTCCGTCAGCCGCTTCTTCATCACTGCTATTTTCGAAGTCGTCCGCGCCGTCCATCTGGGCATTACCGTGACTGGGAGAGAGTCGCTGCAAAGGTGTGGAATTCCCTTGCTTCTTTACACTCCAATCGGTCCCATCGACATTCTGGTTTACCCTGCTTCCTGTCCTATTCGGCGTAGGGCTTCTCCTCATGCCTACGTTACCCGCGCTGTTGACAGCGAAGCCTTGAGTTGTAGTTGGTTGAGCAGACTCGCGTTGTTGCTCAAGTTGCATTTCATACTGACGTCTCCTCTTAATATCTTCGCTGGCATCAATCCACTTCTGACTTAGATCCCACGACCAGCCGTCGCCCTCGGAGTTGCAAATTGGCAACCACCAAAGCAGCGGATTCGGTCCAAACACTTGTCTCATGTTTCTACGCCACCCAAGATCGAACGCATTCGGCAGATGCTCGCTATCTCTTTCGTCCAAATAATCTTGATATCTGTCACGCTCGCGCTGTTCCTCCTGCTGAGCCCATGAGAGATTCTGTTGGAGACTCCTTTGCGCTGGACTAGGGCTCGTCCGTTCCTCGCCTTCCTCCTGTCGCAACACACCAGGAAGAACGTTGGCATGGATCTCCGTCAGGCGATCTCCGAGGTCGCGGAGACTCTCTCCCAGGCTATGGTTCTCGGGATCGACGTAGGTCCTCTGCTGAGCCTGCCTCAAATGCGGCTGGATCTGGTGGCGCAGCGGCGAAAGGTATCGTGTCTTCTCGAGGCTCTCAATCGTCGTTTGGTTGCGGCATGCCAGGTACAGGTGCCACGCAGTGAAGCCGCCGATCACAAGCCCGATGATACCGGACAGCACGGCCAAAAGGATGTAGTGCACAGGCATCATCGTCTGTTCTTCCACGAAGCCGTCCACGAATACGCTGCCGTATATCCAGCTCGCTGAGATGGCGAAACACGCCCAACAGAAGAGCGTGACGTAAATCAAGAACAGCAAAAACGCTTTGTAGTTCCGCAGGCCGACACATGTCGCCAGCCAGGGACAGTGGTGGTCCATTTTTAGCACGCAGCGCTTACAGGTGCTGCAGTGATGTGCGCGGTCTGGTTTCTTAGCAGAGCATTTCTTGCAGAAGCGAATCTCGCCGGTAGATTTTACCGTCAGGGAGGCGTAGCGCGGCTCGGTGATCGGGAGTGATGAGGGATTTAAGGGTGAACTCGAAGGTGAGCCCGGGTCAGTGAAAACCGCGGTCGAGTAAGACCAATTTAGGAGAATGTAGAGGATTATGCCGATGATGGAGACCGTGGGTCCTGCGCAAGTTAGATATAGTAGGTTTGAGAATGGCAGCCTCAACAAACCACTCCAGATGTAGCGTTGGGTAGGAAGGAAGCCGAGCCTCGTTTGCACCCATACTGCCCATGTTGTCAATCCGTAGACAAATGCTAGTGGAAAATAGGTCAAAGTCGTGCAGCAGTATCGTTCACAACGCCGTAGGAAGCTCCTCCGGCGACGTCGAGATGAAGGCGAATGAGGTGGCTCAGGAGATCCAAGAGTTGCCATCGTGAAGTATATACATAGGTTGTACAACTATCGAGCCATAAGAATGAAGCTCTCGTGCAGCGGCAGGCCTTCGACGCGTAACTCTCCAGCGCCCTAATCTGGGAGGGTTTTTGCGGAGAGTGTCGAGGAGAGGTGAGCGGTGTGCTACCTGTACATGTCTGGGAGAGTGGGTGAGACTGGAGGACAAGTTGAGGTTCTTGTGTTGAAAACGATATTGGATAGCTACTAGGTAGGAAGCTGATAGACGTGAGGTTTGCCTTGCTGTCGTCAACAACCTTAAAACGAGGCGCAGTCCGACTTCGGTAAGAGTATGTTACCGTTTTACGGTACGATAAGTCGTGGCGCGCAGTTAGCCTCGTATATCAAATTGTCACAAAGAATTGATCAAGACCGTTAAATTAAAGCTAATGACATAAGTTACTGCGATCGATTCAAAAGTATCAGTGAAAAGCAACAAAACTAAGCACAAATACCCGCTCAGCAGATCGTCCTTTCAAGCTTGTCGTCTTCAAAACAAAGTAAGTGATCAGTGGAAGCTAAGCTAGAGGTTTGAGACATCCAGACGGCCGAGTTCCTCGCGATCCTCGACCACTACTGCGACCCGGGCCTGCCGGTCCTCGACGAGACCCGCAGCCAGCTGCTCATCGGCGCGCGCACTGCCGCCGACTACACTGCGCTCGGCGACGACCCCGTGCTCGCGACCCTGCGCCCGCTCTTTCGCCGACTTCAACAACGCGCGCCGCCAGGACGCCAGCCGCGCCCGTGCTAATGCCACGGAGAATGCGAACCGCACGCTGCTGTTCCAGCAGGCGGGCGGCGCGGAGGAGCGCCAGGCCGTCGTTACGGCGGCCCTGAGGGCCAAGGTGGCGCGGGCGCTAGGCATCGCGGTGGAGGACGTTGATGCGGAGAAGACGTTGGCGGACTACGGCACGGACTCGCTCATGACTGTCGAGCTGCGGAGCTGGATGCGTAAGGACTTTGGCGCCGAAGTTACGTTGTTTGATATGATGGGTGGGAAGTCGATAAAGGCTGTTGGTGAATTGGTTGTTGGGAAGGCGGTGGCTTGAAATGCTTCCTTTCTATACTTTCTCCGAAGTGCTATTTAGGCCCGTCGCCTACCTTTGGGTATCGACTTAAGGTGGGCATACAGGCCAGTGGAAAGATTCGCACCCGGGAACGAAGTACGGATGCACAGCACAGAGTTCAGGAATAACTTAGCGGCCGTGGCGATACTTATTCACGCAACGTGGCCGCAGATTCGATCGGTACCTCCTGTCAAAGAGATCAACGATCCTGGTTAGGGCGAAAACTATTGCTACTTCGCTGGGATTCATCGTTTATAATCAACATTCTCAACAAGTGTCTGCGCTTGGGAGATAAGTGTTGGCCTCTGGTTGTCTTGTGGAACTACTTTCATTAATGGACATCTCTACAGAGAAACAATCGTGGATTCAATCCAAGAGCTTTAAATTTGAAGAATTCCTTCATCGGATCTTCGGAGTCTTCCAGCCTGCGTTCATTTCCACCGTATCCCACTCGTAGACACAGTTGCCCAGAGCTTATAGAAGTGCCGAAGCTCCTGAAAATCGCAGAAACCACCCCTTCGTATGATTCACCATGGTATATCGAGTCAATGGCCTCCGAATCCCAGGCTAATGCAGTTGCTATATTGGTTGGAAAATCTTGTTTACCTGGTACATTGCTACTTGGAGACAAGGGAGCAGAATCTATTTGAGCAGTAGTTCTCGATGGTGATACCAGTGTTGGTGAGCCTTCGGCCGCTCCAACTTCCCATGTGCTTTCCGTCGAAGCAAACAAAGATGCTGATTTGTCCCAGAGATCTGCATGCACATCGGTATTTCCTGAATCGATCTTGTTTGGACGGCTAAAATCACGTAGGGATCCAGTCCTCCCTTGATCTGTCCATGCGAGAAGGAGACGGTTCGGAGCCTCAGCTGTGTCCATTGAGGAGAGTCGACGTTTGATACGCATGCCTGGATGAGGTGTCGATTCATCACCAAATACTATAGCACCTAACCAGACAGATGCCCGCTCGGCTCGGCTCGGTGGCCTTGTAGATTGCACTACGTTGGCTGATGTATTAATGGAGAGGCCGCTGAACTTTTGTACAAAGTGACCCAGGCTCTTGCGTCGCTTCTTTGTGCTAGATTGAACTACGTTTTGGGGTAATTGCTGTGCTATCTCGACTTCTTTCTCGACCTCCACCTCGAGCCGTTCTAACCGTTCCAAGGAGCATTGCTGTGAGATGATCAGGCTTTGTACTGCTAATCTATCTGATTTATCATCTTGTTCCGTTTCGGCCGTTATTGTCAAGCTATAATTTGGTCAGCTTAATGGACGATCTCGGGAGACATAGATTAGCGCACCGTCTCATTGATGCCTTTTCTGCTAATTGCATTGTACTTAGCATTATTCCTAATGTGAGTTTGTAGCTCTCCAACGTTGACTTGATTAGTTTGACTTTTGAATTTTTGAAGCCCAACCATTTCACTCTCGATGCAAAATCGACCGAGGGAATGCCTCCCAAGCCAACATTTTTCCGTGGCAATAGGTCTTTTACGACATCGTCCAACTCATTGAAGACGGTTTTACATCTCTCAAGGATTTTTCGAGCAGTATCTACCGCCGCGTTCGAGTAATGAAAGTGAGCATGCGACAGAACCGTCTCTAGCTGCTTGAAAACGGAACAAAGCAGAGATATTTCGGTGCTTAGGTCTTGGAGCTCCTTCCCAGCAGCACCAATGGTGGAGGCGATGTCGAATATGGCAATGGACAACTTTGCGCCTGCACCGGCAACCCCGATAATGCTCGCTATCAGGCTGATCTCTGCCATTCTGCTGGCTACTCCAGAGGCTCTCCAGACCTGTTGCCCAATTTGGGTAATGGTGTAATCAGACGTGAGTTTAAACGACGGTCAAGTAGCTGGACGCGTGTCGAGTCCGCTTCGTTAGCCAACTCACAATAAGTACGTTAGTTCGTTCCTTCACACAGAGTAAGACTGAGATCAGCTACGTCACACAAGAGCTCACCGGTAGTAATTTACAATAAAATACCTTACCTAGTAATAGTCACATGAGTTATAAATCGCCGAAAGCAAATATTGGATCTATGGTAAGTGCCTTACTCCGCAATATGAAGCGCTTTTCGTACACATGGGGCTCAGTCGAGAATCCGATCATAATCAAATCCGACGCTGGCGGGTCGTTCCTCGCAACCCGAAACCTTGTCAAGGCGCTCTTTCGGCTTCATTACTCAGGCAAGCAGCGAGTGTTGTGCGTGGATGCAATCTGCATCAATCAAGACAACGTGGAAAAAGCCCAGTAAGTCAACCAAAGTGTGAACATATGTGGTCAAGCAAGCGAAGTCTTGGTCTGGCTCGGGGATACAGATAACAACAGCAACAAGGCATTCGCCTGGATCAGGGAGGAACCAAAGCGAATGCAACAACTCCTTCATCAATTAACGCTGATCTAGAAACGTCAGCTGGATTTCATGGAGCTGATATTGTACAGCGGGTCGGCCCGGATGATCCCGTAGAGGAACAAATTCTTAGTGGCGTCAAACCGGAACACCTCCCGAAAGATATTATCGATTCCATATTCAAATTAAGTTGATGAGCACCTGTGACACTCGCCTGCGTATGATCTGTACTTCTACCGTGCACACTCCATCCCTCCATTGTACTAGTTTGGTCGGCTAGCCGTCATCGGCTCGGAATTGTGTGTGGTTGCGTTAAAGCAATGCCGGGTGCGATGTGAACTTGCGAGAGCTGGGAAGACTAATTAATAAGTTTGGCCCACGATGAGATTGAAAGTTTCGCGGTAGCCGAGTTCAGGGAATTTAGGAATAGTCACAGTAGACAACTTGCATCAGACTATGGGAAAGTCGACATTATCAGGACATCTGATTTGCTTCAAGTCAAAGTACACATGGCTTTTCTCGCTAAGTTACTCCAGGACATCCCGAAGCCCCCTGCTGAACGTACTGTCCAGAAAGTTGATGAGTCGAAGGACAGGTCTTGTCCACAAGACGAGGTACCACAGACGCCAATGACGCCAATGTCACCAAGCACTGTTATGTTGCTGCATAACTTTATCATCCAAAAGCAGGCTCACGCACCTGACAAGACTAGCAACCAGAGCCTTGAGCGGTATGTACAGAAGCTTACCAAAGCAGCCCAAACATTCTTCACCCAGTGTGTCCTCCAGCGCAAGCAAATTCAATTCTTGACCAAAATGAACGACGAATCCAAAGTTCGGCGGTCCACCAAGTCAGAGGTTCTGAGGAAGGCGAAGGTCATGAGCTATGAGGACCTTAAGGATGAACGAGAGAAGCGTGAAAAGAAAGTGGCCACCAAAAACGCCAAAGGCAAGGGGAAACGCGGTCCGAAGCCGAAGAAGACCACGTCAGCAGAGAAAGCCTCCGTGGACGAAGGGACTCGTCTTCGGAAGCGCAAGAATCCGCCAGAAGCAGATCCGCCAGAAGCATCTTCGCCAGAGCCAAAGGCCAAGAAGGTGCGGATGAGCAAGGCGTCAGAGCCGTGGAAGGCTCCAGTGGCGCGGATGAGCGAAGTGCAGGTTGAGGAGGATGGAATTGATGTATGAGGGATGGAGCTTAGATCGGGTTGAGGCAGGCTCGCGCCGGCCGCGACTTGTCGCTGTAATTACAGTAGAGTTCGCCTTTGTCGTACCTTTGGCGGAATGGAATAATTAGAAATTGCAATGATATACTGACGGTGTCATCTTCGCCAAAGTTCCGGATTTTGCTATCCCTGTCAGCTAGTTACGGTACTTCTGCAGTCTACTCGGCTGCGACCCTGCTTGCCTTTCAGTGAAGTAGCGAGCTAAGCAATGTGAGTCAAAGGGGACAGGTACATTTCGAAAGAAGCAGGCTCTTGGAAGGTCTCACCAAAACATTAGTTACGAACTTTCAGGCAGAAGCATGCAATGGGAGTTCTATCATAACCGAGCTCGAGCGGCTTCATTCAACCTCTCACGACGGACATAAGACTGACCCAAATACTTCAACTTCATCCAGCATCATGTGCGAGCGCCATATTACTACCACAGTATACACTTGCGGACATACTAAGATAAAACGTTCCATTGAACGCTCCGGAGGTTGTGATGGAACATGCACCGAAATCAAAGACGTTCACATGGGATCAACGAAAGCTCGAACACCTTGCGATGATTGTCTTGCATAATGACTTTCCTGTAGTAAGAGCCTTCCTTTTGCGACAAAAAGTTTAACAACTTACAGTCATGATAGCATGAGAAATTACCCTAGGAGTCAAGAGTGCAAAGCAAGTGATTGAGGTGAGAATTGGGACACTGTAATAAGACAGCGCGTTACAGCTGCAGAAAAAAGGAATCCCCTCGCTTCCGTTAAGGACAATAGCTTCCATAGAGTAAATGAACCTATTGCTAAAGGCATAATTAATCCCTTTAATTGACAATCTCTCTCATGGTGGACCAGCAGCGCGGCCAAAGTGCTGTTCAACGGAAGCAATACGGGGTAAAGGCGCGGTTTCATCGGCGATAACTACCGAACAACTCTCCAATCTTTCTTTTCTCACTCTTTCCTCCACTAACTCTCGGTCCACCATCAGAAAGAGTTACTACGATGCAGAAGTCCTTGGTGGTCTTCTCAGATGGCTCTCCAGTCCCCCTGGACGGAAAATTCCACGTCGACCCGTTGGATCCATTAGTATCTATCAAATACGTGAAGTCGTGGTGTCCTCCCGGGGTGACACGCGTTTTCTCGGGCGGTAGTACCTCACGACTAGGCTTTCTTTCGGATGGAACAGTCCTTAAGTTCCCATTTGACAGAGAGGATCAACGTGCACGAAAATGTTTGGAGATCGAACATCACATCCTCTCCGCCCTAGGGGATCACGAAAGGGTGGTCAAATACTTGGGAAAGCATCTTCATGGCCTCAATTTTCAGTTCGCGCAAAATCAGGATGTCCGGCGATACATGTCATCACGCGAAAGCAATTTGATTCCGCTTCAACTACGCGAAAGATGGGTGAATCAAGCTGCACGAGCCGTCTCGTTCGTGCACTCGAGAGGGGTCATTCACTGTGACATCCATCCAAACAACTTCCTGCTTGATAAGCAGCTTAATCTCCAACTTTGCGATTTCTCTGGGTCTCTATTTGGCGAGTTGGACGGGCAAGCTATGGAGAGCACACGGTTCTTCCTTCCAAGGGATCCACTTACTACTCCCAACGAACGCACCGATCTCTTTGCGCTTGTCTCGACATTCTACTATTTCATGTGTGGACGGGAGCCCTACGAGGATTTATCGGACGATGATGTAACAGCTCGCTATACGCGAGGCGAGTTTCCGGATGTGACGACGGTTTCATATGGCGCGGTAATCAAGGCAGGTTGGACTGGAACAATCAGCAATGCCAAAGAATTGGAGGAGGCTCTATTGCAGGATGATGAAAACAGGGCTTGAATACTGCCGGTGGGAAATGCGGCGACTCAAAGTGCAATACGCCTCCATGGTCTGAAGGGACATTGATGATAGGCATCTTGTTATTACGGGGACAATATCACGAGAAAGGGCTTCGTATGATAGGCGGCTAGTTTAGATATGAGATCACCATTCGCAGCACTCGTCGACGTAGCATAACTAATTAACAGGATTGGAACAGCACTCTATTCATTCCTAATACTGATGAAATTGCCCAACGTATGACCATACCCTCCAATTCATAGCCTCTACAATCACAGCGTGATGGATGCTTCAAAATCAGTCCAACTCACAACTGCACTATCCGGTACATCATGTAGGAAGATATATTCGTACTTTGAGTTATTCCATGCACGCTCGGGGATATAAAAGCCTAGCTTTTCTGCCAGAAGTCGGACATTGCGATACTCTCTGCGCTCATCACTTTCCCGCATATCAATCACATAGACTCTCACGTCGTTCTTTCCCTCTCTGACACGTCGTTCTGCTTCTCTATATGCCACGCTCTCATCGCAGTACATCGAAATAAAGGGCGTAGGTATCCTGTTTCCCTAATCGAGATGCCTCTTGACCTGGCCGAGTAATCTCTCATCCCAGCTTTTGAAATCAACCCACGTCTCCGTATCCTCTGCAAACAGGCCTTCTCCGTCGATATGTCGGGCACGAGAATGTTCATCTTCAACTCGGAAAAATATATAGGGGCCCATGGTAGCTCGTCGATGTCGTATCGCGTGGAGGGGTAGGAGATGGCTCGTCGGAAATGGAAGGTTGAGACGCGACGCGACTACATCCGCGTCTTGATGCTTTATCGTAAGTGGTCAATAGTTCCAGGCAGAAACTGTCCAAGCTGTACGCATGAAGTGACGATGATAAAGGCAGCAAAGCTACGAGGCTTCGTGCTGCCGATGTCTTGTACACCAGTCACTGCGGGGCAGAGCCCTCCATGCTGGCTGCGCAAGGCTCCCTAAGACACCGCTCTTGAACAAATGTCAGTAGTAGCACTATCCGAACACCTTGGACCTGGTCGGGGCGGTCTCCACCAGCGATCATAGGCCCAGATTCAGTCCTTTGTGCTTTGTTCGAGGCACTGAGTTCGCCCACCTGTGGCTGATCGTCTGCGTGGCTGGTTAGACTTGTGGCTAAGCAATGCTTTCTAAACGGCGACATTATGTAAGATAAAATTCGTCGTAAATATTATGTGAGAATGCTTCTAGTGGTCACATCTCGACCAGGGACCCCTTGATCGCCTGGCTGGAGGTACCAATCAGTGTGACGACATCGCATGACACAGCAAGCCACGGCAGCGTCCGGGCTGACAATAACTACCTGGTAGGGGGAAATACCTCGGAAGCCAGATCAAAACGATTCTTGGTGAATGAGAGTCGAAAAGAGCTTGATAGTGGTGCTTTGGGTTGAGTGGGCTTTGTTACACCATGAAATGACGCTCTCTGCGAATCAAACGACGGCGACGATGCGAATGTAATTTTCAGAGGAGTGGGCGTCAGGATGGCCAGGATTGGCTACAGGACGCGACGGCTGTAGAAGTGCTCAAATATCAGGACGCAGTAAGAATTTCTATTGCTTGAATATCAAAGTACCTATGCTTTGTTCCGCCACGGTTGGTGTTCCGCCATACCTGGAAAGACCTTACCTCCTAGAAGGCTAAATTTAAAGCGTGATAGCGCCGAAGGAGTTTACGATTACATAATGAAAAATGTTAGCAAGCTAATGTACGCCAAGGCGCGCTAAAACAAACTCCACGTCAGGGAGGCAACCCTATGCACGGAGAAACTCCCGGAAGGCATTTCGCTGCTGTCAATATTGCCTTTAAGGCTGGGAGCCGTGTTCTGCTTTGATGAGACTATCTCAAAATAGCTCCGAAATCCGAAGAGATGCAGATGGTTGAGCTTGAGCCCGGGGGTGCCAGCTGAAGCGGCGATCGATGGCGTCAACGAAGCGATCGTCAGCGTGACCAAGATTGTGTTCGTTTTCGTTGCAGGGTGGTTTCCTGGAGGAGAATTGGCTGTAGAAGAGGACCACATCGATTATATCGTTGTAGACTTGAGAAGGAGAGAGTTCAGAGGCCTAAAGTGTAAATGCGTTGCGCCACGGTTGGTGTTCCGCCACACCTGGAAGGACCTTACGGGATGCTTCTCACATACCGGGGGGAATCTTGGCCAATCTAATTCTATTATGAGCAAAAGAGCATCTAAATAGCACGGATATAATCTTTCAAATCTTTCAAAATGCTTGACTGAAGCCATCCATCCGCACGCTGTATCTAAGTGGAGATAATGTCTCTCCAAATTTGAACAAGAAGGAAGAGCGAAACCTGAGGATCGAAAATACTATCGTACGCCTTTACACCGTCCGTTGGATATGTTTCGATGCATCCGTAATCGACTCAACTTGAACGAACTTTAAAAGCGTGTTATCTCATTCTGTCCCGTTTGTCGATTAAGCTTGTCGTCGAACCATGATGCAGATGCATCGCCCCACTTAACACCATTTACATGATCGTGCAATTCGCGTAAGGCTGGCCTGAGTGGAAGTCTTCGTTGACAAGAGGTGCTGAGTCGTCGGTCTTCATAACGGTGCAATTGGCATAAGGCTGACCTGAATGGAAGTCTTCGTTGACAAGAGGCGCTGAGTCGTCGGTCTTCATAATGGTGCAATTGGCGTAAGGCTGACCTGAATGGAAATCCTCGTTGACGGGAGCAGCTGGAACGATTGGTGCCATAGTTGGAAGATCGATAGATATGTCGAAGGATCTTCGAATAGGAGATTAGACTTGATTGAAGAAGGATGTACAGTCGAAAGGAGCGAATAACTAGAAATTTATAGAGAACGATAAAGTTGGCGATGAGAAACACAATG
>Ga0335073_10010723_pt1 | contig 12881 bp, 13 predicted proteins | sample Lox_Sample_22_FD_207093 | JGI IMG/M metagenome (GOLD analysis project Ga0335073, IMG submission 207093) | Soil microbial communities from Loxahatchee National Wildlife Refuge, Florida, United States - Lox_Sample_2.2 | ecosystem: Environmental > Terrestrial > Soil > Wetlands | place: USA...
GCCCGCCTAACCCCACTTCCGGTGCGCCCACATCCATTGTTCCGGCGCTTGGCGGATGAAGGCCTCGAACTGCGCGTGGAGCGCGGCGGTCCCAGCGATCGCGTCGGCCGCGTGGTCGTGCGTGTGCTGGACCTCCACCCGCGCGGCCCGGATCACGAACCGCACCTTGGGTTCGCGGAATGCTGCGCCGGCGTAGAGCGGCAGCCCGGTTTTGCGGGCGAGGAGCGCCGGAAAGACGGTCGAGAGCGCGGGGGTCCCGAAGAACGGCACAGGCGTTCCGTTGTCGTCGCGCAGGTCGGCGAGGAAGGCGGGATAGCCGCCGCTCTTCGCCGCCTTCATCAGCGCCCGCGCGCTGACCGGAGTCTTCGGCAAGAGCCCGCCCTCGTAGAGGAAGTCGCGCAGCTTGCGGGTCTCCTCGTCGACAAGGGGATTGCTTAAGCGCTGATAGACGCCGGTGAAGGACGCGCCCATGAGTTTGCTCGCGTAGGCGACAAGCTCCCAATTGCCGAGATGCAACCCGCAGACCACGCAGGGTCCGCCGCGGATGATCTCCTTAAGCTGCTCCATCGGCTCGAAACGGACGCGCTTCTCAGCCGCGATCTCCTTCAGGTGGAACGATTCGCCGAAGGTGCGGCCAAGGTTCTCCCACATGGCGGCGGCGATCCGCTTGCGCTCGGCCTCCGAAAGCTCGGGAAAAGCGATGGCGAGATTGCGCAGCGCGCGCTCCTGCCGGTGGAGGCGGGGGGCGATGAGCCGCCAGGCGAGGCCCGAGGTCGCCGACACGGCTTCGAGCGGCAATGCGGTGGCGGCGGCCTGGGCGGCCCGGAATCCGACATATTCCAGCCGGTGGCGAAGGGATTTCGAGACAATCATCGCTCGGCCAGGAATCGGCGCCAAGGCCGAGGCGGCTGATTGCGACGGGGCTCGAGCTTCTGTCAAGCCGGGCTTAGGATTTCGGACATCGCCGCGCTTCCTTCGGGCCTTGCGACTCTATGACGTGCTTCCTTCAGCCCTGGCGAGGCTATAATGCATTTCTCGGACAGGAAGACGCTTTGGAGCAAAGCGAAATGGAAAATGCCGCAGCGGGTGAAATGGCGGGCGCGTTGGAAAGGCCTGCGCCCGAGGATGAATTCCGGGCGGTCCTCGAAAACGCGACCCACGCGATCCGTGCCGCCGAGACTTTCCGCAAGCCCTATCCGCTTATCCGCTTTGAAAACTTCTTCCCGAGCGGCTTTTACGCCCGCCTTTTGCGGCGCTTCCCCGACGTCGACCGCTTCGCCGGGTTGAACGGCGACGGAACCCGGCGGGAATATGCGCTCTATGACGAGCGCAGCGATCCGGGCTCGGAAGAAGGCGGCGAGCTGTGGGGGATCGTGCGGCGAGTCTTATCGTCGCAGGAGATCGCCTCGGCGCTGCGCGAGAAACTGGACGAGGGATTCCGAATTCGCGCCAAGAGGAGCGGCGAGGGCTGGCCGGTCCCGATGTTTCCGCGCCCCGTGCTCTATACCGACCTCGACGGCTACGCGATCAAACCGCACCCGGACACGCGCAGGAAGGTCCTGACCATGCAGATCTACCTGCCCGCGGACGATGCGCAGCGCGAACTCGGCACGGCCATCTACAAGGTCTCGCCGATGGGCGTTTTCGCCTGGAAATCCTACGGCCTGGTCAAGGAAAAGACCGTTCCGTTCCTGCCCAACTCCGGCTACGCGTTCGTCGTAATCCATCCGGCCTATTCGGTCTTAAGGTCGAGCTGGCATGGGCGGGAGGCGATCTCGGTCCCGGTAGACAGGCCGCGCCTCTCGATCCTCAACACCTATTACCGCGAGCCCGCGCCGGAGCGGACCGCGGGGATGTGAGGCTTGAGGCCGGCTGGCGGTCCGGGCCTCTTTGTCATTCCCGGCAGACCGAAGGTCTGACCAGGAATCCAGATCTCAACGAAGGGCGATCACGCCTCTGGATTCCCGATCGGCCGCTCTGCGGCCGTCGGGAATGACAAATCAGAAGCCGTTCAACTCTTGGCCCCCCTTGTGTTACACCGTTAACCGGATGCGCCCGTGCAGACGGATCGCGCGCCGATGGGAGGAAGGCTTGAGCGAACAGACCAAATATCTCATGGGCGAGGACCGGATTCCCCACGCCTGGTACAACATCATCGCCGACCTGCCGTCTCCGCCGCCGCCGGTGCTGCATCCTGGAACGGGCCAGCCGGTCGGGCCGGGCGATCTCGCGCCGCTCTTTCCGATGGCGCTCATCGGCCAGGAGGTGAGCGGCGAGCAGCATGTGGAGATCCCGAAGCCGGTCCGCGACATCTACCGCATGTGGAGGCCGACGCCGCTCTACCGCGCGCGGCGACTCGAGCAGGCGCTGGGGACGAGCGCGCGCATCTTCTACAAGTACGAAGGCGTGAGCCCGGCCGGCAGCCACAAGCCCAACACCGCCGTCGCCCAGGCGTTCTACAACAAAGAGGAAGGGGTCAAGAAACTCTCGACCGAGACCGGGGCGGGGCAGTGGGGCTCGTCGCTGGCCTTCGCCGGCGCGCTGTTCGGCCTCGAAGTCAAGGTCTACATGGTCAAGGTCTCCTACAACCAGAAGCCCTACCGGCGGGCGCTCATGGAGACCTATGGCGCGCAATGCGTCCCGAGCCCGAGCAACGAGACCGACGCCGGGCGGGCGATCCTGAAGCAACACCCGGATTCACCGGGCAGTCTCGGCATCGCCATTTCGGAAGCGGTCGAGGTCGCGGCCAAGAACCCCGACACCAAATACGCGCTGGGCAGCGTGCTCAACCATGTACTGATGCACCAGACCGTCATCGGCCTCGAAGCGATCGAGCAGATGGAAGCGGCCGACGCCTATCCGGACATCGTGATCGGCTGCGCCGGCGGCGGCTCCAACTTCGCCGGAATCGCTTTCCCGTTCATTGGCAGGAAGCTGCGTGACAAGCACGAGGTGCGCGCGATCGCGGTCGAACCCGCCGCCTGTCCGTCGATGACGCGCGGCAAATACGCGTTCGATTTCGGCGACACCGGACATCTGACGCCGCTGGTCAAGATGCATACGCTGGGATCGGAGTTCATTCCGCCCGGCTTCCACGCCGGGGGCCTGCGCTATCACGGCATGGCGCCGCTGGTCAGCCACTTGAAGGAGCTGGGGCTCATCGAAGCGAGGGCCTATCACCAGAACCCCTGCTTTGAGGCGGGCGTCCAGTTCGCGAGGCACGAGGGCGTCGTGCCGGCCCCGGAGACGACCCATGCGATCCGCGCGGCGATCGACGAAGCGCTGAAGGCGCGGGAGGAAGGCAAGTCGCCGACCATCCTGTTCAACTTGAGCGGCCACGGTCATTTCGACATGCAGGCCTACAGCGATTATTTCGCCGGCAAGCTCGAGGACCAGGATTACGACCCGAAAGCGCTCGAGGCTTCGCTCTCCCACTTGCCGAAGGTCGCGGCGGAGTAGAGAGGCTTTCGCAACGAGGCGCTTCGTCGCGGCGCAGCGCCTCGATTAAGCCGTTCTCGGCGACTCGTCTCTCGTCACCCGGCCAAAACCCGATGCGTCGCCGCCGCGAGCCGCCAGGCTTCCGCCTATGGCATGTCGTAGCCGCGGATGCAGACAATGGTCTTGTCCGCTTCCTCCGGTTTCGGTCGGGTGAAGCCGAGATTGGCGGTGCAGATGGTGCCCTTGTACCAGGCAAGGCTCGTGTTATTGTCCAGCGGCGCCATCTTTTTGTTCGCGACGAGCGCCCGGTTGCTTCCGTCCGGCGACAATACCCAAAGCTCATTGCGTAGGAGTTCCGACACGTAGATGTTGCCTTTGTCATCGAACGCAATGCCGTCGAACGGCGAAAAGCCGCGGGCCACGACCGTGGCCTTGCCGGCAGAGCCGTCGGCGTTGATCGGCACCTTCACCACCATCGGGTCGCCGTCGGTGACGCCATAGACGCTCTTGCCATCGGGGGCGATCGCAAGGTCATTGACGCCTAGCGGGAAGCCGGAATAGGGCTGCGGCGACCAGTTCAGCAATGGGTCGGCGGACCACATTTCGACCTTCTTGCCGTCGGGCGAGATCTTCCAGATGCCGGCATAGGTCAAGTCTGTCATGTAGACGTTGCCCTGGTCGTCGACATCGACGTCGTCGGGGAAGCAGAACGGCCAACCGTCCGCCTTCGTGGCGAGCGCCGTCACCTTCTTGGTTGCCAACTCGATCTTGTACACGCCCGAGGCGGTCACCTTGACGTCGCGGCAGGCGGCATGGAATCGGTCGCCTAGGTTGCTCGCCTCGTACATAGGCGAATCCTGCTTGTACGCGACGTACAGATTGCCCTTGTTATCAAGCTCGACGCCGACAGTGTCGCCATGGTGGTCGTTGCTGTCCGGCGGGACCGTGGCGATCAGCTCCTGCTGTCCATCGGGCGTCACCTTCATGATCTTGCCGCTGTGGAACAGCGCCGTGTAGTAGTTGCCGTCCTTATCGACCGTCAGGCCCTCGGGCGTGTCGTCGAACTTGGCCAGCACCCAGGACTTGTACTCGGCATGGGCTGTCGTGCTCAGCAGACCTACGGCTAGTAACAGGGCTAAACCCCTCATGGCTCCCTCCCTCGGTCACCGTGGCGCGCATCGTTGGACCGGCGTCGCTGGGTGATGTTCAGGCGCTTGCACGAAATCATCGGTTTGTCTGTGATCTGCGTCACATAACCGCCAAAACAACATTGATTTGCGACTTGCCTTCTTCCCGCGCCCTCAAGGCGTCGTCGATCGCCGCGCGGCTGGCGTGGGTCGTTTCCGGGGCGGGCACGATGCCCGCGACGCTCTATTCCACTGCCGCCTTCTGAAGATGCGGCCGGCCTCAGGCGCGGCGGGCGGCGAAGGCCGCCGCGCCGCGCTGGCGGCGAATTGTAACTCTTGTAGTGTTACCCGTTGATGGGACCTGCCCCTGCCGTATTGGCCGGCCTTGTGCCGGCCATCCACGCCGACCCCGGCTCGGCCGTCTGGTCATCGGCACGGACAATCGTCGAGGACCGGTGCTTGCGTAAATCAGAAACAAACGCTATATTCTTTCCACAAACCGGAGCGAACGCCCTTTGGCGGCGCTCGCCAGGGAGAACAGCGAGGCTGGGATGGAGTTTGTGGGGTTTGGCGCACAACCTGAGACGCGAGTCGGGAGCGGGGGAAATTTTTTCTTTCTTTCGGCTGTAACCCTTTGAAAAGTCCCGATTCCGGGAAATAAAAGGAAATAAAAGGAAATAAAAAGGAAGCAAATGGAAGCCATTTTGCTTCCATTTGTTGCCGCTTGCTCGCGCGAAACCCACGCTCCGGTTGTATCGAAGGCTTCGCCGACCGGCGCGCGTCACCCGATGGCGAAATCCCACAGCGAGCGCCAAAGACAGCGCTTGGCGGGGTTCTTGAACGCGGCGGCGTCGAAATAGGCCAAGTGCCCGGTCGTCCCGTCGTCAGGCCAGCGGAAGCCCACCTCGACCCGGCCGGCCCGCTGGGTGACGAACTGTTGAACCGGTCCCGGATCGCCGCCCGCGGCGAGCACCGGGCCGAGACGGCCGGTCGCCCCGTCCTGATAGCGCCAGATCCGGCCGTCGGACGTAGTGACGCGGACCAGGCGGGCGGATTCGTCATAGGCGACGGTGAGCGGCCCAAGCTTGCCTTCGCCCTTGTATTCGCATTGGCGCGTCACCGGCCCGGCCGCCAAAACGGGCGCAGGGGATGCCATAGCCGCAACGAATGCGGCCAGGAAGAGACAGGAATGGGGCATATGGCTTGGGACCGCTTGAACTCTGTATCGGGAACGATGAGCACGAATGTTATCCGCCCGCAAGGCTCTGTGTATCCACGGCTGCGCAAAAGCGGTGAATTTTCGGAAACCACGCCTTCTGTCAGACGCAATCTCGCGGCCGGCGCCCGTTTGGCCCATGGGTTGCAATGCCTCTTCAACCTGCTTATCAAGCCGCGCGCCGCGATCCGCGGCCGCTTTTCAAGGGTCCGCTCATGATTGCTTGCAGCCGACGCGTCGCGCTCTGGCTTCCGCTTCTTGCCGCCTCGGCGGCCTATGCCGCCAGCGACCCCGCCAACACCATCATCATGACGACGAAGCACGGGAAGGTCACGATCCTCCTGCGCCCGGACTGGGCGCCCAAACACGTCGCCCAGATCAAGACGCTGGTGAAGCAGAAGTTCTACGACGGACTGACCTTCCACCGCGTCATTCCCGACTTCATGGCGCAGACGGGCGATCCGACAGGAACAGGCGGCGGGGGGTCGAGCCTTCCCAACCTCCCGGCCGAGTTCAATCAGACCCACTTCAAGCGCGGCATCCTGGGCATGGCGCGCACGGACGATCCGAATTCGGCCAATTCGCAATTCTTCATCATGTTCGGCGATGGCGGCTTCCTCGACGGCAAGTATACGGCCTTCGGCGAGGTCGTTTCGGGAATGGACGTCGTTGACAAGATCAAGGCCGGAACCGAGGCCAACAATGGCGCGGTCGAGAACCCGGACAAGATCATCACCATGCGCATGGCTTCCGAGGCGAAACAATAAGGATGAACGACATGAGCGGCGCTGGCGATACTCTGACGCTCGAGACGAGCAAGGGCCCGGTGGTGATCGAAATGGATCCTGCCATTGCGCCGGGTCATGTCGCGCACATCAAGCGACTGGTTTCCGAGGGCTTCTACGACGGCATCGTCTTTCACCGCGTGATCGACGGATTCATGGCCCAGACGGGCTGCCCGCGCGGAAACGGAACCGGCGGGTCGAAATATCCCGACCTCAAGGCCGAATTCAACGCCGAGCCGCACAAGCGCGGTACGGTGTCGATGGCGCGCGCTGCGAGCCCGGATTCGGCCAATTCGCAATTCTTCATCTGTTTTGCCGACGCTCCTTTCCTCGATCGGAAATACACGGTCTGGGGCAAGGTTGTCCTGGGCATGGAGAACGTTGACAAGATCAAGCGCGGCGAGCCCGTCCGCGATCCTGACAAGATCGTCAAGGCGACGCTGAGCTGAGAGCGTAGCGATGTCGCGCTCATGAGGACCGGGACGATGAGCGAAACTGGTCGGGGCCGCCGCCGAAGGCAGAGGCCCGCCATGTCGTACGCCACGCATTGACAGCTTCCACAAGCTGGCGATGACCGTCATGCGCGTTGACGCCTTCGATTTCGTTCTCCCAGCCGAACGCATCGCGCTGGCTCCCGCGAACCCGCGCGACAGCGCGCGGATGCTGGTCGTCGGCGCTGACGGCGGGCTGACCGATGCACACGTGCGTCATCTGCCGGATTTCCTCGCCCCCGGCGACGCGCTTGTCGTCAACGATACGCGGGTGATCGCGGCCCGGCTCGAAGGGATACGGGTCAGAGGCGAGGCCGTCGCTTCGATCGAAGCAACGCTCACTGAGCGCGTGGACGATTGCCGCTGGCGGGCGCTCGTCCGGCCGGCCAAAAGGTTGAATGTCGGCGAGCGCATCCGCTTCGGCGAGGCGCGCGAAAGCATGACCTGTCTTCTCGCGGCGCTCAACGCCGACGTGGAGGACAGAGGGGAAGCGGGCGAGGTTCTGCTGCGCTTTGAGTTCACGGGCGTGGCGCTCGACGAGGCGATTGAGCGGCTTGGCGCGCCCCCATTGCCGCCCTACATCGCCTCGCGGCGCGCTTTGTCGCCGAGCGACCGGGCGGACTATCAGACGATGTTTGCGGTCAACCCTGGGGCAGTGGCGGCGCCGACGGCGGGGCTGCATTTTACCCCGGCCCTAGTGGCTCGTCTCGAGGCGTGCGGCGTCGCGCTGCATCGGGTCACGTTGCATGTCGGGGCCGGGACGTTCGCGCCGGTCAGGGTCGAGGATACGATCGACCACAAGATGCATGCCGAATGGGGTTCGATCGACGCGGCGACAGCCGAAGCGCTGAACGCCGTACGGGAAGGCGGAGGCCGGGTTGTCTGCGTCGGCACGACGTCCGCGCGCCTCCTCGAAGCTGCCGCGGACGACGATGGACGACTTCGGCCGTTTTCGGGCCGAACGGATATCTTCATTACGCCTGGTTACGAGTTTCGCTTCGTCGACGCCCTCATGACCAACTTTCATTTGCCGAGGTCGACGCTGTTCATGCTGGTCTCGGCTTTCAGCGGGCTCGAGACGATGCGCGCGGCTTACGCGCACGCCGTTCAAGGCGGCTATCGGTTCTATTCATACGGCGACGCCTGCCTGTTGATGCGCGCGGGCCCTGCAAGCAGTCCCAACCGCCCGTGAGCAGTCACTTTTCCTTCGCCGTTCATGCGACCGACGGGAAGGCGCGCGTCGGCGTGATCTCGACGCCGCGCGGCGTCATTCGCACGCCAGCTTTCATGCCGCTTGCGACGGCCGCGACCATCAAAGCGATGCATCCGCAAACGGTGCGCGCGCTGGGTTACGATATTGTGGTCTCCAACACCTATCATTTGATGCTGGCGTCCGGCGCGGAGCGCATCGCGGCGCTCGGCGGCTTGCACAAATTCATGAACTGGCCACATCCGATCCTCACCGACTCCGGCGGTTTTCAGGTGATGAGCCTCGCCAGACTGCGCAAGCTCAGCGAGCGCGGCGTGACCTTCCAGTCGCATATCGACGGATCGCGCCACGAACTGACGGCGGAGCGTTCGATGGAGGTGCAGCGTTTCCTCGGCTCGGACATCCAGATGCAGCTCGACGAGTGCGTGAGGCTGCCGTGCTCGTATGAGGAGGCCGAGCGCGCGATGCGCCTCTCCCTCCGATGGGCCAAGCGATCGATGAGCGCCTTCGGCGAGCAGCCGGGCAGGGCGATATTCGGCATCGTCCAAGGGGGCACGGAAAAGGATCTGCGCGTATTCAGCGCCCAGGGGCTCGCCGAGATGGGCTTTGACGGCTATGCGATCGGAGGATTGGCGGTCGGCGAGCCGCAGGCGGCGATGCTCGACATGATCGACGCCGTGGAACCGCATCTTCCCTTTTACAAGCCGCGGTATCTCATGGGCGTGGGAACGCCCGACGATCTTCTTCAGGCGGTGAGGCGCGGCGTCGACATGTTCGATTGTGTGATGCCGACCCGCGCGGGAAGGCATGGGCTCGTCTTTACGCGGCGGGGCCGCCTCAACCTGCGCAACGCGCGCTTCGCGGAAGACCCGCGCCCGGTCGATCCGCTGTCGTCGTCTGCGATGGCGCGTGATTATTCGCGCGCCTATTGGCGCCATCTCATGAAGTCGGGCGAGATCCTCGCCATGATGGGCCTGACAGAAATCAACCTTGCCTATTATCAAGATCTCATGTCGGGCGCCCGGCTCGCGATCAAGGAAGGGCAGCTTGACGCTTATATTGCCGAAACGCAACGAAATTGGGTGGTAGGCGACGTGGAATGACGTTGAGGTCGGGCGCAGCTACTAAGATTTTCGACCCGGTATTAAGCGATACCTCAATCGCGAGTAAATCTATGACTTGCGGGAACGTTCAGAACCGCGGCCGCTGCTCAGCCGCCCAGTAGAAAGGTCCACTTCGAAAACACAAGGGCGGGACGCCGTTGTGGCGACCCGCCCTTTTTCCCATTTTGGTATTGCGTTTCACAATCCCGGTCTTTTTCTATTATCCCATCCGGATAACTGGCGGGCTACTCAAGACTGTCGAACGCTTTGTCCTCCCACAGACCCTACGGCGTCCGGCGCCAAACCTTTTGGCAGCGGCCTCCTTTTGGCAGATCATTGCTAGTCGAAATTCTTGGCTGTGTCACGAGGCTAGGCGGCTCTGCCATGCATATTTTTTCTGGCTTGGTCCAATTTGGTCAAATGTGCACCAGCGAATGCAAAAGTGCTAGGCAAGCGCCCATCCTGTCGCGTTTCGTCCATCTTTTATCGGTTACCTGAATGCCGTAAAGACCTGCCCCGATACTGCAGCCTTGGAGTCAAAATGACTGCGATCGTAAATGTCATCGGCCGCGAAATCCTCGATAGCCGCGGCAACCCAACGGTCGAGGTGGATGTCGTGCTGGAGGACGGTTCGATGGGTCGGGCCACCGTTCCGTCGGGCGCTTCGACCGGCACGCGCGAGGCGGTCGAATTGCGCGACGAAGACAAAGGCCGCTTCGGCGGCAAGGGCGTCCTGAAGGCGGTCGAGGCGGTCAATCGCGAGATTTTCGACGCCGTTTCCGGCCTCGAGGCCGAAGATCAGCTGAAGATCGACGAGGCGATGGTCGCGCTCGACGGCACGAAGAACAAGTCGAGGCTCGGCGCCAACGCCATTCTCGGCGTATCGCTTGCCGTCGCCAAGGCGGCTGCTGACGCTTCGGGCTTGCCGCTTTATCGATACATCGGCGGGACGATGGCCAGGGTGTTGCCGACGCCGATGATGAACGTCGTCAATGGCGGGGTGCACGCCGACAATCCGATCGATTTCCAAGAGTTCATGATCGTGCCGGTTGGCGCGCCTTCGTTCGCCGAGGCGGTGCGCTGGGGCGCGGAGACGTTTCATGGGCTCAAAAGCGCGCTGAAGAAAGCCGGACACAACACCAATGTCGGGGACGAAGGGGGCTTCGCCCCTGACCTGCCCTCGGCCGAGGCGGCGCTCGACTTCTGCGTGAAGGCGATCGAGGCCGCCGGATTCAAGCCCGGCGCCGACATCGCGCTCGCGCTCGATCCTGCGGCGTCGGAGTTCTTCAAGGACGGATCTTACGTCTATTCGGGCGAGGGCGTGACGCGTTCGATCGAGGAACAGGTCGACTATCTCGCCAAGCTCGCCGACGCCTATCCGATCCTCTCGATCGAAGACGGAATGGCCGAGCAGGACTGGGCGGGGTGGAAGCTCTTGACCCAGAAGCTCGGCTCGCGGCGTCAGCTGGTCGGCGACGACATCTTTGTCACCAACACCGAGATCCTCGCGCGCGGCATCAAGGAGGGCGTCGCGAATTCGATTCTCATCAAGGTCAACCAGATCGGCTCCCTCAGCGAGACGCTGGCCGCGGTCGAAATGGCGCAGCGCGCGGGCTACACCGCCGTGATCTCGCATCGGTCGGGCGAAACCGAGGATTCGACCATCGCCGATCTCGCGGTCGCCACCAATTGCGGACAGATAAAGACCGGCTCGCTCTCCCGGTCGGATCGCCTGGCGAAGTACAATCAGTTGATCCGGATCGAGGAGGAGCTTGGAGATCAGGCCCGCTTCGCCGGGCGCGAGGCGATCAAGGCAGCCTGACGGGAACCCGGTAACGCGGCGTTAAGGCTGTCGCCGCAGGATCGGCGCATGGTTAAAAGGACGCGCCTGCGCTCGATCGTGCTGCCGATCGTTCTTTACCTCGTGCTCGGAGTCGCCAGCGGCTATCTGGTATGGGGCGCGTCGAACGGCGAGCACGGGCTGAAGGCCAAAGAAAAGTTCGACGCCGAGGCGGTCGAGATGAAAGCTCAGCTCGCGACGCTGAAAGATGAACGCGCACGCTGGGAGTTGCGTGTCACGAGCCTCAGGCCGGAAAGCGTCGACAGGGACCTCCTGGACGAGGAGGCCCACGCCCTCTTGGATCGCGTGGCCAAGGACGAGGTCGTCATTTTTACCGGCGCCGCCAAGGGGCGCTGACCGGCTTCGTCGGCCGCGCGGGCCCTGAGGCGCCGCGGGCGCCATTTCCGCGCCCGAATCGAGCCTTTTCAATCACTTGCGGCGCCATTTCCGCACAACTCGGCAATCGGCATGGTCGGCGTGGCGAGCGCGATTGGATTTTGCGCGGGCGGGGGCAGGCAGAGCGGAGCGGCTTCCGGGCGCGGCGTCTGGGGAAGCGAGAAGCCATGATAGCGGTCGAGCTCGCGCACGATTTTCACCACCCGATCGACTGCGTCGAAATTGGTCCCGGTCGCCGAATTGTGCATGGCGCTATACGACACAAGCAGCGCCTCATTGAGCCGGCTGACTTGCAGAGCCAGGAATTCGCCGGGCGGCTGCGGCAGGCGCTTCACCAGGATCGCCTGAACGAGGCGGCGCATGCGGCTGAGCGAAAGGCCTTCGCGCGCGGCAACCTCTGCGACGGAGACGCCGCGGTTCAAGAGGCTGACGATCCGCTGCTCGCGGTCGGCTTTCTTAAGCCGCGCGGCTTTGCGCGCCGCGACTGAGCGGTCGCGGCGGACGGCCGCCGGGGCAGGGGCGTCGGCGGGAGTGGGGGAAGAGGTTTCGTTTGTCATAGAACAAACATAGAACATTTTGCCCCGGTTGGCAAGAAAATGTTGGTTTTCCGAAATCGGCCCGGGACCCCTGGTCGCGGAGTGGCGCTTGGCGGTTCGGGCAGCGCCCGGCAGGCGCCTTGAGGGCCAAACCCAATCAGCTGGACCCGGTTCGACCGAGGCTGTGTAAAAACTTTTGTGCCTTTTCACACGAGCCTGTTTCGTTCGCTTTTTTGAGGCCTTGGAGCGTTCAGAGTCAAAAAAATCGCGAAAAATTTTGCGCTGCTCGATCGCTTACAAAATTTCGCTGAGTTTCCACACGGCCTCGACCCTTTGCTGCCGTTCAAGATCGGCCCTATGAATGGACGGGACACGCGAGGAAGCGGACTTTGGCTAGCCTATGCTGCCAGCGCGCTTCGCGCGATCCAATAGAGTCCGGCCGTGGTCAATGCCGCGCCGGAAGCCAGCGGAATCCATCGGCGTCCTGCGGCGAACTTTTCGAAGCCGACGAAGATCGCCACGCCGGCGATCCAGACCAGATTCATAATGCCGCCGACGAACAGGAGGCCCATTAAAAACCAACAGCAGCCCAGGCAAAAGGCGCCGTGCGCAAGGCCCATTCGGAAGGCGCCGCCACCGCCGGGCCGCCAATGGTGGACGATGAACAGGACGGGATTCTGGCAGTGTTTGAGGCAGGCCGCCTTCAACGGAGTGAGTTGATAGAGACCGGCTGCGATCA
>Ga0335073_10010724_pt1 | contig 12881 bp, 9 predicted proteins | sample Lox_Sample_22_FD_207093 | JGI IMG/M metagenome (GOLD analysis project Ga0335073, IMG submission 207093) | Soil microbial communities from Loxahatchee National Wildlife Refuge, Florida, United States - Lox_Sample_2.2 | ecosystem: Environmental > Terrestrial > Soil > Wetlands | place: USA: Florida...
CATTCCACAGTCTGCTGCCGAGGACTTGTTTGGTTTGGATGCTCTCACATCATCTCCTTCTCCACCATCCTTGAAGCAGCAAGGTACAGGCGGCTCTGGAACTGCTCCTCGTCCGTTCGATACAGACCCTTTTGGCAGCAAAACCAGTTCTCCCACTAGCAGCAACTTCCAACCGCCTCGTGGTTTCAAGCCTTTCGTGCCGACGTCTTCCTTCGGGCAGACGTTACAATCTCAGACCACTGGAGGCTCTGCCAGCTCTTCAAATGCGCAAGTCCGGGATATCAAGCCTCCTTCAGCTGTGGATGATCTCTTGGGCGACAATGATCCTGAGGTCTCGAAGAAGCTTACTAAAGAGACCTCTGAGCTTGCGAACATGTCGAATCAAATTGGGCAACTATTACCCAAAATGCAAGAGGCTCAAGCCAACAGAACTGCTACAGAGAAAGATGTATCCGCCACAGCGAGCCAAAAGCGAGACTTGGAGGCTCGCCTGAACCAATTCCGTTCTCAATACAATGAAGAGGTTAAGGCAGTCAAGGTTCTTCAGGAGCAACTCACCACCAGCCGTCGAGACATACAGAATTTGCAACGTGAGATTGCTATGCTCGAAGGAGCATCAAAAGATCTTCAAACGCAGCATCGCCAAGCCTCCGCTGAATTGGAAAACGACAAGCGAAATAATGCAACTCTGCGAGAGCGGATGAGTCAGGTAAATGCAGAGACGGCTCGCCTTAAGCATGAGCTTGAGGATATGAAGAATCATATTCGTCGTGAAAAAGGACTGGTGAGCATCAACAAGAAGCAGCTTGAGAAGAGCGAAGCTGAACTTGATGCTGTTAAGGCCGAAATGGACCAACTGTCCAAAACTCGACAAGACACCGCGCCCACAAGCCCTCGCGAGGCGCCTGCAGTGGTCAGCCCAGCAGCATCAACTAGCCAAAGCACGAATCCATTCTTCCGTCGAACGCCTCAGCAGTCCTTCGATAACACTATGTCGCCAGGTGGTTTTGCACGTAGCCCAGCAGAGACAAACAAGCAGTCTTTCGACAATATCTTTAGTACTGCTTCCTCAACTTCTCAAACCACGGCTCCTCCACCAACCTCCTTCGGATTCGCAAGTCAAACTGGCCCTTCAATACAGTCGGCGTCTATCACATCCTCTTCTGAGCCTGGTCTACCTACTCCGTCTGCGTCACCACCGGCTTCCTCACATCGTGACTCTCCTCGTACCGCGGAACCACCTGAGCCTCCTGAATCACGTCAATTGACTCCTGGTGACCTTCCATTGCGTCCTGGCCGGCAATTTAGTGAATCTACCGCCACTTCTGTAAGAGTGGAAACTCCCGTATCTCGTCTCGAAGGAGGAGGTACTGAAACGCCGACAGCCACTTCAGGTCCTCCACCGCTGGAACGCTTGGAAACTAACAGAAGCGAAGGATCTACCGGTGCTGCCCTGTTCGAGCGAAACAAAAGCACCTCTCCAGTCACAAGTACCGGAGGGAGGTCAACCGATACGGACCTATTCAGAACTTTCCCAGGTACTGTTCCAGGGACTTTCCCACCCAGCGATACATCTTCGGTGAAGCCAAATTTCACTGGCGGAAGCGGATTCAGCTCTGGAAGCAGGGAGACTTTCTCTGCCTTTGGTAAAGAATCTACTCGCACGGGCACCGTGGGCAGCACCAAAGATTTTGATGATGCCTTCGCAAGTCTTCCAGCAGGATCTAGGCCGTCTACTAGTGGCCCGAGAGCGAACGGAGATCTAGGTGATGCAGCTGTGGAGAGAATCAACTCCGAATTTCCACCAATTCCATCTCTCCAGGATGACGACAGTGACTCAGATGGAGACCAAGGCTTCGATGACAACTTCACTCATCAGTCTCCAGAGAAGATAAAGGAGGTTCCAAGGCCTATCTCAGATGTGCGTGAAGAGCTGCCTACGCCGAACGCCCAAAAGAGCCCACCGACTTACGGAGAAACAGTAAGCACCGGTACTGGTGCTAATCGTGATCCAAACCAATTCCCATTGGAGTTTGGAGGCCTCCTCCCGTCACGAGACGATCCTACAACGGGACCTCAGCCTGTTCAGTCTCCGTCGCAAGGTCAAGCTCTCTTCGGCAACAAGTCTCCCACATCTCCTCCACCACTTGCTGAAACCACTCCGTCTTCGAACGTCCCTTCAAGCGATACGTACGTCTCGGCCGCATCTCACCAGAGTGTTATTCCACCGACTTTGCATTCTACGCAGGGCAAAAAAATTGGATCTTTCGACGATGATTTTGATGCCGGCTTCGATGACCTTGAAGACGCCAAGGCGGATGAAGAGGGTCATGCTGATGAAGACGACTTCATGTTTGCATCTGGCCATGAAAACAGTTTTGATGAATTCAACCCGAGTTTTGATTCTCCCTCTGCTAGCAAAACAAACACTTTAGCTAGCGAGCGTACACCGACCAGCAAAGCACCTATGAGCTTCCAGAACTCCTCTAACAAGGTCGAGGATTCCTTTGGTGATTTTGGCGACTTCGGCACGACTAGTAAATCGTCCATACTTCCACCTCTGTCGGGTATAGGTGTCTCTGGACCATCTGCCGAAGGTAGCAATGCCGTAGATTGGGATGCTCTGATGAAAAATGCTGAGGAAGATCGGATTGCGCCTTTAGTGGCGTCCTCATCGACCGCGCAAGAGATCAGCAAGCCAAATCTAGGAAGAACGGTAAGCGAGGTTTCGGAACACGACGTCTCTCAGCTTCAAAACTTAATGCGACTTGGCTACGGGAGGTCTTCGGCGGTGCGAGCGCTCGAGAAGTACGATTACGATTACGATAAGGTTGGTACCTGTCCTCAAATACATATTGCTCCACAGGGATGCCAGCGTAGGGAAGATCTTCCCTCTCATCCTCTGGCGACGAAGCCTGTTACTCCACTCTCATCCGAGCAGTCTTCGAACGGCTTAGCGATTGAAAAACGTCGCATTCCGTGTCATCTTCCACCTGCTACGCTATCCAAGTCCCTTCCACCACCACCAAAAGCTTTACCGCCGTTGCCGGCTGTGCAGCTTGAGAAGGCCAACGATAAGCCAGCAGAAATGGAGAAGCAGACTCTACAATCCCCCACCACAGCGAAACCAAGTCTTTTCCGTAGATTGACAAGCAAACTGACAAGGCTTTAGGCACTGGATGAGCTTTCGAAGTAAATGGACTTGGCTATGCCGATATCATCGGTGAGGAATGGCTGATATATCAATGAGATTGCATCCATGCTGACTGGTGTATAGTATCGGAGCGGTTGAAGTTTTACCCAGGGTATAAGCACAAAATCTTACTTCTACTCAAAAATCTTCCCTCCAAGCATACCTTTGGCTTCACAGGCCGCTAATGTGTTTTTCGAGCTGATGAGCGTAGTTGAGCGAGCGCACTTTTTTGGACCGTCTTTTGAAGACTCTTTTTTAAGTGGGTTACCCCCTGCCTTCGATCGTTCTGTATCGATTTTTGAATAGCATATAAGCGTTTAGTCTAAGGAATGATATTTTGGATTTCTGAGCTCTAGCTCTGTTCCCATTTGTAAGACGCCAAGTGACTCTGTAGACGCATTCGCAAAGAAACTTCATTTTAGGGGTAAGTTTCGACCTGAGACGCCATTTCCAGAGGCCCATTCCATAATATCTCGTGATTCAGAGCAGCAATGAGTATCCCGGTGCAGAGTAACAAGTGCGATTCGCACCAATTCGAGACACCGCAGAGAGCATGTGCGCTTGGTGTTGTTTCGGATAGCGTTACTCCACGTCTGTCACTGGACCTATTGTGCCAACTCAACCACTTGCCGTTGTAACCCATTCGAAGCTTCATAAATAAAACTGACATGGTTTAGATGCTCAAATAGCCAAACTGTCCTTGCCTGTACAAACTTGAATAAGCGGCGCTCATCGATGGAGCTTGTCAATATGATCGCCAGTTTACATCATCATTGAAACAGCATCATCAACTATAGTCCTTACCACGCATCTGGAATTCCCGCATTTTCAGCATCCACCCGCAGAGCGACTTAACCACCAGACACGAACCCATCACCCAACACCAACACTCATCACTCCCATCCACCACCCACCAACCATGGCTGCGCCCAGCAGCACCACTGCGCCCTCACCAAAGCACATCGTGATCGTGGGCGCCGGCATCATCGGCAGCACAAGCGCATACTACCTGTCGCGGCACGCCGGGTTCGACCCCGCGCGCGACTCCATCACGCTCCTCGAAGCCACCGAGGTCGCTGGCGGCGCGTCTGGCAAGGCCGGCGGCCTCCTCGCCCTCTGGGCCTTTCCCGCCTGCATCGTCCCGCTGAGCTACCGCCTGCATCGCGAGCTTGCGGAGACGCATGGCGGCGACCGCCGCTGGGGCTATAGGGCTGTGGATTGCGCCGGCGTCGAGTGTCGTGGGCGGTCGGTGACGCCGCGTGCGAGGGCCGGAAGGGAAACTGGGGGGCTGTTGAGCGGCGGAGGGAGTGAAGGTTTGCGGAAGAGGAGTAAAGAGGCTGCGGAGCTTTTGGAGAAGGCGGGCGTGCCGGCGGATTTGGATTGGATTGTGCCGGAGAGCGTGGTCGCGTATGAGGCGATGGGCACGCCTGAGAATACTGCACAGGTTCATCCGTACTTGTTTACGACGAGTATGGCGGAGTTGGCGGAAGAGAAGGGAGTGAAGATTGTCATTGGGAGCGCAATGAAGATCCTGCAGTCTGCGAGTGATACAGGACGTGTGGAAGGGGTGGAGTATAAGGACGGCAACGAAGATGGAAGCATTCATACTCTACCAGCGACACATGTTGTATTGAGTGCTGGCCCGTGGACGCCATCTGTTTGGAAGAAAGTGCCAATATCTGGATCAAAAGCGTACAGTGTCACGATTCGACCGACACGACCGGTTTCAGCCTACGCCATTTTCACACAACTCGAGCTTCCTAGAGACTTTGACGAAGTACGAGGAGATGTCACGAAAAGACGGTCGAAAGGACATGCGAGGCTAGTAACACCTGAGATATACGCCCGGCCAAACAATGAAGTGTACGCTTGTTATGGCTTTGGAGGAGAAGACGACCTGCCCGCTAGGACAGCCCTTGTGTCCGTGGAGGAGCAACGGTGTCAAGACATCGTGGACTTCGTAGGAAGCATCTCTGACGAGCTACGGGATGGTGAAGTCACAGGACGCCAGGCGTGTTACTTGCCCAACGTGTCTACGGGCGGTGGTCCCATTATTGGTGAGACCAACGTAAAGGGGCTATTCATTGCTGCTGGTCACACTTGTTGGGGAATTCAGAACGGTCCTGGGACGGGCAAGCTCATCAGTGAGATTATATGGGAAGGAAGTGCAAAGAGCGCAAATATCTCGTCTCTGAACCCGAAGAAGTTTGGCTTCTAGCGTTTGAATGCAAATGAAAAATACATTCCGAGCATCGGTGGACGATGAATCTGCCTGTTATGGTGCCGTGAATAAGTTTTCAAGTTCCCATTAGACCCAATGGTCGCATTTCTGATTTGGAAAATCTTCATTCAATAGCGAATGTGCGTGAAAAGGCACAATACATCATCATTGGCATAGCATCTACAGGTTGAAGAGTTCTGGAGGCTCGGAGTTTGGACGTTGACGGCAGTTGCCAAGCTAGGACGAAATGGAAGCTCTGGCCCCCTCTTCCCAAAGAAAAAAAAATTGAACCGATCTTCCCTGTACTTGCGTCTTCGTCCATACCATCACGCGCGTGTATATTTTCTCGTCCAAATTGATTTTTGCGCATCCTCCCATATAGTTTGCTCTCTTTCAATTTTGTTTCTCCATCTACTTGGCTTCGTTTCCGATTTTCTGTTACTTTCTTTCGTAGTAGAGACCGTATTGCCAATCAATGATGTCTCCACCACCAGCAATGGCTGGAGGCTCCGCCAAAATCATTGAAAAGGAGTCGACAGCTGCGCGATTGACTGGAGCAGGTACGAAAGCTATTTGAGCCCTGAAATATACCATACTGACACAGATGAAGGATGCGCCGGCATTGCAGAGCTTATTGTCTTCCATCCTGTCGACACGACTGCAAAACGATTGATGTCCAATTACGGCCGCGTTACCTCTCTCTCCCAACTCAACTCCATAGTATTTAAAGATCAAGCATCCGCGTCGATACCTCGGCGATTCATTTCCCTATTCCCTGGACTTGGCTACGCTGCCGCCTACAAAGTTCTACAGCGCGTTTACAAATATGGTGGGCAGCCGTTCGCGCGAGACTACCTTGCACTGCATCATGGCGATTGGTTTGATAAGACATTTGGGCGAGGAAATGGAAAGGCAATGATGCATGCAACAGCGGGTTCGCTGATTGGCATTGGAGAAATCGTTCTGTTACCGTTGGACGTGTTGAAAATCAAGAGACAGACGAACCCTGAAGCATTCAGGGGTAGAGGAGTTCTCAAAATCGTCGCAGACGAAGGATTTGGCCTATATAGAGGATGGGGCTGGACAGCAGCACGAAACGCACCTGGTTCATTTGCTGTATGTTTGGATGATTGGAGTTGGTAGTCTTTGGACCATCAAGACTGACGTTTTGCAGCTATTTGGCGGTTCGGCAGTGACGAAGCAGTACCTCTATAAGCTTGAGGACTACAACAAGGCGACTTGGATGCAGAATTTCGTCGCATCCATTGCAGGCGCAAGCGCATCACTCATCGTTTCCGCGCCACTCGACGTTATCAAAACTAGAATTCAGAACCGCAATTTCGATAACCCTCAGAGCGGATTCCGGATATTGGCCAACATGATCAGATACGAGGGACCTACGGCATTTTTCAAAGGCTTGGTGCCAAAGCTACTAATGACGGGCCCGAAGCTGGTGTTCTCCTTCTGGTTGGCGCAGACACTAATCCCGGCGTTCAACAAGATTATGTGATTGTTTAGAGTTTGGCGGTTAAAGGCGAATCTGTGGTTGGGATACTATGTGATGCTGCCTTGCATCATTTCGCAACGCGCTCGGATGAGTAGAGATCTGACTTCCATTAACAGAAATCTCCACCCTTTACTCACCCTCATGGAACGGATTCTATCACACTTTGTGTCAAGTCTAGAATCATGAAATGTAGACATGAGTTTTGCCAGGCCAGCTACGTTATGGTTCAGAAAGCCTCGCCTCGCAGTAGAGAGTCAACAGTGTTCCTTTCCCTTTCGCGCCCCTATGTGAGACAACAAGTCATGTATATGGAAGCCTGGATCGATATATGAGTGCTGAGCCACGTATTTGTCGTACATATTCGGTTTGCCTTTGAATTGTCTCACAGTCGGAGGCTTACTTGCACGTGATTGCTGATTTCGGAAGTCTTGGCGTCGTGGACTCGTGCGGTCCTTCTTTGAGTGACCTACCCAAGACATCTCTCAACAACAAGCTCTTCCACTACACTTTCTACCTTCAACTTCTTCTTTTCTCTTCGTCGGATTTACAATACTTCCTGCTAGATTCTCACACGGCTTTCAAAGATGAATCCAGAGTAGTACGTTGCCTTCCAGCTCCTACAAACCGCTCACGATACTTGGCTGAAGCCAGCCTGTTAGTTGGTCCAGCGCTAATACTTATGCCTACAGAGTCTTTACCCTTTCCCAACCGGATCACAATCTAGGAGGATGTTTGTTTTGATGGGCCGGAGTGGTTCTGACTCGAACTCTACAGATACGACTACCTCTTCAAGCTCCTGCTTATCGGCGATTCGGGTGTTGGCAAATCCTGTCTGCTGCTGCGGTTTGCGGATGACACATACACCGAGAGCTACATTTCAACTATTGGTGTCGACTTTGTATGTCTTTGCGCCGTCCTTGACACTGAGACGGAGACTTACAGGAACAGAAAATCCGGACGATCGAACTCGATGGCAAGACCGTGAAGCTTCAAATTGTAGGCCACAATAATACCAAAAGCATGGCTAATGATTTGTTCTAACATTTAATCTCTCAGTGGGACACGGCGGGACAAGAACGTTTCCGAACCATCACGTCTTCCTACTATCGTGGCGCTCACGGCATCTGCGTCGTCTACGACGTCACCGATATGGACTCTTTCAACAACGTCAAGCAATGGTTGCAAGAGATTGACCGCTATGCCACCGAAGGCGTCAACAAGCTACTCGTCGGCAACAAGAGCGATATGAGTGACAAGAAGGTTGTGGAGTACACGGTTGCAAAGGTACGACAAGTCGCATTACACTTCCACCCCTAACACTGTGGATTGTAGAATGCTAACGGCATGGTAGGAATTCGCTGACAGCCTTGGAATCCCTTTCCTCGAGACATCGGCCAAGAACGCATCCAACGTCGAGCAGGCTTTCTTGACGATGGCTAGGCAGATCAAAGAGCGTATGGGCAACACTGCTAGCCAAAACAAGGAGAAGATCAATATCGGTGCTGGCCAGAGTGTGCAGTCCAGCAATAGCAACAGTTGCTGCTAAGCCTACTAGACATCTTCTCTATTATCGCATCATGGGTCACAGGGTCATCGAACGGGCGGCGTGGTCCGGCTAAACAAATCTGATGATACTTCCCTGGGATCAAATCACAATAGTGTTTCATGCATAGAGCTTCTTCTTTGGATGCCTCTAGGTTGTGGGTGGCGGAGGAGCAGACGGAGCATATAGCTGCCAGAATGCTTGTTCCCGGGTTTCTCGTCTGTCTGACTGCGTTTCACCTGGCGAAGGGTTGCACATTGTGCCGGGTTAGTCACCATAATCTTTGCAGATTTTCTGTACGCTGAGGTAGTTTGGGAGTCGGGTAAATGAGATTCGATATTGCTTAGTGTTCCGCTATGATGGTCTTTCTGTGTGACCAACTGATTCTTTGCCCTCTCAAACTTTTACGAATTTACGAGATGAAACTAAACTATGAGGGACTCTTAAGAGATATGTTTGAAAAACTCACGCTCAATCAATAACTTTCAGCATCAGATAGGCCGGATGGCTGACAGCTTTGCGAACTCCGGCCACCGGGTCCGTCTTCTTCTGCTCAACCGTGACATCTACAAAGGCGCTGTCATCGTTTCCGAGTTTTGTTTCATCATCGCTGTTGACCTCCTCTTCGTCCATCTTAATCTCCTCTTCTGCCACCTCGTCTTCAAAGCCACCACCATCCAAGAACATTTTCATCTGCCCCTGGCTATAGCCACTGAGAAGTGTAACTCCAGGCTCATCACTCTCAACGGGCACGTTGCCGTGGTCTTCAGCAGCGAGATTCCAAAAGACGACCGTAGGCATTTCGTAGCCTGCCACCTTGTACATCTTCTGGATGCGTTGGAAGCTGGAGCTCCATCGCTCACTGCCTTGCATGGCAGAATCGAACTGCATGTCTGAGAAGATGAATACTTGCTTCACCATGTCTTCTTGCTTGACTTTGTTCTCAATGGCCGTAGGCAAGATGAGACGCTCGAAAACCTTGTCCAAGGCCGTGTTCATCCCCCAGTCGCTTCGCTCGATGTACTTCACTTTCTGTCCGAAGTCGCGGTGATCACTAAGCCCACCGACCTTTTGGACTGTAGGATGTGCTGAAAAGGTGATGAAACATCCTCCGAAAGGCGGCTCTACAACCTCAGCGAGTAACAGAGAGAGACCAATGGCAGCATCCATAGGAGTCGTTCCGTCTTCGAAACGGGGATGGCCCATACTTCCGCTTACATCGCAAACAGCGATTGACGACTGGAGAGTGCCCGAGTCACGGATGCGCTGAACCAAAGTCTTCCACTGCCCGTCAAGGAGTTTCGTATTAAGAAGAGCTTGTGCTGATTGTAATGAGGAGGGCTTGTTATTGGAACTGTAGGTAGGCTTGAAAGCCCGAGCCCGGGAGACAAGAAGTGAAGGGAGTAGAACCGCACCGGAGATTTGCTTTTGTCCTCCTGCAACCTGCTCTATGTATTGCATGAAATGCTCTTCATCTTTCGACAAGAATAGATTTCGATAGCGATCAAGGGCAAGCGATGGCAACCGTTCGTACATAATACGTTCGAAAGTCTCTGCGGTAATGTCTCTCTCAACCACAGCGAGTGCTTTGCGAAGAGGAGAGAGGATGAGGCGTCGGTAAGATTCGCGAGCACATTTGAGGTAGGTCTCACGATCTGCTTTAGGGACCGATTCCGGGCACACGTCCTCATGTCGGTAGAAGATTTCGGCGATCGAGGATGCAATAAAGGTGTGCTTGTCATGAAATTCCTTCAGAGAAGGTGCCCATTTCGCGGCCAGAGAAAGGTGGCGAATTGCGCGCTTGTTATCTGAGGCGAGAAGGATACGGTCCTTACGGAGCCGGTCGCCGAACAGACGAGCAATCGTTAGATGGAGTGCACGATAGGTAGCGTCATTATTAAATCGGGTAACTGCCTTCTCGTGCCACTTCGAAATCTCAGCCTGCTTTTGCTTTTTGGCTTTCTCCGAGTTCCATTCACGCATTCGCGGTTTGACAGTCTTGCTGGAGTTGTTGTTCAAAACCGCTTTAATCTTCTCTTGTTCGTATATGGCATCTTCTACCGTCAGAACAAGGATATTCAGCAGATCCTTCCAGTAGCCATGGGCAACGCCATTCTTCACGTCGAATTTATTGACGTCGGCTTGATCTTCAGCAACAACGAGTTCGAAGTCGTCATCCTCCTCCTCCTCAACTTTGGCTTGGTCTTTACCCTCCGTTTTGGCGGTTTCGCTAGCTTTCTTGACCTTCTTCTCGATGATAGGTCGGGTCAACCATCCTAAGTTCTCTAGGAGTGTCCTTGGATGGTACTTGTACAACCAGCCGATGCTGACATAGAAGCGAGATCGGTCGGCTTTACCGAGATGGATGCTGCGTGCATGGAAGATAAGCTTCAAGGTGACCTCGGCATCTTCTGCCCAAGCTTTGTTCAATAGCTCATCGACGGTGTCGCTATCTCCAAGGGAAGCTTTGAAGAAGTAATCAACCAAAGCGGACTTTGAAGATTGGAACGCGACATCAGTGTTCGTAGTGAAAGCCTTGTTCTCTTGTGCTAAGCTTTCTGCGTCTCGATTCACTTCGTTTCGTTTCAGGAGCCCGTCAATGAATGGGTGCGGCTCGGATTCTGCTTTCTTGATTTCAACCGGCTCAGGTTCGTAGACAGCTACGGCCTTGATGGTTTTGAGATAGTCACTGAACTCTTTCTCAGAGTATAGAAGCTCCCTGGTATATGGGACGAGCACAGGAAACTTGGAATCGAGAATAGTATGATTGGCTTTCCCAGTAGCGCCTTCGGACATATCAATGTCCTGGACGGGGGCAGTCGACATGATTTCGTAGGATATCCGCGTGCAATAAGATTGAATACGAATCAATCGAGAAGCGGAAGCCACATAGAGAGTGGAAGCGAAGAGAAGAAGACCAAGGAGACTTATCAAATATTCTTCGGCTGTCAGCGTGCTGTTGCCTCGCTTGACTCAAGTCCCAAAAAAGGGAGATGCGGTAAACGAAGACCAATGAGGGGATGATAACTCAACAGTTCAGCCTTGCGAGTTCAATTCTCTTCGCCGTTCCAGTCATGAAAAGTTGTATGAATCACAATGCGACTTGAAGAAAGTCTGATTTCGAAAAGGCTAACTTGGGTCCAGTTCTTGACTTCGGTGGGACTTTCACCGCTTACGATAGCGATGCGCAGTTCCTGAGAAGACGCATTGAGTCTGATCTCTGCCCCACCACTGGTTAGCATGTGCGGGATGCCTAATACGTTACATTAAAAAGTTTCCGCAGCAAAAATGCGACGGGACTTCGATAAATTGTAGGGCTGGCCGTCGATCGGTCCTCATTTAACCACCTTAAGGTACCTGCCGTATCCATTCACATTTGCAGCCACATGTGGCGCGAGCTTTTCCATTTTTCCCATTTCGAAGACGAATTTCTATCTTTCCTATCTCTCCAACAGTTACATCTTAACATGAGATAGATTCTATCATGTTTGAGCTCCCACATTCAAAACGGTATCATCCAACCCTGGATCCTATATCAATGCCGTACTAACGAAAGAAGAGTTCGCCGTTCCGATCTAAATTCTTCCTCTGGCGGGTCTACTCCCGACCCCGAGTTACAGCAGCTGTTTCTGGATCGATTGTCGAGTCAAGAAGAGAAACCTGATGATACGCAAAGTCTACTCCCAGATGATTCGGCTCCAGGAGACGGGGCGCAGGCAGTCCAAGGGATTGATGAACATGAGGAGCGCTTGGAGTTTCGATTATTCGCACCTTCTTCAACACAAGGAAATGGCAATGTGTCACGGATTCGAATTAGATCTCCAGAGCCCGCGAAAGTAGTTCTGATATCACAGAGACCTAATTCCTACTATTTCGCCTCTGAGCCAAATTCTTCCCAGAAGACGAAGCTCGCATCCTCTGCGATATCAGGGGAAGAAGTTTTGCTACACTCACGCACTCTATGGCCGGGCTGCCACCGCCCGTGGCGCGTTATTACCTTCAAGTCATCGGGGAAGATCCTGCGCAGGCTTGACGAACATGCAGCAGCTGCTTTGGATGAAGATGATGTGCGGCGCAAGAGGAGACGGAAGGGCAAGAAGGCTCGCATCGCCATTCGGAGGAAGCTTGAGGTTAGCAAAGAGCGAGTCGAGAAAGCGGCAAAGGATAAAGTTGAGAAGGAAGTTCAAGAGAAAATCAAAAGGGCAAAGAGGAATCGTGAGAAGAAGATCAAGCAGAAGGAGAGGAATAAACGGAAGAAAGCTGGGGATATCGGATCTGGGGAAATCCTGTTTGGTCCTAGCTCATGACCGTGCCTTTATGGTATCTAGCTTAATCGGTCTATTTTGAGCCTTCAGATTTGATCAACCAATGGCATATCCGAATTAGAAGAGTATGTAGATCTATTGCAAGTCTATTG
>Ga0335073_10010725_pt1 | contig 12880 bp, 9 predicted proteins | sample Lox_Sample_22_FD_207093 | JGI IMG/M metagenome (GOLD analysis project Ga0335073, IMG submission 207093) | Soil microbial communities from Loxahatchee National Wildlife Refuge, Florida, United States - Lox_Sample_2.2 | ecosystem: Environmental > Terrestrial > Soil > Wetlands | place: USA: Florida...
AACTTCAACTTTGCCCGCGGCTATCAGGAGCCGACGCTGGACCAGCAGATCGGTTCGCTCTACAGCTTCCTGATCGCCAATGGCGGCCAGGCGACCGCCGCGCAGTATGGAATCGCCCCCATCGGTGAAGAGCAGTCCCGCAGCTACGATGGCGGCGTGGAGCAGAGCCTGTTCAACGAGAAAGTCACCGCGCGCGTTACTTATTTCCATAACGAATTCGGCAATCAGATCGAGCCGGTTCCGGCCACCCTGGTGCCGCAGTTGTTACCGTCGCTCTCGCCCGCGCAACAGCAGCAGCTGGAGACCTTCCTGACCAGCAACTATGCGTACGAGCTCGATCTGAACTCGCTCGCCTGGCGTGCGATCGGCATCGAGTCGGAGATCGAGTACGGTCTGGGACGCAATCTCTATCTGCGCGGCGGCTACACCTACCTCGATTCCGCGGTCCAGCACTCGTTCTCCTCCGACGCGGTCGGCCCGAGCTATAACCCGAACTACCCGGGCGTGCCCATCGGCAATTACGCGCCCCTGGTCGGCGCGCGCCCCTTCCGCCAGCCTCCGCATACCGGTTTCACCAGCGTGGTCTACACCGGACGCAAGTGGACCGCCGTGGTGAATGCGGCCTATTCCGGCCGCAGCGACGATTCGACCTTCCTGGGCGGACTTGACGTCAACGGCGGCAACACGCTGCTGCTGCCCAACCGCAACCTGGACTACGCTTACGCAAAGATCGACTTCGGCGGCAGCTACCAGATTCGTCCCTGGTCGTCGGTTTACACGCAGCTCGATAACCTCACCAGCAACCAGCACATCGGTCCCATCGGCTATCCCTCGCTGCCGTTTACGTTCCGGACCGGCCTGCGCTTTTCGCTCAAGCTGGGACCGCGCTGAATCTGACGCGGTTTCAGCGGTTCATCACGGCATGGGTTTCAGGCGGCGGAGGCCCGCGGGGCAGCACTGTCGTCCGCGGCCGGCTCTTCGTCGCTGGGCAGAAAGACCATCATGGTGGTTCCTGTATGCGGTCCCTCCGCGCAGCTGCGGTACTGGATCGACCCTCCACGGCGAAGGAGCAGGTCGCGCACGATCCACAATCCCAGGCCGGTGCCGACGTCGCGTTTGGTGGTAAAGAACGGCGCGAAGATCTTCTGGCGCAGCCCCGGGGGAATCCCGGTACCCTGATCGGCAACCAGCAGACGGATGCCGGGAACGCCCGTTTCCCGATGCCGGGAGGCCCACGCGCGCACCCTCAGCCGGCAGTCCAGCGGCGAAGCGTCGATCGCATTCGAAACCAGGTTCGAGACGATCTGCTTGAATTCACCCTCCAGAATCCGGATCGACAGGTCAGCGGGAATGTCGGTCTCTACCCGGATCCCTTTGTAGTGAAAGCGGCGGTCGTAGATGGCCAGAATCTCCCCGACCGCGCCGGCGACTGAAAAGCGCAGGGGCGACGAGGTATCGCGATAAAAGCCGAGCGTCTGGCGGGCGATATGCGCGACCCGCTTCAGTTCCTCGTCCGCGGCGGTCAGGCGCAGGCGCGCGGTTTCCGGCAGGCCCGGATCGTGGCAGGCAAGATAAAGCAGGTTCGTCACCGCCTCGAGCGGATTGTTAATCTCGTGCGCGACCGTCGCAGCCAGCCGGCCCACTGAGGCCAGCCGTTCGGTTGTGCGCAAGGCCGCCTCCAGCTTCTTCTGGTCGGTGATGTCGCGCAGGATCTTGGCCGCTCCGACAATTCTGCCGTGCTGGTCCCGCACCGGAGAAACCGTCAGGGATACGTGAATCCGTTCGCCCGATTTGCGCAGGCGGATCGTCTCGAAGTGTTCGATCCGCTCTCCCGCCTGAATTTTGCGCAGAATTTCGGGCTCATCTTTCTGGAGCTCGGGCGGAATGATCGTCAGGATGGATTTGCCGACGATCTCGTCCGCTGTGTAGCCGAGGATTCGCTCCGCGGCGGCATTCCAGCTGGTGATGATGCCGTTCAGGTCTTTGCTGGCGATCGCGTCGTCGGCCGATTCCACAATCGCGGCCAGCCGCATCTGGGCTTCGTCGGCGCGGCGTTTCTCGCTCATGTCGAGCACAAAACAGTGCGCGTAGACCAGCCGGCCCAGCCGCATGCAGGGACTGGCGTCGATCCGGAACCAGCGCCCCCGGCCGTCTCCGCAGCGGAGCTGCAGTTCGGCGCCACAAATCGCCTCTCCGACGCACAGGCGGCTTAGCAAATCAGGAAGCGCTGCCGGATCGGCGAGGAATTCCGCAAACGCATGGCCCACGAAAGCGGCCTCATCGTAGCCGAGCTGTGACAAGGCGGCGCGATTCGCCCAGAGAATGGTTCCGTCGGCGGCCAGCCAGTGCATGCCGATGGCTGCGCTGCCGAGGAAATCCCGGAACTCGGTTTCTCCACTCGGAAAAGTCTCCGCCATTTGGGGAACCTGCTCGGTTTCTGAATTCCGATTTAAGGGAAGAGCAGGACGCACCACAGACAACCGGTGCTCTTCGTCGACTGACATCTTGTCACACCGCTGGACGGGAAGGGAAAGGCCGGAGGTGCCGGGCGCGGCCGGTGCGGCACCGGATTGGCCGGTGCGCCTGGCGCCGGTCGCAGAGGTTTGTCTCATGAGAAAGGGCCCAGACGGCAGAGACAGGGCAAGGGTTCCCTGTTTTCTGACAGGAGTCGCTACCAGTGAGATGGGCAGCAGGCCCGAAAACGATGTCCGGAACCGGGGGGACGGTTCCGGGGTGGGTTTACTGGCGGCGCGAGGGGCGGACCGCCTCCTGAGCATGGGCCGCGCCGTTGGGCGGAACCGGTGGCGGCGTGGGCTCGGCGGCTTTGACGCCGATGCCCAGCTTCTGGCGGAGCTGAGTATCGATCTTGCCAAAGGTGTCGCGGTTGTCCTTCAGGTACTGGCGGACGTTCTCCCGGCCCTGGCCAATCCGTTCGCCGGAGTAGCTGAACCACGCGCCGCTCTTCTCGACGATGTTGTTGGCGACCGCGAGATCGAGGACGTCGCCTTCCCGCGAGATGCCTTCGCCGTAGAGGATGTCGAACTCGGCTTCGCGGAAGGGTGCAGCGACCTTGTTCTTGACGATCTTGACGCGGGTGCGCGAGCCGACGACGACATCGCCTTCCTTCACGGCCTGGATGCGACGGATGTCGATGCGAACCGAGGAATAAAACTTCAGAGCGCGCCCGCCAGTCGTGGTTTCAGGATTGCCGAACATCACGCCGATCTTTTCGCGGATCTGGTTGATGAAGATCAGGCAGGTGCGCGACTTGGACACCGTTCCGGTGAGTTTGCGCAGGGCCTGGGACATGAGCCGGGCCTGCAGGCCGACGTGCGAGTCGCCCATCTCTCCGTCCAGTTCCGCTTTGGGAACGAGCGCGGCCACCGAGTCCACGACCAGCACGTCAATGGCGCCGGAGCGGACCAGCGCCTCGGTGATCTCCAGCGCCTGCTCGCCGTAGTCGGGCTGGGAGATGAGCAGGTTGTCGATATCGACGCCGAGCTTCTTCGCATAGGCGGGATCGAGGGCATGCTCAGCGTCGACGAAGGCAGCCATGCCGCCGGCTTTCTGGGCCTCGGCGATGATCTGCAGGGTGATGGTGGTTTTGCCGGAGGATTCCGGACCGAAGATCTCGACGACGCGGCCGCGGGGGACGCCGCCCACGCCCAGGGCGGCGTCAAAGGAGATGGATCCGGTGGAGATGGTGGAGATCGGAACCACCGCCTCTTTGCTGCCGAGACGCATGATGGATCCCTTGCCGAACTGCTTTTCGATCTGCGAAAGCGCCAGTTCTACGGCGCGCTGACGGTCATCTGCCACGGTAAAACTCCAATCCGGTGTCCTGTTTTGGGACGATTTGCCCCGAGTCTACCATCGGGTTCCGGCCTTCGATGATGGCCGGTACAGCAGAAATCACCCGGTGGTAATGGGGTCGAAGGCAGAATACAGGGAAGCGGCCTGTGGAGAACAGGGGGCGAAACTCCAGGGGGCCAGCCGAGCCCGAGTTTCAAGCCGGGGCTCAGGCGCGGTTTCGCACGACATTGCCGCTTGACCCGCAAGCGCGTCCACGACTTATTCACACAGCGGGTGGCGTGAAAATCAGCCTCTTCAGGCGGTCCGCCTTGCCCGTGGCTGATACAGCGCGATGCGCAAGGCCGATCGCAGGTGCGCCAAGATCAATTCCTTTGTCAGTCCTCGACAGTCGAACATGAGATTCAGAGCGATACCGTCGAGGAGCGCCCCCACCTGAGCCGTCTGCCTGCGCTTCTCTTTTGGAGTCAGGCAGGTGAACCCGGGGAGGAACTTTTCCACGTTCTCTTCCACGCAGGTCATACACAGAGCGGAATGCAGCTCCGCCAGTCTACCGGTTCTTTTCGGATGGCGGATGGCGTAGAGCTTGAACTCGACAGCCAGCAGCATGCGCCGCCGGTTCCGGATGACCGAAAGCATGTGGCGGGCCAGAACCTCGATCCGCTCATCCTCTGAACCGGCTTCGCTGAGCTGCTTGCCCACATGGCGTTTTTCACGGCGCAAGTTTTCCTCAAACAGGGCGAAGAAGACGTCTTCCTTGTCGCGAAAATTCGCGTAAAAGGCGCCGCGTGTCTTGTTCGCCGCGGCGGCGATGTCCTCGAGGCGGGCCATTTCAAAGCCGTCCCGGGCAAAGATGCGCCGAGCCGATTCCACCAGATCGCGACGGGTGGAGATCGCCCGGTCCTGCTGCCTGATCTTTCTCACTCTGCCTGAGATGCGCCGGCTGGCGGCGCGTTTCGCAATCATTCCTGCCAGGCCCCTGCTCCACAATTTTGCATCGGCGGGAGGACCCGTCGAATCTGAACGCAATATACATCTGTGTATGTTTTCCGCGAAACCATTCACTCAGGAGTAACCATGACGGCCCAGCGAAAATCACGGTCGACTCAAATCGAAGGCCGCGCCATACCGACGATTGCGGCGTTGTTTATCCTTGCCATTTCTGCGGCCGCAATCACCGGGTGCCAGACCGGCCAGGCGGCAACGGCATCGGCGGCGGCCATGGGACCGATGCCGGTTTCGGTGATTCGCCCCACGCAGGCCAACGTTCCCCTGACCGGTTCGTGGGTGGGCACGCTCGACGGATACGTCAACGCGCAGATTCAGCCTCAGGTGAGCGGCTACCTCGTGAAGCAGGAATATCGCGAAGGTGCGCCCGTCACGAAGGGCGAGGTGCTTTTCCAGATCGATCCGCGACCCTTCCAGGCCGTTGTCGATCAGGCTCAGGCACAGGTAGAACAGGCCAGGGGCCAGCTGGCCCAGGCCCGCGCTCAGCTGGCGCTCGCCCAGATCAACGTGAAGCGCGACACGCCGCTGGCCAGGGTTCGGGCCATCGCCCAGAGCCAGCTCGATACCGAAACCCAGCAGGAGGCGCAGGCGCAGGCGTCGGTGGCCGCCGGAGAAGCGGCCGTAAGCGCGGCTCAGGCAGCCCTGCAGACCGCGCAGCTGAATCTGGGCTTTACCCGGGTACGTTCGCTCATTAGCGGCGTCGCCGGCCAGGCCACCACCCAGGTCGGCAACCTCGTCAGTCCTCAGTCCGTGCTTACCGCTGTCTCCCAGCTCAACCCCATCAAGGTCTATTTCTCCATCAGTGACAGCGAATATCTGGCGCTCATCGAGCGCGCCAGGCAGTCGGGCGGCGATCTCCTGCGCAGCGGGTCGAATCTGCCCCTGACGCTGACGCTTGCGAATGGACAGTCCTATCCGTACAAGGGCCACATTGTTTTCGTCGATCGCCAGATGAATCCGCAGACGGGCGCAATTCGTATCGCCGCCGCATTTCCCAATCCTGGCGACATTCTTCGCCCTGGCCAGTTCGGCCGCGTGACCGCTGAAACCGAGATCCGCCCCAACGCGCTGCTGGTTCCCCAGGCGGTTGTCCAGGAGCTGCAGGGGATCGAGCAGATTTACACGGTCGGCCCCGGTAACCGGGTCCACGTAGTGAACGTAAAGCTCGGACCGCAGTACGGGGCAGAGTGGATTATCGAGAGCGGACTGACACCGGAAGCCCAGGTCATCACCGACAACCTGCAGAAGCTGAGAGAAGGGGCTCCGGTCGCACCGCATGCCTCGCAGACTCCTCCGGCGAATAACCCCACCGCAGGGAGCTGATCCATGTCAAAGTTCTTTATCCGGCGGCCGATCGTCGCCATCGTCATTGCGATTCTCACTGTGATCGTCGGCACGGTCTCGTTGCTCACATTGCCGACGTCGCAGTATCCCGACATCGTCCCGCCCGAGATTCAGGTGCAGGCCCTCTACCCGGGGGCCGATGCGAAGACCCTGACCGAAGCCGTGGCCACGCCGCTCGAACAGCAGATGAACGGCGTCGACAACATGCTCTATATGTATTCGGTCAACGCCAACAACGGCCAGACGACCGTTTACGTCGACTTTGACGTCAAGACCAACCCGGACACCGACCAGGTTCTCTCGCAGCTGCGTGTTTCGCAGACGCAGTCACAGCTGCCGCCGCAGGTCAACACCGCCGGGGTGACCGTTCTCAAATCGTTCACCTCGCCGCTCATGCTGATCGGGCTTTCCTCGCCCGGCAACCGCTACAGCTCGGAGTTCCTGACCAACTACGCGATTATCAATCTGCAGGACGAGCTGACGCGCGTGCCGGGCGTCTCCCGCGTGCAGGTTTTCGGCGGGCAATATGCGCTGCGCGTGTGGGTGGATCCCAACCTGCTGGCCAAGCTGGGTGTCACGGCCACCGATGTCATCAACGCCATCCAGACCCAGAACAATGTGAATCCCGCGGGCCAGATCGGCGGCGAGCCCATTCCGGCCGGCCAGCAGTTCACCTACACGGTGCGCACCCAGGGGCGCCTGGTAACGCCGCAACAGTTCGGCGACATTGTTATTCGCGCCAACCCCGACGGTTCCGTTCTTCACCTGCGCGACGTTGCCCACATCGAGCTCGGCTCGCAGAGTTACAGTCTCGCCGCGCGCTACAACAACGCGCCTGCCGGCATCATGGCGGTCTACCAGCTGCCCGGGTCCAATGCCGTGGAGACCGCCCGCCTGGTGACAAAGCGCATCCAGGAGCTGTCGGCGCGCTTTCCCGCCGGCCTGCGGTATGACATTCCTCTCGACACCACCAAAGCCGTCACGGCCGGCATTCACGATATCGTCCTTACCCTCGGCATCGCCCTTCTGCTCGTCGTCCTGGTCGTCTATCTGTTCCTGCAGAGCTGGCGGGCGACGCTGATCCCGCTGATGGCCGTGCCTGTGTCGCTGATCGGCACGTTCACCGTCTTCCCGCTCCTCGGCTTCTCCATCAATACCCTCTCCCTCTTCGGCCTGGTCCTGGCCATCGGTCTGGTGGTCGACGACGCCATCGTGGTCGTCGAAGCTGTCCAGCACCACATTGAGCAAGGCATGACGCCGCGAGACGCCACCATCCTCGCCATGGAAGAGGTCGGCTCCCCGGTGGTCGCGATTGCGCTCATCCTCGCCGCCGTTTTCATTCCCACTGCCTTTATTCCCGGCATTACCGGACGGCTTTACCAGCAGTTCGCTGTCACCATCGCCATCTCCGTCCTGATTTCGGCCTTCAACGCCCTGACCCTCAGCCCGGCCCTGGCTGCGCTGCTGCTCAAACCGCGCGAACAGAAGGTTCGCCGCAGCCCGCTGCAGTTCCTCTTCGATCGCTTCAATTCGTTGTTCAGGCGCACCACCGACGGGTACGTTTCCACCTCGGGCCGCCTGATTCACAAATCGTTCCTCACCATGGTCGCCCTGGCGGCGATTGCGGTGGTCGCGGTCTTTATGGGAGCTCGTCTGCCCGCCGGCTTTCTCCCCCAGGAAGACCAGGGCTATCTGTTCGTTGCCCTGCAGCTGCCGGACGCCGCTTCCATGCAGAGAACCGACGCCGCCGCGCAGAAGGTCACCACGGCGTTGCTGCACACTCCCGGCATCGCCGGCGTTGTCGGCGTCGACGGGTTCAACCTCCTCTCCCAGACCCAGAGCACCAACACCGCGTTCTTCTTCGTTTCGCTCAAGCCCTGGGACCTGCGGAAATCGAAGCAGGAACAGATCCAGGCCATTCAGACCAGCGTGCAGCACAAGCTGATGGGCGTCAGCGACGGCCTCGCCTTCTCATTCCCGCCGCCGCAGATTCCCGGCGTCGGGACCTCCGGCGGCGTGACCATGATGCTCGAGGACCGCTCCGGCAACGACGATCCGATGTTCCTTACCAAGAATCTCTTCACGTTTCTCGGAGCGCTGCACAAGCGTCCGGAGATTGCCGCTGCGATTCCTTCGTATCTGCCCGCCGTGCCCCAGCTCTATGCCGACGTGGATCGCGAGAAGGCCGAGCAGCAGCAGGTGAGCCTGGACGATATCTACACCACCATGCAGACCTTCATGGGCGGCTACCTGGTGAACTACTTCAACCGCTTCGGACGCCAGTGGCAAACCTATGTGGAAGCCGACGGCGACGCGCGTAGGAACATCCAGAACATCGGCGAGTTCTACGTGCGCAGCGCGAACGGATCGCAGGTGCCTCTTAGCTCGCTCGTTCACGTCCGCCAGGTCACCGGCCCGGAATTCATCATGCGCTTCAACGAGTACAACGCCGCGCAGCTCAACATCACAGGCGCTCCTGGTTACAGTTCCGGACAGGTGCGGGCCGCGCTGGAAGAGACCTTCCACCAGACCATGCCTCCCGGGATGGGTTACTCGTACGCGGGCATGAGTTATCAGGAGCAGCTGGCCGCCGAAGGGACGCCGGCGTGGGTCGTCTTCGCGCTGTCGCTGCTGGTCGTCTTTCTTATTCTTGCCGCTCTTTATGAGAGCTGGACTCTTCCCTTCAGCGTACTGCTGAGCACTCCGGTCGCCATCCTGGGCGCCTATCTGGCTCTCAGCGCGCGCTCGCTGGAAAACGACATCTTCGCCACTGTCGGTCTCATCATGCTCATCGGTCTCTCGGCGAAGAACGCCATCCTTATCGTCGAATTCGCCGTGCAGAACTACCGCAGCGGACAGAGCATTGCCGAGTCCGCCCTGGGTGCGGCTCGCCTGCGATTCCGCCCCATCGTTATGACGGCGCTGGCTTTCATCGTCGGCTGCATTCCGCTCTGGACGGCCAGCGGCGCGGGAGCCGTTTCGCGCCGCATCCTGGGCACCGTCGTTATCGGCGGCATGACGCTGGCCACGGTGATCGGCATTCTCATGGTGCCCACGACGTTCTCAGTCGTGGAGTACCTGTCGCACCGCTTCGCCCGCGGCGGCAAAGGAACCACCATGGATTCAACCCACGGCCCGCAGGACACCGAGGCCCAGCCGGTCGGGATCGAAGCCGAGGGAGACGCTGCATGAACCCGTTCAAAAATCTCATGACTCGAATCGGCCGGCTCGTCCCTTTCGCTCTGTTGCTGATACTGCTGGCGGGGTGCACGGTCGGTCCCAACTACAAGCGTCCCCAGGTGGCCGTCGCGCCCACCTTTCGCGGGGCCGACAACGCTGAGATTTCCACGGCCGACAAGGCCTCACTCGGCGATGAGAACTGGGCCGAGGTCTTTCGCGAGCCCGACCTGCAGACTCTCATCCGCACCGCGCTCGCCAACAACTATGATGTCCGCATTGCGGCACAGCGGGTACTGGAGCAGCAGGCTCAGGTAAAGATCACCCGCTCCCAGGAGTTTCCCACTCTCTCCGTCGGCGGGACGGGAATCGGCGCGGAACTGCCCGACTCGCTCAGCAACACCGTCGGCAGTTCGATTTACGCCGGCAGCTTCAATCTTTCCTCTGCCTGGACCCCGGACTTCTGGGGTCTCTATCGCCGCCAGACCGAAGCCGCCCGAGCCCAGCTGCTGGCTCAGGTGTGGGCGCAGCGTGCCGTCCGCATGACGCTCGTGGAGCAGGTGGCAACAGCCTACATCCAGCTGCGCGCGCTCGACCGCCAGCTGGCCATAGCAAAGCAGACACTGGGGATTCGCCAGCAGTCCGTCGACCTGACGCGCCATCTCTCTGACGCCGGATCGGCGCCGCTCTCCGATCTCCGCCAGGCGGAGGAACTCCAGTACACCGCCTCTTCCCAGATTCCGCAGCTCGAGCAGCAGATCCAGCAGCAGGAGAACGCGCTGCGCCTGCTGCTGGGGGATAATCCCGGGCCCATTACTCGCGCCGATGACGACGCCCTCGCGCCGCCGCCGCAGAATCCGCCCGTGGGCCTGCCCTCCAGACTCCTGGAACGCCGGCCGGACATCCTCGAAGCCGAAGAGCAGCTGATCGCGGCCAACGCCCAGATCGGCGTCGCCCGGGCCCAGTTCTTTCCTCAGCTTTCCATCAGTGCTTCCGGCGGTGTCGGCGGCGACGAATGGTCAAATCTCTTCGATCCCGGCGGCCACACCGTCTATGGCATCGGCGGCCTTACCCAGGCGCTCTTCGAGGGGGGCAAGCTGCGCGGCCAGCTCCAGCTCTCGGAGCATGAAAAGGAGGAGATGGTCCTGAATTATCAGAAGACGATCGCCGGCGCCTTCCGCGATGTTTCCAACGCGCTCATTGCCGTCGACAAAACGCGCGCGACTCGCCAGCAGGAAACCCTTTTGGTGGCGGCGGCCGAGGATGCCACCCGCCTTGCGAGGACGCGCTATCAGGGCGGAGCCACAAGCTATCTGGAAGTGCTCACGACCGACTCAGACCTCTTTTCCGCGCAGCTGAATCTCGTCAACGCGCAGGAAGGAGAAGCGCTCTCCCTGGTGCAGCTCTATGGCGCTTTAGGGGGAGGTTGGGATTGAAACAAGGCGCGTGGGAACCGTATAAGTTACTTTATGTGAATTACATAGCTGAATTGCGCTCGTCATCTGACTCGTTGTTCGAGGTGTGCGTCAATCCAGATATAGACAATATTCATCCAAAGCGAGACAATACTTCCAGAGGATGGATATGGCGACCCTTCCTGCCTACGCCGCACCTGGATACCACTTCGACGCAACCCCTGACCTCAGCCGTCGGCCGACCCGCGAGCGCCTCAGCCAGTCCGCCATCGATGGCTTCTTCGCCATCATCGACAAGTGGCAGCTCCCGACCGAGCGCGCCGGCGAGCTGCTGGGCGGCATGCCTCGTTCCAGCGTCTATAAGCTTCGCAGCGCCGCCGGAACTCTCCGCCAGGACGAGCTGACGCGCATCTCGTACCTGGTCGGGATCTACAAGGCGCTGCACATTCTGCTGCCCGACGATCTGGCCGACCTGTGGATTACCCGGCCCAACGACCATCCGCTGTTCCACGGCCAGCCGCCCCTCGAGTACCTCGTTCGCGAAGGCATTCCCGGTCTCCAGCAGGTCCGCAGCCTGCTCGACGCGGAACGCGGCGGCCACTGAGGAGGGCTTCGCATTGGCTGATCTCCGGCAACTCGATCAGGCCGGAACCCACCGCCTGATTCCCGCCAGGTTTGCCGAACACGCAGGCGCCAGCGTTCTCGAGACCCTTCCTCTGCCCGCCCATGTTCTGGCCGATCTCAGTGAGCTCGACGCCGCCACCAACGAGCGCAAGATCGCCGAGCGCGGAGGCAATCCGGCTATCGGGCCCGGAGAGCTCCTCTTCGGCGTACCGGAAGCCGACATCGTCAACGCCGCCTTCACCCATCCCGGCCCGTACGGCGGCCGATTCCACTCCGCCCGTCGTGGCGCCTGGTATGCCGGCTTTGAGATTGAAACTTCCATCGCCGAGGTGGCCTTTCACCGCCGGCGGTTTCTCGCAGACGCACGCATTCAGGACCCGTTGCCCTTCGAGTATCAGGAGTTTCTGGCCGACTTCTCGGGCTCCTTCCACAACCTGGACGCCGCCGAGCGAAAAGACTGCCTTCGGCCCGGACCCATTCCGGAGTGCTATGCGCCCTCTCAGGCCCTCGCCAACCGGCTCCTCTTCGAGGGTTCGAACGGGATCGTCTATCCCAGCGTCCGGCGTCCCTCCGGAACCTGCATCGCCTGCTTCCGTCCGGCCCTGGTCTTCCATCCCCGCCGCGATCGGCGACTGCGCCTCACTCTCGCAGCCGGCACCGAGACGGTCGCCTGCGAAACGATCACGCCGCCCGAGCCTCGACCGAATCCTCGGTCCAAACGGCCCTCCGCGAAGAAGAAGCGGTCATGATGCCGTCGCTGCCTGGCCATCACAGCGATTTCCGGTAGTGAACGCAGCGGTCGACGACGGTAAAGCCCAGCCCGGCGTGAGCCTGTTGGGAGACTGCGTTGTCGATGAGGGCGTCGGAGGCCATTTCGTGGCAGCCGTGGCTGCGGGCCCAGGCTTCGGCGGCGGCGAGCAGAGCGCGTCCGATGCCCCGACGACGGTGGGCCGGATCGACATACCAGCCTTCGAGGTAGCCGACGGGGTGGGCGGGGTCGCAGCCGTCAGCATGGGAGCGGAGGGCAACCTCGGCAAAGCCGATGAGCTGGCCGTCGGGGGACTCGGCGACGAGGTGGGTCATGGGGAGGGTGGAGGGTCCGCGGCCGCTGAGGAGCGGGGCGAGATCGCGGGCGTGCTCGGCGAGGGAGGCGTGGGGCCAAAGGGCGTGGAGGAGCGGGGCGAGGCGGTCGAGGTCGGAGGGAGTTGCGGGGCGAATCACAGGAGCAGGGTACAGGGTGCGGCATGCAGGGCACAGGGCACGCGATGTTGTGGATCTCAATAGTCGCGATTGACGGTATTGGCCGTCACAGCCGGGGCGGCGGGGAGCTGTTAAAGTGTTGCGCCGAGTTTCAGGGAAGGAGCTCCCATGCGCAACACTGCTTCGAGCAGCGTCGCCGGGCATCGCCTCAGGGGAGCTTGCAAGTCGCTCGCAAGCCTGCTTTTGGTGTTCGGCGGGATCGCTGTCCTCTTCACACTTCTCTTTGCGGAGCCGGTATCGGC
>Ga0335073_10010727_pt1 | contig 12879 bp, 14 predicted proteins | sample Lox_Sample_22_FD_207093 | JGI IMG/M metagenome (GOLD analysis project Ga0335073, IMG submission 207093) | Soil microbial communities from Loxahatchee National Wildlife Refuge, Florida, United States - Lox_Sample_2.2 | ecosystem: Environmental > Terrestrial > Soil > Wetlands | place: USA...
GGTCGAGAACACCAGCTTGTCCACCACGGGCGGCAATTGTCCCGGGCGGAAGGTGCCGAGATCGCCGCCCTTGGGGGCGGTTTCGGTGTCCTCGGAGACCTTCTTGGCCAACGCGCCGAAGTCCTTGGTCTTCTGCGCCTGGGCGTAGAGTTTCATGATCTTCTCATAGGCTGCCTTCTTTTGCGCGTCGGTCGCGTTGGGCGGCAGCTTCACCGCGATATGCGCGATTCGCACCGCGCCCGGATCCTTGATGAACAGGTCCTTGTGCTGATCGTAGTACTGCGCGATCTCTTGCTCCGTAGGTTGCGCGTGCTGGGCACTGAAATCGGTATCGAGCATCTTCTCGATCATCATCGATTCGCGCACGCCGTCGAGCAGTTGCGGATCGGGTGCGTTGCCCTGTGCGACGCTTTCCCCGCCCGGACTTTCGACCTGGAACTCGCGCGCGCGCTGCGCCGCTTCGCCGTCCGAAACCGCGATCTTGCGGCGCTGCGCCTCCTGGTAGAGCAACGTCCGATTGATCAGGTTCTCGGTCGCATCTTTCCAGACCGCCTTGTTCTCTTCGGTTGAGGTGGCGTTGATCATCGAGGCCTCGGTCTTCGCGAAGTCGCCGATCTCAGCCGCCGTGATTGCCGTGCCATTGACCGTGACGACGACGGGATCTTTCGGATCGGGTTTGATGAGCGGGATGATGCCGAGGAAACGCTGCTGCCAGGTGAGCCCCGATTGTCCGAGTTGCTGCGCGCGCGAGCGCGGCGCCGCGGCGAAAATCGTGAGCGCGATCACCACGGCCAGAGTCCTTTTGTACAAGGTCATCAGATAGGGTTCCCCAGATGGAATGAATAACGGGCGTATAGTAGGGGTAAGGCCGCCGTCAAGGGCGGCATTTTTCAATGGCGCAATTGCGCAAGGTGTGTCTCTACGTCGCGGTGATCGCGGCGATCCTGGCCTTGGTCTCGGGCGGAATCCTGTTCTTCGTCATCGAGCCGCCGTTCCTCGCGTCGATTTTCCTCGCCTGCGCGATGATCGCAATTGCCTGCTTCGTGATCGCCGCCGCGACCGCCTATTTCGAAGCCGAAGACTGAGCCGGCACAATCGCGGGCGCGTAGTCAGTGCGGCACGGCGGCCCGGGCGCGAAAAAGTGATGAACGTTGCCCGGCTCCTTGCCGATGAAAATCATGCTCGAGCATCGCGTGCCGTAGTTGTCGAGATGAAGGCATAGCGCGTTGGGACGGCCGCTGCGCGGATCGAGTTGCGTATTGTGATCGGCGAGCAGGGCGGCGAGTTCCTTGCGGCACGAGAGCGGGTCGCGGCGAAACGCTTCGGATTCGCCGAGGGCAGCGAACTTCGCGTGCGAGGCGCTGATCTTCGGACATTCGAGATCGTTCACGTCGAGGTTGGAAAGCAGGTGCAGTCCGGGATGCAGAGATACGATCTCAATCGCCGCCGCGCCCACGCGGTTGTAAGCAACGAACGCCGCCTCGCGCGACGCCAATAGAAGATTGAAGGGATTGTAGTTCGAGGCCTGCTCGCGCGAGGCGAATGCCGCCGCCTCGGCCGCGCAGGCGCGCTTGAGCGCGTCGAACGTCAGCAGCCCCCGTGAGCGCGCCTGCTCGTTGGCGCCGTTCTCCGCGCGCCGGTTGAGGAGCCCGGCCACGAGGCCATACTCGTTCATCCCGAGCCAGGTGCCTCCGGCTTGGAGGTCCTTGCCTCCGACGATATGCGGACTGATGAAGAGCGTCGTCGGATTGTCGGCGGGGCGATTTAGAAACTCGTCGCGATTTGCCGCTATCACCACGGGATAGTCGGCAGTCGCCTGAAAGTAGATAGCAAGCGTACACATCGAATTTTAAACTTGGCAGTCATCGGCCACACGAGACAAGAGGTTGTGAGATGCGGTTTTGCTAGACTCGATTACGTGGACCCGCACGAGAAATTCGACGTGATCATGATCGGCGCCGGTATCGTCGGCAGTTCGCTTGCGATGGCGCTGTCGGAGCGGGGGCTCAGGACGCTCACGGTCGATATCGATCTCAGCGGGCGGCTCAGCTCGAGCGAGAAAAACGCCGGCGGCGTGCGCGCTACGTGGTGGCAGCCAGTTAACGTCACGCTCTGCCGCGCGTCGATCGAATATTACGAGCGCGTGCGCGACGAAGTTGGCTTCCGGCAGAAGGGCTACCTGTGGCTCTACGACGCCGAAACGTGGCCGCAGGCGCTCGATCATGTCCCGATGCAGCGCGGCCTCGGCCATCCGATCGAAACGCTGACGGCGGCCCAGGTGAATCAGCGCGTTGCCGAAATCGATAAGCTCGAAGGAATCGCGGGCGCGACGTTTTCGCCGAGCGACGGACTCATCAATCCCAACCTGCTGAAGGAGCACTATCGGCATCGCGCGCTGGCGCGCGGTGCGCAGTTTATCGACCGCGTCTATGTCCTCGCGATCGAGGCCGGCGCGTCGGGCGTGCGGCTCGAATGCTGGCAATCCGATGAGCCGCTCACCGACGAGGGTCTCGCGCGTATCATGACGCAGGATGGCCCCGGCGAGGCGGAGACAGGGCGCCTCTTCGAGCTGAATGCCGACTCGATCGTGCTGACCAGCGGCGCATGGGCGCCAGCCGTTCTGCGCGAGCTGGGAATGCGCAACTTCAGCACGCCGATCCGGCGGCAGATCTGCCTCGTTGACAATCGGATGACAAATCTCGGCAACCACGGGATGATCGTCGATACCTCGGGCGTGTATTTCCACAACGAGGGCGTGCACATCCTGGCCGGCTATTCGCCCGAGGATGAGCCACCGGGCTATCACTTCAACTACGACGGCGAGCCATTTTTCATGAACGAGATCTGGCCGCGGCTTTACGCGCGAATGAGCTGTATGGAACGGCTGCGGCACGTCACGGGATGGGCCGGGCTGTACGAGGTGAGCCCCGATCGCAGCGCGATCGTCGGGCGCGCCGCGGCGAGGGTTTATGAAGCGCACTCATTCAGCGGCCGCGGCGTGATGCAATCCTACGGCGCCGGCCAGGCGCTGGCAGAGCTGATCGCGACCGACAAATACGGCGCGCTCGACGCGACCGCGCTGAGCCGCGATCGCTTCGATCGCGGCGAACAAGCCTGGGAACAGTTGCATATCTGATGTAGCGCGGCCGGTTTTCCGCACTGACGATTTTGTAAAACAAGTGAATGGTCCAATCCCTCATCCCGATCGAAGCCGAGGAATCTTTGGTGGCCCCCTTCAATCAATACGCATCAAGCCTCTTCGCGGCGAAGAGGTCCCGTAAGTTTCCCTCGTTAGGGGAACGCCCATTTCCGCGAGCACGGTGCGCGTCTGCGGAAGCGGCGTGCGAACGAGGCGATCTTCGATCGGTTTCAGTTTCTCGAAGCTGTCGAGCTTCAGTACGCGGTCGATATACGCCGCGGTCAGAGGCCATCGCGCCGCGTCGATTCGAAAACGTGCGAAGGCGGCGTTGCGAAAGAAGCATGCGATGCTGATATCGGCGATCGACACGTCGCCGAAGATGAAAGAGTCGATCGGAGCATGTAACTCGAGGTAGTCAAGGACTTTCGGAATGTCATCGTCGAGCGTCTTTGCCACTGCGACGTCATCAGTGCGTTCGCCCCATACCGCGGGCTTGATCGCGACCTCGTTAAACAGTTGCCAGATGAACACCTCGCCCATTCTTGAGTCGGCGTATTCCTCGAACCATCGCCCGCGTGCGCGGTCGGCAATGCCGGACGGATAGAGGCGCGGCTCCGGGTAGCGATCTTCCAGGTACTGGCAGATGACCGAGGAGTCGGGCAGCGTGACTCGATCATCGATCAGCACCGGTATCCGCCGCAGGGGACTCAGCTCTGAAAATCGATCATCACCGAAAAACGGGACGATCGGATCGATCTCGTAGGGAATCTCTTTCAGATCCATCACAACGAGGACCTTCCGGACGTATGGTGAAAGAAAGCTTCCGATGATTTGAACCGCTTGCATTGATTGTTCCTGCCGTCCGCGCATCCGCGGATGATTCGATCGTACGACCGGGAAAGTAGTGGCGATGAGGCATTTCGTCTATTGGCGATATTGACAACAATCGATATGTTTTCGCCATGAAGGTATTTGTTCTCGCGCTCAACGATGTGTTCGATACCGGCCTCGCTACTGTTACCGATGCGTTCGTCACGGCTAACGAGCTTGCCGAAATGTCGGGAATCGCGTCGCTGCGGTTCGACCTGAGCATCGTTGGCGTCCGGCGCAAAATCAAAACTGCGCAAGGATTGACCGTGCCGGTCGTTCCCGCCCCGGAACGGGCGACGCCGGATCTCGTGATCGTGCCTGCGCTCGGATTCAAAACTCCCGACACGCTCGAGCCGGCGCTGGCACGGGCTGAGGTCTGCGAAGCGACCGAGATGTTGCGCCACTGGGCGGCAAAGAAAGTCCGCATTGCCGCGGCTTGTATCGGAACCTTCGTGCTCGGCGAATCGGGTTTACTCGACGACCAGGAAGCGACCACGACGTGGTGGCTCGCGCCGCTATTCAGGCGTCGTTACCCCAAGGTCCGGATCGATGAATCGCGGATCATCGTGAGCTCAGGTCAGTTCGTCACGGCAGGTGCTGCGCTCAGCCATCTCGACATGGCGCTATGGCTCATCCGCCGCGTCAGCCCTGAGCTGGCAGCGTTGACCGCGAGATATCTCATCGTTGACACGCGGCCATCGCAAGCTGCCTACATAATCCCGAGTCATCTCGCCAATGCGGATCCGGTGGTTGAGCGCTTCGAGCGGTGGGCGCGGCGGCGTCTTGAACACGGTTTCTCGCTCGATGCGGCCGCGCGCGCCACGGCGACCAGCACGCGCACGCTCGCGCGGCGGATGCAAAAGGTATTGGGCAAGTCTCCGCTCTCGTATTTTCAGGATCTTCGGGTCGAGCGCGCGGTCCATCTGCTCAAGGTGACCTCGGATGGCGTCGACGAGATAGCCGCGAAGGTCGGCTACGCTGACGGCGTGGCGCTGCGATTGTTGTTACGTCGCAGGCTGGGACGCGGGATCCGGGAATTGCGGCCGCGTCCCGAAACGCTGGCGCGGATCGCGTAGCGGAATTCGCAGCTGCGTAATTGTGGCTGAGGCGGAGCGCGTGGCAGGATAGCGCGCGTGGTTGAAGTCGCCGGCAGCCTGCTGCTGCTTATCGTTCTCGAGATCGTTCTCGGCATCGACAATCTCGTTTTTATAGCGATCCTGGCCGACCGTTTGCCGCTCGAACAACGCGTGCGCGCGCGGCGGATCGGATTGACGCTCGCATTGGTCGCACGAATAGTGCTGCTCGCGACGATCGACGCAATCACCGAGCTTACGCAGCCGCTCTTTTTCGTACTTGGCCGAGGTTTCTCTGGCCGCGATCTGATTCTGTTCGTTGGCGGATTGTTCCTCCTCTACAAGGCGGTGCATGGAATTCACGAACAGGTCGAAGGCGCCCCCGGCAACCAGGCTCCGCGAGCCGGCGCGGTGATCAGCTTCAGAAGCGTGATCACGCAAATAGTGCTGCTCGATGTCGTATTTTCGATCGATAGCGTGATTACCGCGGTGGGGACGGTCGATCAGATTTGGGTCATGGTGGTGGCGGTCGTGGTTGCGATCGTGATCATGCTGGCGGTGGCGGGCACGATCGCGGACTTTGTAAATCGCCATCCGTCCGTGAAGACTCTCGCGCTCGGCTTTCTCCTGATGATTGGCATGAGCCTCGTCGCCGATTCCGTGGGCTTCCACATCCCGAAGGGCTACATCTACTCGGCGATGGCGTTCGCCGTACTAATCGAAGCGATCGATCTGATCGCGGGCCATCGCCGCCTCGCCGCATCCGGTGCGGCACAGCGGAATGCGCCCGGATGAGATGCGCGTCAGCGCTGTTGCTCCGATGCGTTGCGCTGCGAGACGAAATCGACCAGACCCTGGACTTCGTCGTCGCGAATCGGGCAGCCGTAAGTCGACTGCATTTTCTTGATCTCGGCGCGCCATGCGTCTTTGGTCAGCAGTGGTTGCGTGTCGATCATCTCCTGGGAGTGACACAGCAGGCAGCGCGTGCTCACTAGCCCTTCTGCCCCAGCGCTTTTGCCAAAGGTCTGATCGCCGAGCGGCAACGTGATCGACTCTGAGTGCAGTTCGACTCCATGGCCACCCACCGAGCCTGGCGCTCCTGCCTGCGCCTGCCGAACCATCGCATCTGATCCGAGGATAGTAATCACCGCCACTAACAGCGCGGCGTATCGAGTATGCCGATTCATTGGCTAAGCTCCTGCGGCGCGAACTCGGACCGACTCGACGACGTTGCGCATGAAGCCGCCGGGGTTCCAGTTGGGCGCGAGCGGCTGCGCGACGCCGTCGCTGTTGATCGCCTTCGCCATCAGTGTGAATTCGCCCGGACTTGCGGGATCGAAAGCAAATTCCCACTGGCGGAATCCATACTTGCCGCGGTCGGGTCCCATCGTCGCGCTGGACCAATGCTGACCGCCGTCGGATGAGAACATCACGCTCCCGAGTCCGGTATCGCCGCCGAAGGCGATGCCGCGGACGATTGTGCGTTGACGCAGGGGGACGACGGCGCCGTTGCGCAGATTCGTAATGAAAGAGCGCGGCACCATCCGATTGATCGGAACCATCGTGACGTTCTTTTGACCCGGATGCATATTGGCGCCGGGCGTATCGGGTATCAGGTACGCGGTCTTCATCCAGTAGTTAGTGTCGGGCCGATCGAGCACCTCGATATGACTCAGCATCTTGACCCAGTAGGTCGCGTACCAGCCCGGCACGACGAGCCGCAGGGGAAAGCCGTTCAGCATCGGCAACGGCGCCCCGTTCATTTCGTACGCGATCATCACTTCGCCGTTCATCGCGTGCTCGATATCCAGCGATTTGAGGAAGTGCGGAGTCTGCGGCATTTCGCCCTCATCGAGACCGCCGAAGCGGACCTGAACCGCGCCAGGTTGAATGCCAGCGTGGTTGAGGATCTCCTTGAGCGCGACGCCGCGCCAAAGCGCGTTGCCCATCGCGCCGTTACCCCATTGTCCGCCGGGCACGCGCGGCGCGAAGAATCCGCGGCTGTTGCCGGAGCATTGGTTAACCGCGGCCATCTGCACCGGATTGAAACGATTGAGAACGTCGCCGAGTGACAGTTCGATGGGCCGCTTTATGTGCCCGTCGATCCGCAACTTGTACGTGCTGACGTCGATCGAGGTCGGGATCGCCGGCAGATGCCAGCGCACGTAGAAATCCTCGTTGGAGGTGAAGACTCCTTTGTCGAACCGATCGAAGGGCGTCTCGAGCAGAGGAGGGCGCGTCCGGAGAAGGATCAGATCGCTCTTTTGCGGGAAACGCGCCAGGCTCCGCTCGCCGTTGGCAAAGGGCAGGTCGACGAGATTCGATGCAAATGCTGTCGTCCCGCGCCCCAGAAAAATTCCTGCCGCGCCGAGCAGGCCTGCAGTCTTCAGCAGGTCGCGGCGGCTGATGATAGAGCTATTGCTGGATGCGCTGGAGTCCGGGCCATTCGTCGTCATCGCGCTGTTCCTCTGCCTTCATGGTCGAGCGATGGCATCAGACATTCAAATCATATTATTGGATGAGCCATCAGGATTACTGATAATGAGATCAGAAGAAGCTGACGAATCGTGAACTCCGCTGCCGGTAAAATAGAGCCAGGACTGCTCGCTGCGTTTTTGGCGGTGGCCGACCGGAAAACCGTGTCTGGCGCGGCCGATGCGCTGCATCTGTCGCAGCCCGCGGTCACGGCTCAAATCAAGCGACTCGAAGACGGCCTGGGAGCGCCGCTATTTATTCGCTCGGTTCAAGGGATGCGTCTGACGGCGAGGGGCGTGCGCCTTTATGAGTACGCGCGAGAGATCGCCCGTCTTACTGCGGAAGCGGAATCCGCCGTGACCGGGATCACCCACCCTTCAGGACAGTTGAGGATAGCGGCCAGCACGACCATCGCGTCGTACGTGCTGCCGGCGTCGTTGGCAGCCTTCCGTCGCGCCAACCAGCGTATCGACCTTGAGATCATCGTGGGCAACACCGAAGAAGTTCTGCGCCACGTGCGCGATGGAGCCTGTCCGCTGGGCCTGGTCGAAGGCCTCGCACGTGCGCCGCAGGTCAGTCTGAAGCCCATGGTCGAGGATGAACTCGTGCTGATCAGGGGTGAGAGCTCGCGAGCGCCGGAGATCTTTCGAATAGCGAAATCGGTTCGCGTCGCGCTTGATGTCGTTGGGTTGCCGATCATCTGGCGCGAAGCTGGCTCGGGAACCCGTGCCGTCACCGAACGCGCGTTGCGCATGGCGGGCGTGAATGCGCGAAAGCTCGCGCACGAAATAGTGATCGGCAGCACGGAGGGAATAAAGGCCGCCGTGGCTGCGGGGCTGGGCGTCGCGTTCGTCTCGCGCTGGAGTATCCAGGAGGAGCTCGCCCACGGCCGGCTCGTGATAGTTCCGCTGGCCGATCTCACCGTCGCGCGAACCTTTCACTGGGCGGTGCCAACCGGAGCATTGCCGGCGACGGCGGTGGCCTTCATGCGTCACCTGGAGGTAGATCCGCCAACTCTCAGATAGCAGAGTGCTGAAGGCCGAAGGTGCGCCTTCAGCCGCGGCTTGAATCGAGACTATTGCCTGTTTGCCCACTCGGCGTGCAGTTGCGCGTAATAGTCGTCACACGTCTGCGCCGGCAGCGCAGGAGACCTGCCGTATGTCTCGCCGCTATTGCACACCTGGCCGCTGGGGCTGCATCCGGCGGCGCACATCAATATGAGCGCGGTCAGAATTGAGAGCGCCGCGCTCGCGATTCTCATCTCAAGGGCTCCGAGCGGCCGATTTTAATTGCTAACTGGGTCATATGCCAATCCTACTTCCAGTTAATGCGGGGGCATAAAATCCAGCATCGCTCCGCTGTAAGTCTCGATTACTTCGCTGAACGGTTTGCCGTCCGCGCGCGAGAGGATGGCGCGATGACGCAGCAGCTCGTCGGGAATCTGAATCGGCGAATTGCCCGGCGGCGGCAGCTTGCTCATTTCCCATCCCGCGGGTAGCGGCGACCACAGAAGCTCGGCTTCGAGCGTGTGCCTGGTGAAGTGCAGCGGAGCGACGACTTTGCCGAAGGGCATGTCGGTGGTTTCGAGTACGTGATTCATTTCCGGCGTGAGGCGGGACGGCACGTACCAGTTGTCAGCGATGGAGAGCACTCGCGAACCGCATGCGAGCTCGACGTGCCGATAGCGCACCGGTTCGTCAGGGCCGATCGCCAGCTCCTGGCGCTGCTTTGCCGTGATCGGCTTGTCGATTACAGCCACATGGCGCGCGACGATTCGCGGCTCGGATGCAAGTTGATGCTCCTTGCACCAGTTCTCGAGCGTCACCGTTGCGCTCGGATGGCTGAGCAGTGTCGCATTGAGGGTCTGCAAAACCGCGACTGCCTCGACCCGGGCGAGGGGAGTATCGGGCCAGGAACCAGCGCGAGCGGCGGCGGGAAGTATCAGTAGAAGCGCTGCTGCGAGCGATGCTTTCAATCTCATGCTCGATTTAATGCCTTTCGTCAGGAATCGTTGGGAGTCATACGGAGAATCTACGCCGAGTAGCGCGTTTGCAAACTGCGGGCTACTACTATTACGGTTTGCATGAGAGAAATTCGGACTTCCCCGAGAAGCCGAAATTAAAAGAGGTGCAATGTGAGCAGCAACGCCCCCGATAAGCCGCTCCTCGCGAGCATGGGTGCTCCGGCCCGCGAGCGCCATCCGCAAGAGTATTACGAAGAAATCAAGAAGAAGTTCGCCGAGGAACGCGATCTGCGGCTCGGCTATCGCCCCGAGGGAACCAGGCAGTTCACCTCCGATCTGTCGGGCGAGTTCTCGCGCTACGAGATCGATCCGTATAGCGGCGAAATCGAGCCGCGCGCGCCGATCAACGATACCGTCGAATGCCTTTTCATCGGTGGCGGATTCTCGGCGCTGCTGACCTCGGCGCGGCTGCGCGAGCGCGGCGTCGAGAGTATCCGTATCGTGGAGCGCGGCGGCGACGTCGGCGGCACCTGGTACTGGAATCGCTATCCCGGCGCGGCCTGCGACGTCGTCGCGTATGACTACCTGCCGCTGCTCGACGAGACCGGCTACGTGCCGACGCGGCACTACGCCAAGGCGCCCGAGATCTTCGGCTACTGCCAGATGATCGCGAAGCGCTACAACCTGTACGATCTCGCCGTGTTCCAGACCACCGTCACGTCGACGGTGTGGGATGAAGCCGAGAAGCTGTGGCATGTCGAGACCGATCGCGGCGATCACATGAAGGCGAAGTTCGTGATCTGCGCGAACGGCACGCTCTCCAAGCCCAAGCTCTCAAAGATCAACGGAATGGAAAAGTTCAAGGGCCATTCCTTCCACACTTCGCGCTGGGACTACGACTACTGCGGCGCGAATCTTGAGAAACTCCACGACAAGGTCGTGGGAATTATCGGTACCGGCGCGACTGCCGTGCAGGCGATCGGCGGGCTCGGTGCGAATGCCAAGGAGCTCTACGTCTTTCAGCGCACACCATCATCAATCGACGTCAAGGACGATTGGCCTACCGACGAGGAGTGGGCGAAGAAGTTGCAGCCCGGATGGCAGGCGAAACGGCGCGAGCGCGCGCGGCTTGAAGCGCGGCGGATGGAACCGCGGGTCGAGCAGACCGAAATTTCGCGCGAAGAAAAAATCCGCAAGCAGGAAAACGCCAACATCGATTACATGATGCGCATCCACAAGCGTATCGAGGAGATCGTCAAGGACAAGGCGACGGCGGAATCGCTCAAGCCATGGTACATGTTCATGTGCAAGCGGCCGTGCTTCGACAACGATTACCTGCCGACCTATAACCTGCCGACCGTGCATCTCATCGACACCCACGGCAAGGGCATCAACGAGATCACTGAAAACGGCCCGGTGTTCGAGGGCAAGGAATACAAGCTCGACCTGCTGATTTACGCGACCGGCTTCGAAGTGCAAAAGACCGGCATCTACAATCAGATCAAAGGCGTGGGCGGGCGCGAGCTGAATGAGAAATACGCCGAGGGCATCCGCACGATGGTCGGGATCCACTCGCAGGGTTACCCGAACCTGTTCATCATGGGCGGCTACCAGGCGTCGTTCCAGTTCAACCTCACCGACATGCTGCAGGCGCAGGGCGATCATATCGCGGCGTGTATCGACTACACGCGGCGCAACGGCTACGACACGATCGACGTGAAGCCGGAGTCCGAGGAATGGTGGGTGCAGGAAGTCATCAACAATCGCGGCAAGACCAGCCGCAACCAGGAATGCACTCCCGGTTATTACAACTTCGAGGGTGAGTTCCAGCGCCGCCAGGACGGCAACTACAACGGCGGCTTCAACAAGTACTGCACGCACATGGAAGACGTGCAGGCGAAGATGGGCGATCACTTCGTCTTCACCAGGAAGTAACCAACAGTGGGCGCCCGCGAGGGCGCCCACCTTATCACTGTTCGAAATTCCAGTATTGCGCGAAGTTCGCTGCGATCACCTCGATGATCCGCGCATGCGACTGAACTGCCGTGTCGCGAAGTAGACGATCGATACGACGCAAGCGGCAATGAGAAATGTGCGCATCATGCTGGCAGTCGAAATCGAGATCCCGAAACCGCTGCAAATGGCGACGTAGGCCGCGATGCAGGCGGGGCATTTCGGAATCAGCGCGAGCATTCCCGTCGGCACGATCCATCCGAGTGTTGCACGCACGCGTGACGACGGCGGAATGCTCGCCTGCGCTTCGGCGTCGGAGATTCCGCAGCACGCACTCATCACTTGGCTCCGTTCGAATAAGTATCGTGGCGGCGTACCCAATCGGTAAGGTTCTTGTTAGGCCCGGTCTCGTTGCGGCCCTTGGGCGTGATGTCGAGGAACATGTACGCGCCGAGTGCGCGCTCGTCACCGCGCCCGTATGACGAATAGGTCTGGAAGATCGCGCCGGAATCGTCTTTGTAGAAAACGCTGATGCCGTGCAGGTCCTCGGTCGTTGCCTTGGTCATTTCGTAGTTGTAATAAACCTCGCCCTTCGCCATCGCTTCCTTGGTGAAGGTAACGTTGAAGTCATAGTTGAAGTCGCTGCCGGCCGATGACACCCAGTCAAATTTCCATCCCATCCGCTTCTTGTAGGCCTCGAGCGAGGCGAGCGGCCCACGCGACACGGCTATGAACTTCACGTCGTGATGGGAGATGTGCTGGTTCGCGCCATCAACGTGATCGCTGAAGAACGAGCATCCGACGCATCCTTCCTTCGCATCGGGCCCGAACATGAAGTGATACACGATGAGCTGGCTGCGGCCGTCGAAGAGCTGCGAGAGAGTTTTCTTGCCCTGCGGCGTATCGAAGACATACTCCTTGTCGATCCTGACCCACGGCATGCTGCGGCGCTCGGCGTTGAGCTCGTCGAACGCCTGCGACATCTGCTTTTCCCTGGCGAGCAAAGCCTTGCGCGCTGCGATCCATTCTTCGCGAGAGACGACCTGATGCTGGCTCATGACATGACCTCCTCGGCGGCGGTGGAAAACCTCTACGTTAAATAACCTGTTGGTTAAATAACTCGCACCGCGGCCGATGTCAAGCCGTGCATCCTCGCGTCAGCGGGCCTGCGCGCTTTTCTCAGGCGTTCGTAGAAACTTCTCGATTGCTCGTAGGATCAAATCGATGCTGTCGCGTCTGCCGATGTAATGGCCTTCGTCGGGCAGGACGAGCTTCGACACCCTGGAACTGTGCTGGTAACGGTCGAGCAGGGCGAGTCGGGCGGGTGCCCGGGAGAACTCGTCGTTGATGCCATAAATGAACAGCACCGATGGCACATTCGCGGGTTCCGGAACGGTTGTCAGGTC
>Ga0335073_10010731_pt1 | contig 12878 bp, 11 predicted proteins | sample Lox_Sample_22_FD_207093 | JGI IMG/M metagenome (GOLD analysis project Ga0335073, IMG submission 207093) | Soil microbial communities from Loxahatchee National Wildlife Refuge, Florida, United States - Lox_Sample_2.2 | ecosystem: Environmental > Terrestrial > Soil > Wetlands | place: USA...
CGATCGCAATGGAGGCGTCAATCGGATAGGCGTCATTGACGTCCCCTCCTTTTACGCGCCTGTGGATTCGTCGGGCGGTTCGGCTGGAATTGGCAACCATATTTCCGCGGACGTCCGAAAATTGGTACAAAAACTCATCGATGAAAAGGCTGGCGGAATCATCCTCGATTTACGAGGCAATCCCGGAGGTTCATTGGAGGAGGCCATTGAATTCGTCGGTCTTTTTGTAACCAACGGGCCGGTCGTCCAAATCCGGTCGCCTGACAACGACGATACGGAGAAGGTCAATGGCGGGGCGCCGGACATTTATCACGGGCCTCTTATCGTCCTCGTGAACCGTCTCAGCGCATCGGCGTCGGAGATCGTTGCGGCAGCTCTGCAGGATTATGGACGGGCGTTGATTGTTGGAGACACTTCCACCTTCGGGAAAGGGACCGTGCAGAATCTCGACCCATTGCGGCCGTTTGTTTGGGCTTCTTCTGATGCGGCGACGAATGATCCGGGCCTGGTTAAAATCACTATTCGCAAATTCTATCGGATAAACGGCGCTTCCACGCAATTAAAGGGCGTCATTCCCGACATAGTTTTGCCGGATCCGCTGAGCTTCAGCCGCGAAGTTGGCGAAAATGCTCTGCCCAACGCCCTGCCCTGGGACACGATTCCAGCAACCAATTATGTCTTGCTGAATGACGTCAAACCATATTTGCCTGAATTGCAACGGGATTCCGCCGCGCGCGTGGCGACCAACCAGGACTTTGCGTACGTCAGGCAGGACATCGCCGAACTTCAAAAATTGCAGTCCCAAAAAACCGATACGCTCAATGAGCGCAAAGCATGGGAGGAAAAAGAAGGCATCCAGGATGTCAAAAAGGCGCGCAACAAGGAAATCCCTTCGCGCCCGTTGCCGGACATAACGATGTATCAACTCACTGTAGCTGATGCCGAAGAGCCTGGCTTGCCAGACCCGGTGAAATTAACGAAGGCCCCCGCCGATTCGGGAGACGTTTATACAGCGATATATCCAACGAACTCGATCAACATAAGCCCGTTGACCAACTCCGTGCCGCCGGACGCGATATTGGAAGAAGCTCAACGAATCATGAGGGATTATATTTTGCTGGAAAAAACGAGCGGCGATACTGTTGCGATACCATGAATGAAAAACAGGCGAAACAAATAGCCTGTCCGACCTGCAAAAAGACAGGAAATTGGTTTGCCGGAAAATACGGCCCGTTTTGCTCGCACCGATGCAAACTCATTGACCTCGGCAAGTGGTTGGAGGCCGAGCATGCGATTTCTGAGCCATTAGATCGTGACCTGGTAGAGAAGATGGACGATGGAGGATAGATAGACGGCAGTCGCCATCTTCGATCTTCCGTCTTCGATCTTCCGTCTCTATCCTCTCTGTCACACATGAATCTGGACCTGGATTCCATAGGCATCATTGCCGGCAACCGTTCCCTGCCGCTGGAATTTGCGCGCCATGCGCGCGCGGCAGGCGTGAAACGCCTTGTAGCCGTCGCCTTTGAAAACGAAACGGAGCCATCGCTGGCGCAACTTGTGGATGAAACAGTTTGGCTTCGCGTGGGGCAGTTGGGCAAAATGATTTCCGCCTTCACCGACCGCGGAATCAAACAATGCGTCATGGTGGGCCAAATCGCGCCGAAGAATCTTTTCGACCTGCGCCTGGATTTGCGCGCAATGTCCCTGCTGTTTAAGATCAAAGAACGCAACGCCCATACCATCTTCGGGACTATTGCGGATGAACTGAAAAAAGACGGCGTGGAATTGATTGAAGCCACGCCGTGGCTGGCCCCATTGATACCGGGAAAGGATTTTCAACTCGGCCCCCGGCTGTCTGACGAACAAAAAGAAGACGTGGCTTTCGGCTTTAGAATCGCCAAAGAAATATCCCGCCTGGAAATTGGCCAAACGGTCGTCGTCAAAAACGGCACCGTGCTGGCGGCGGAGGGGTTTGAAGGGACCGATAATTGCCTCACCCGCGGCGGGCAACTGGCAGGCAAGGACGGCGGGGCGGTGGCTGTGAAAGTGGCTAAAGAAAAGCACGACATGCGATTCGATATTCCGTGCCTCGGCGCAAAGACATTCGAGGTTTGCGCCGCGGCGCGCATTTCAGTTCTGGCGGTCGAGGCCGGCAAATCCCTGTTGCTCGAACGTGAAGCTTGCGAACGCATGGCCCTTAAAGATAAGATTTCGCTTACGACAGTTTGAACATTGAATGAAGACGATCGCAGGGAGCGCCATCCGGGATTAATTGTATGCTTACTTCTCACGAACTTTTTGGTTTTATGTCGCCCGCGCTGGCGAATGAAATATTGAACTACACCTATGAATCGGAGAAACCGGTTTATAAGGCGACGATTAAGGGCGTGGCCCAGGCGCTGCATGTGCGCCCGGTTTATTTGGAACGGCAGCCGCGGCCGCAACGCCACACTTCCATGATCCAGATTTTATCGCGTCCCGGCCTTGACGCCGTGGCCGCGAGCCTTCTCCGCGAGTGGCTTGTGAAAAAATACAAAGCCATGCTGGTGGATTTTTTAAACGCGCTCGAAATCAAAAATGAGGAAGGGGTGGTCGATGATTTGCCCCAGGCCATGGATGACGCCAAACTCAAGGCGGCAGTGGAAATCCTGCTCGCCAAATATCCCCATGAAGCGGTCGCGGTTTATTTAAATGCCTTCAACGACATGAACCAGGCCAATTGGGCCAACCTGAAACAGATTTTGGAATCGGACTCACGCCTCCAGTTGGGCGCACATTAACTGGCCAGGCCCGACGCGTCCAAAATCCGTCTGACTTCTTCTATAAACGAAAAACGGCGCGAATCCAAATTCGCGCCGTTCCCCGGTTTCTCCTGGCCGTCAGTTATACGTCGTAGTAGAGGAAGAACTCATAAGGATGCGGCCGCAACCGGACAGCGTCAGCTTCCTTGCGCTTGTGGCCGATCCACATTTCGATGAAGTCGGCGGTAAAGACGTCGCCTTTCAGCAGGAAGTCGTGGTCCTTTTCGAGGTGATTCAGCGATTCATCCAGGCTGCCAGGCATTTGCGGAATCTTCGCGTGTTCTTCGGGCGGCAGTTCGTAAAGATTCTTGTCCATGGGCTCGCCCGGTTTGATTTTGTTCGTAACGCCGTCCAGCCCGGCCATGAGCATTGCGGCAAACGCCAAATAAGGATTGGCCGCGGGATCGGGCGGGCGATATTCGATGCGTTTGGCCTTTGGATTTTCGCTGTAAGTGGGAATGCGAATGGAGGCGCTGCGGTTGCGGGCGCTATAGGCCAGATTCACCGGCGCTTCGTAACCCGGAACCAGGCGCTTATAGCTGTTTGTCGTCGGGTTGCAAATAGCGGCCAAGGCCTTGGCGTGTTTCAAAATGCCGCCAACGTAATGGAGCGCCATTTGCGAAAGCCCCGCGTATTCCTTGCCGGCAAAAAGCGGCTTGCCTTTGTTCCAAAGCGATTGATGCGTGTGCATGCCTGAACCGTTGTCGCCGAAGAGCGGTTTAGGCATAAACGTCACCGTCTTGCCATGCTTCTTGGCCACGTTTTTGATGACGTATTTGTAAATCATCATCCAATCCGCCGAGGTGACGAGCGTGTTGAAGCGGTAATCAATCTCCGCCTGGCCGCCGGTGGCCACTTCGTGGTGCTGGCGCTCGATCTTCACGCCCAGAGATTCCATGACCAGGCACATTTCCGTGCGGATATCCTGCTGAGTGTCCGGGCCAACGGGGAAATAGCCTTCCTTATTGCGGATTTTGTAGCCAAGGTTGGGTTCGCAGCAGTTGCCGCCTTTGCCCACGTTCCAAATGGCTTCCTCGGAATCCACTTCATAAAATGTGCCGTTTTGTTTTGCGTCAAATCGGACACTGTCGAAGATAAAGAACTCCGCCTCGGGTCCGAATACCGCCGTGTCGGCGATGCCGGTACCTTTCAGGTACGCCTCGGCCTTTTGCGCGATGCCTCGCGGGTCGCGACTGTAAGGTTCACGCGTGCCGGTTTCAGCAATGGTGCACGTGAGCGACAACGTTGGCTCCGCCATGAACGGATCGATGAACGCTGTTTCAGGATCGGGCATAGCCAGCATGTCCGAAGCCTCAATGGATTTCCAGCCGCGGATGGATGAACCGTCAAAGCCGAGTCCTTCTGAAAAGCTATCTTCGCTCAATTCGCTGATCGGCAGGCTGAAATGTTGCCAGGTGCCGAAGGTGTCGACAAACTTGATGTCCACCATTTTGGCGCCGGCTTTCTTTGCCGTCTCTAACACACTTTTTGGATTTGCCATATTTAAGAATGCAGTTTTTTTGTTATTGTTACGCAGCCAAACGCTGCGCCGGTCTGACACATTGGCCAAGAACCGGCGCAGCGTCGAGACAATTTTGTTACATTACGTAGCCTTCCTCGCCGTGTTCGTTGACGTCCAGGCCCTGGATTTCAACTTCCTCAGTCGGGCGCAAGCCTACGGTGAATTTCGTGATCAAGGCGCAAACGATTGTGCCCACGATGAACAGGATGAGCGAAAAGAAGATGACTTTGCACTGCTCCCATAACAGGGGCTGGAAGATCTTGTCCGTCACGTAATTGGTCAGGTTCGTGGCAAGGTTCGGGTTGGCTTCCTGCCGCGCAAACATGCCGGTCATGAGGGCTCCGCACAAACCTCCAACGCCGTGAACGCTCCAGGCATCCAGCGCGTCGTCCATCCCCAGCCAGGCTTTGACTTTATAGCAGAAGAACCATGGAATTGTGCCGGCAGCGATGCCGATCCACAGGGCGCCATGAGGCAGAACGTAACCGCAAGCTGGCGTGATAAGCACCAGGCCGGCCACCGCGCCGGAGCAGAAGCCCAGGCAACTGGGTTTGCCTTTGACGATCCATTCCCACATCGGCCAGACAAAGGAACCGACCGCTGTTGCAATGGTCGTGGTCGTGAAGGCATTGGCGGCAATCACATCGCCGGCGACCGCGCTGCCCGAGTTGAACCCGTACCACCCTACCCACAGCATGGAAGCGCCAATGAAGGTCAGCACGATGCTGTGCGGCGTGAAGTTTTCTTTGCCGAATCCAAGGCGCTTGCCCAGAATGATGCACAGCACCAGCCCGGACCAGCCCGATGACATATGCACGACTGTGCCACCCGCGAAATCCAGCCCTTTGATCTTCGCGGCCGCGTTCCAGCAGCCGTTCATGATGCCGTTGACACCCCACACCATGTGGCCTTGAGTATTATATACGAGCAATATCCACAAGGTCATGAAGACAAAGATTGCCGAAATCTTCATGCGCTCTGCGATGGAGCCAACAATGAGCGCCGGAGTAATGATGGCGAACATCAATTGGAACATCGCATAAACGTTTTCAGAAACCCAATATGAGTAACCCGGATTTGGGGCGGAGGTAACATTGCTGAACATCCAGCACACACCCGGATTACCAACAATACCTTTGACCCAGTCGTGGGTCATACCAAGAGGACCGGTTGGCGTGCCGTCGCCACCGAAAATCATTCCATAGCTGCAAATGATCCACAATATGGTCGTAAGACCGGTAATCAGGAAGCATTGGACGCAAACGGAGAGAATGTTCTTTTTGCGCACAAGACCGCCGTAAAACAGCGCCAAACCGGGCAACGTCATAAACAAGACCAGCGCGGTGCTGGTCAACAGCCATGCGTTATGGCCCGCGCCGGGAAACGACACGATGTTGCCTACGCTGTTGCTGAGGTTCGTATTGATAATGGACGGACCCAGCGCGAAATTCACGGTCCAATTGCCATTGGTGTCCTTGTACGTTGCCGTCGGGTCACCGTTTTGAAAATAGGCTTCGACGGATTCAAGGCGCTGCTCAGTGGTCGGAGCGTTTGTTATGCTGGTCCAGGATGGAGCGGATGAGGCTGCAGCAGCCGGGGCCGCTGCGGCAGGAGCATTGGTCGAAGCGGCGGCCGCCGGGGCGTTGGTGGAGGCCATCGTATTAGTCTGGGCGTCCACAGTCAGGGCGCCGAGCGAACCAGTTGCAATCAGGGCAAGTGTTAGAAGAATACGTTTCATGGTTTTGTTGATTGAGTTCTTTATAAGTCTATTCGGGATTTTTTTGCGGCTTCAAACAGCGGATTCGCCTTTCTCCTCCGTGCGGATTCTCACGGCTTCCTCGATGGCCGAAACAAAAACTTTGCCATCCCCGATCTTTCCGGTTTTGGCCGCTTTGATAATCGCGCTTACGGCGGCGTCCTTCTGATTGTCCGCGACGACCAGTTCGATTTTAATTTTTGGCAGAAAATCCACCGTGTATTCGCTGCCACGGTAAATTTCGGTATGACCCTTTTGGCGTCCGAAGCCTTTGACCTCGCTCACAGTCATGCCTTCGATGCCGATTTCACTCAGAGCGTCCTTCACTTCCTCTAATTTGAATGGTTTGATGATCGCGTCTATTTTCTTCATATTTTTTAAATGATTGGTGCCTGCGCGCCGAACCATCAATTATGAGTGGCACGACGGTATCCGGCCTTTAGCAACGGTAATGCCAACAGAAAAAAAGCGCGCCTCGCACAATCTAAAATCGCCTGTATCCATCGTGGTTTTAAGAATTTTTACAGAGATATTAACAACTTCGAACCGGCAATTTCTTCTGTTCCCTTTTGACCACTCAATAAAAATTTCGCCACGTTCACGCGCCGCGGAAAGCCGGCGCCGAAAAAGTTGGCTAAATTTTGACAGCCGCCCGGAAAAATTCCATCCTGTGCCGGTGCGTTCCGTTCCCGTTCAACTTGGCAGCCGCAGTTACACCATTAAAATTGGACCTGCGCTTTTGCAAAACATCGGTCCGGAATGCGCCCGGCTGAAACCCGGTGAACGCTGCGCCATCATCACGGACAAAAACGCCGGCAAGTATTTTGCCAAAACGGTCTTTGATTCACTCGTTCGCGCCGGGTTTTCGCCCCTGCTGGTGACCGTTCCCGCCGGGGAGAGGGCAAAAAGCCTGCGCACGGTCGCCGCCTGTTACGATCAATTGGCCGCGCACCGGCTGGAACGGAAGTCGTTGATTATCGCCCTGGGCGGAGGGGTAGTCGGCGATCTGGCGGGATTCGTGGCAGCCACCTATTTACGCGGCATTCCCTTTGTTCAGGCTCCCACAACGTTGCTCGCGCAGGTGGATAGTTCGGTCGGTGGCAAGACGGGCGTTAATTTGCGGGCGGGGAAAAACCTGGTCGGCGCCTTTTATCAACCGCGGCTGGTGTTGTGTGACACCGATACGCTCAAGACGCTCCCGAAGCGGGAATTTCGGGCGGGACTTGCCGAGGTCATCAAATATGGAATCATTTATGACGCGCCGCTCTTCGCAAGCCTGGAGCGCAACCTGGAACGCATTCTAAACCTGGACGAAAAAGTACTCGGGCCGGTCATCGCGCGCTGCTGCGAAATCAAAGCCGACGTCGTGAGCAAGGATGAAACTGAAACCGGCTTGCGCGCGATTTTAAATTTCGGGCATACCATCGGCCACGCGATTGAAAACAGCTTCGACTATGGAAAATATTTGCACGGCGAAGCTATATCCATTGGCCAAATCCTGGCTGCCCGGCTTTCTGAAATAGTCCTTGGAATGGCCCGTGAAGAAGTTCACCGGATCGAATCGCTCTTTAGCCGGGCCGGGTTGCCCACACAAATCCAATTGAACGCATCCCGGCGCCAAAAGCTGTTTGCCGCGATGCGCCTGGACAAAAAAACGATTGGCGGCGAAGTTCGGTTCGTACTGGCCCGAAAAATCGGACGAGTCGAGTTTGGGAAACATGTTTCGGCGGAAGCGATTGATTCAGCTTTGCGGTCGTAGCGGCGCTCGTTAGAATCATTCAATCGCAATGCCAGCGCACATTATAGCCGTCGCCAATCAGAAAGGGGGAGTGGGAAAGACCACGACCGCGGTTAATCTGTCAGCTTGTCTCAGCGCCGCCGGACAGCGGGTCCTGCTGTTCGACCTGGATCCCCAGGCTAACGCCACCAGCGGCGTGGGGTTGGAGAAATCCGAGGGCGACAGCGCCTACCGCGTCCTTCTGGGCGAGGGCAGTCTTCTTGATAAAATCAAGCCCACAAACTTCGAGCGTCTCGAAATCATTCCCAGCGAAGTGGATTTATGCGCCGCCGACCTCGAACTCGCCCGCACCGAGAACCACCTCCACGCCGTCTCGCGTTCGCTCAAGCCCGTCCTGGACAGCGGGCGATTTGACATCGTGCTTATCGATTGTCCTCCATCCCTGGGAATTTTGACGCTGAACGCATTTGCGGCGAGCAACGGACTTCTGGTTCCATTGCAATGCGAGTACTACGCGCTCGAAGGCATCTCCATGATGAACCGCGTCCTGGGCCAATTGCGCGCGGCCGGAGTCAACCCTCAACTCGATATTTTTGGCGTAGTGATGACCATGTTCGATGGCCGCACGAAATTGTCCAACGAAGTTGTCGGCGAAGTCCGCAATCTTCTGGGAGCAAAAGTTTTTGAGACGGCCATTCCCCGAACGACGAAACTGGCCGAAGCGCCCAGCTACGGGAAACCGATTATCCATTACGATAAATACAGCAGCGGCTCGGCGGCGTATGAACTTCTCGCACAGGAGGTCGCAGCCCGCTTAAGCTCATTCTCTCCGGCGCTTCCCCTCGCCCAGGAGGCCACAAGCCCCTGATCTCTCCGATCTGTCGTATCGAATGTGGTTAACGTTTTACGAACAGAGCCAGCGAAGCCGTAAAACTATGTAAAAAACTCTTCTGACCCACCGGACCAATCTCCCCGGCGCAGAAGAATCCCGATACGCCGATCGGCCCCATTTCCCGCTGTGTAAGTCCCGCGTCGTGATTGGGCACGCCGAAAAGATTTTTTCCACGTCCATTGCCACAACACAGGCAGCCGCCATAAATAAAAGAGTCCTGGGCGTCAGCTTTGGCGCGGGCGAGCAGTTCGTGCATGTCATCGCTCGCTGCTGTGCCATCGCGCCGTTGGAATTGCATCGTTTGACCCGCGCGGGGCAGCGCCCCAACTGCCAGGATGCCGGATGTAGGATCGCCGCCAATGAGCGGCCGCACCAGGAAGTCACCTCGATGAAAATCTTCGAGGTATTCGTTGACGGCAAGGCCAATGAGCAGATTGCCGCGCGCTTTTTGCTGATCCGCGGGCGGAAGTTTTTGAAATGTCTCGGCCAGAACGGCATAAGCGGGGCGGTTCGCAATCTGATGAATCAGATTTTGCTCCACGCGGGTCAGTGTCCAGGGCTCGCCGATGGGAGTGCAGCCTTGCGAGACCACACCCGATAATTTGACATCGCCGCCTACGGAAATGGCCACGAGGCCCTCCTCAAACACGTCACCATTCAGATAGACTTGCGTGGTTTGGTCGGAAACTATGCCGCTGGCCGCGCCGCCAAAGGTCGGCGCCGGCGAGTACGCTTCATTCCACGAACGAATCCAACTATCGGCGTCCATGTGGAACGGATCATGAAAAACGAGCCAGCCGTTGGAACTGGCCGGTCCAATACCCGTTGCCGAACGCCAATAAGAGCCGCTCGCCGCCTCTTCAATCTGACTCGATGTAAAATGAAAGCCCTGGAGTTCAGCCCCGGGTAATGAGTACAGACTCAATACAATCCCGGAAGCGCTTTCAATCTCCTCGCCGTTGACGATCAAACCGGCCCCGGAACAGCCCGTCAAGAGAGGGATCCGGCCATGAACACGAAGAATTTCAAGCGTCTGCTCCGCGTGCGGGAAAAAATCCGGGGACATGAAGACCAGCCCAAGCGCTACGGGGTGAGGCAATTGCGAACGCATCTGCTCGACCCAATGCCGTAATCCATCCTCATCAAAACCGTCCGGCCAATGGGCTGCGATGGAAAATTCCGTATTCACGCGAACACAATAAACTTAGAATCAATTTGCGGCAACTGATAAGAACGCTGAAAAGTTGAACCATTGAAGCGCCGAAACGTAGTCGAAGGCTGGCCTAAATGTAAAATCCAAGAGCCGTGGAATGAACCTCTTATTCACTCTTGGTTTATTTTTTCGGCAAGACATTTCCCACGCTAATTGCCGCCCCGTCAATCGGGAACGTTTGGACAGTTGCCAGGGCTTCCGCGACGACTGTTTTGCAAAACTCAAGTTACGCGCGCAAACGTTGTTGTTGCCCTCTTTAGGCATAAATGCTGAGTTACAATGGCACAGCGCCTGCTGGATTTGAGGCTGTAAAATTATGCGAATTGTCTTCATTTTCTGCGCCGCCCTGCTCCTGGCTTTGGGCGTTTCCGCGCAATCGTTGCAAATGGTCAACGCGAATTATCCGGGCATCTACTGCCGGTTCGATCCCAATTGCAAGGTCTCGGCCAACGAGCAATCCGATTCTATCACGACAACCAATGGCGCCGCCACGTGTACTTTGATGTCGCGCAGTTTTCCCGGTACGTCGTTGGACTCCCAGGGCACTTACGGGTATGAATATCAGCTCACCATCGACAGTAACGGTCAGACACCCGATACAAACATCCTGGCGGTGAATTCATTGAACCTGACTTTTGGCGCGCCGAATTATTTTTCATTCGCATCGCGCGCGAGCAATCAGGTCTGGATGGTGATAGCCGGCGGACCGACCGGGCTGGCGCCCGCCTCTGCGAGCCTGGACGGTTCAAACGTGGTTATTTCATTCGATCCTCCGCTCAGCCTAAATACGCTAACCGATCAATCCACCAACACCCTGGTTTTTGGGATGATTTCGGACAGCGCGCCGCAGCCGGCCACTGCCATCATCGAGGGTTCGACGCAAGACCCGGAGCATGGGAAACTTCCTTTCAAGTTGAAATTGCGGGCGCAATGTCCGGGGCAGTAATACATCGTTAAAACGTTGAAATGTTGAAACGTTGAATCGGCCCCATGCGGCAATTGCCGATCCATTTCAACGTTTTAACCTTTTAACGTTTCAACGGACTCGCCTTTTTCCTTTTTCCTTTTTAATTTAGCTGAATGGCTTTTGATTCATTCCGCGAATTTCTTGGCGCGCTGGAGCGCGCAGGCGAGCTGAAAAAAATATCGCAGCCGGCAGCCACTGAACTGGAAATTACTGAGGCCGCCGATCGCGAGATGAAATCGGCGGGTGGAGGCAGAGCACTGTTGTTCGAGAAACCCACGGTCAATGGCGTAGTTTCACCTTTTCCTTTAGCCATCAACACGATGGGTTCCTGGCGCCGCATGGCTATGAGCATGGGCGCAGAGTCCGTGGACGCAGTTGCCGCGGAGTTGGGCTCGATCGTGAAACCGAAGCCACCAACGGGTTTTCGTGAGGCGATTAAATTTCTTTCCACCGCTCTGGATTTGCGCCATGCCAGGCCAAAAATCGTCAGCGATGGGCCCTGCAAGGAAGTGATCCGGAAATTTGACCCGCCGCCCAGCCGCAAAGAAGCATGGCCGGCTGCGCCCAACATCTCAGGTTCGCAACCCGTTTCAACGTTTCAACGTTTCAACGTTTCAACGCTCCTGAATCTCCCGATTCTTCACTGCTGGCCGTTGGACGGCGGACGTTTCATCACCCTGCCCTGCGTCGTGACGAAGGACCCGGATACAGGCGAGCGAAACGTGGGGATGTATCGCATTCAGATTTACGATGACCGGACGACGGGCATGCATTGGCAGTTGCAGAAAGTGGGCGCACGGCACGGGCGGCGCTATTATGAGACTGGCACACGCATGCCTGTAAGCATATTCATCGGCGGGGACCCGGTTTTTGCGTTTTGCGCCACCGCGCCGTTGCCCGACGGCCTGGACGAATTTTTGCTGGCTGGTTACTTGCGCAAAAAAGCGATTTCTCTGGTCAAATGCGAAACCAACGACCTGGAAGTGCCCGCCAATGCGGATTTTGTGATAGAAGGTTACGTGGACCCGACCGAACCATTGCGTGAGGAAGGGCCTTTTGGCGATCATACCGGGTATTACACTTTGCCCGAGCCCTATCCGGTTTTTCACGTGACGGCCATCACGCATCGCAAGGACGCAGTCTATCCGGCAACGATAGTGGGTATTCCGCCGATGGAGGATTTCTACATCGGCAGCGCGAGCGTCAAGCTGTTTCTGCCTGTATTCAAAATGAATTTCCCCGAAATTGTGGATATCGCGCTTCCAGCGGAAGGAGTATTTCATAACCTCGTGTTTGTGAGCATCAAAAAGACTTACCCGATGCAGGCGTACAAAATCATGCATGGCCTATGGGGCATGGGCCAAATGATGTTTACCAAATATATCGTTGTCGTGGACGACGACGTGGACGTTCACAACACGAGCGACGTGCTGTTCCGCCTGTGCGCCAACACGGACCCGCAGCGGGACTCCATTTTTACAAAAGGCCCGGCAGACGTCCTGGACCACGCGACCAGTGAAATGGCCATCGGCAGCAAACTGGGGATCGATGCGACAAAGAAATTGCCTGGCGAAGGTTTCAAACGGAACTGGCCGCCGTTGATTAAAATGGATGAAGCCGTGCGGAAGAAGGTGGACGCGTTGTTTAATCGCGGTTGAGAAGGCAGGGACAGGGACTGCTGGAAACACCCAATCTCCAAGATCCAGGCGCCAGAGAAAATTCAATCATCAAGCTCGCAATGGTTTCTCTGGATGTTGGCGCTTGGAGTTTGGAGCTTAACCCATGCGCCCGTAATAAACATGCGTATCGTATTCAAACGCGACCATTCCATTTTGTTGATGAGCGTCGAATATCCGTTTTAATTCCACCAGCATTTCTTCGTATTTCGGCTGGCCTTCAACCGGGGCGTAAGATGAGGACAGGAGCCGTCCTTTGAGTCCTTCAAAATCGAATTGCTGGACGTTGTGGAAATTCTTGAAACGTGGT
>Ga0335073_10010733_pt1 | contig 12877 bp, 9 predicted proteins | sample Lox_Sample_22_FD_207093 | JGI IMG/M metagenome (GOLD analysis project Ga0335073, IMG submission 207093) | Soil microbial communities from Loxahatchee National Wildlife Refuge, Florida, United States - Lox_Sample_2.2 | ecosystem: Environmental > Terrestrial > Soil > Wetlands | place: USA: Florida...
CAACCGCAGGCACACTGGCAAAGACGACGCAAACGAGTTCCAGCTGCGTAGACCTACCCTTTGTGGCAAATCGTGTAAGTTAATCCACCTCCACATTTTCCAGGGTGGTTTCGCCGCAAGGTAAGGGGCTTGTATGGGGCCGCATGAGCTTCCGCGTGGCAAATTGGCAATGCTCACCAATACACTTCGAAATCATTACTGCACTTCTGTTGATTGAAAAGAAAATGATCTGGCTGACACTAGTCGATATGTCGCCTCGGAACAGCCCGCCATGAGCCTAGCTAAGACGCCTGCAATTGCTCCAAATGTCCTTTTGTCGTGGCATACAAACGATTTCAGAAACACCCTTCACTTTCCATTACGCCCACCCTTACCCCCTTGCCTCGGGAGAATTCAGGCGGTTTGTTCCACTCCCATTATGTAACGCCGATGGTGATGAGAAGCAAAAAAAGAACGCTTCTTGCGTTGCTCATGACTCCATCCAACAAGGGATGGTCTTGCATCCTTCCAAGTCAATATGGTGGTATCGAACCTAGCATGGACTAAAACAAAGGCGAAAATCGGAGCCAGAGTCCGGCCTGCCGTTTCGCTCGTTCTGGAATCGAAGTATAAGTCATCAAAACAGAGAGCGAGAGTGAGTTTGTAGGCATGCAGGTGCGTTTCACAGCTTTTCAGCCCGCGCCCGTGATGCCCAGTGCGCCTGGTTTCTGCATTGCTGAAGATCTGAACTGACTGTGTCGGTTTGGACTTCCCTGAACGTCATTCTGTGATGGATACTGGTATTGCGAAGGCGGAGTGTTGACGTTGCTTGACGGTCCATAGCTCATGCTACTAGGCCCAACATGTCGAACCGAGCTCTCGTTCTGCCATGCTTGAGGATCGGGAGTTACTTGGGTCACTGCGCTCCAACCTTCGCGTGATCGAGTCCGATGACCCGGCAATGTTGTCGTCGCTTGTGGCACACGGCCTATCTCTCCCCAACGTTTTAGGATCTCCTTGGTCGTGATGTCTGCGTTATTTTCGAACAGAGCTCGGTCTTCGAGCAGCGAAAGAAGATCATCCGGAACCTACATATCGTTAGCACGACTTATTCCGAAAGGATGGGGGTTATGCAGCTTACCTCGCACATGCTTTCGTTACACTTGATCAGTTCATGCACCGCTTCAATGGCCAAGAAGCTAGCATCCATGTCTGGATTCTTATTGTTGGAGTAAAGAATGTTGGGAGCAATGACGGTTGCGATATTATGCACGTCCATCTTACTGCCGCTCTCCTCATCAACCGAGTGGAATGAGGCTGCCCATCCTAGGAACGTGAACAGAACTTCCATGGTGTCTCGATGGACCTTTGGTAGGAGGCAGCATGTTAAGTGGAGAACTCGTCGTCGTTTGTCTTCCTCAGGAATTTCTGCGATTACAGGTTAGCAGTTGTAGTTTCAACTTGAAGGTTAGGTCAACTTACTCGCTCCGAGAATGAACAAGCGATGAAGCTTGAAGGAAAGTACTGGGTCAGGTAACTCGCGCAAGAACTTCTTGAGTAGAGCTGCGACCTGGACCGCCGTTTCTTTGGTCAAATCAACGCCTTCACTACCTCTGGTGTCAATCTCCTCGCAAAGTTCCTTTAGACGTCTGATGTTGCCGTTCTTTCTGAAAACACCCTCTACGGACATATCCATGTTGCGCATGGCAGACACGGCATTATCCACGACGGCTGGTACACGAAGTGTACCCGGACCAATGCCATCGGTTGAGTCGGCTCCATCTCGCTCACACACGATCTCAAGGCTTTTGCCAAAAACGCCTTTGCCTTTCTTGCTAGCTCCTTTGTCCTGTTTGAACTTGAATTTGTCCCAAAACGTGGATCGTTTCGTTTCGATCAACTCAAGCAGCTCCTGCTGATTGAAGTGGCCGTCCAACAAAGGTTCCATTGAAAGGACTGCAAGATGCCGTACGATAAAGTACTCGAGAGCCGAAAGTTCAGAGAAGTACTTCCTCGACCGCATCTGTCCGCCATCATCTTGAATTGGCATGTTGTCAGGACCACCGGAAAAATCACGTCGGTGGCCATTGATCAGCTTTGCTCTGGGTTCGTCGCCAATCAAGTTACCTCGGGCGTATTTGGCGGCGTTTGGACGCTGCTCCCTTGCTTGCTCTTGCGCCACAAGCCGCGGGATATCATCGAGAGCAATTGACTGCATATCCAAAGTCAAGTTGCCATCGCCTCCATTCTGATCGCGATCGTGCTCAATCCTTAGAAGGCTCTGTCGATTGTTAGATCCAGATCCCTGACCGTCTCCAGGCTCCACGGACAAGCCACCAGGTCCATCAATGATTCTCGAAGAGCGTGCTCGACGCATTGAGTTTGACAGATTCTTGTCCAGTCTCGTCGATCTTAACCGCCGTATGTCTCCTAATGCTTGCTCATAAGATGTCGATTCGCGGTTCCCTGGGGCTGTACTCGATCCAGCATAAGACTGTGAGCGTGTTTGGGAACGAAGTAAAGCCAGATCATCGCCACCGGTTGGACCATGCCCACGTGACGAATCATAGTCGGCCAGATTCGGATCGTCAGTTGTGTGCGGAACAGCTCCCGAGCTTTGTAGAGTGGCAAGAAGCCGAGCATGAGATACCTTAAGGAGCACGATGTACTGTTGCAGCCTTGTGACTAGTGTGAAACCAGCTTCGCCATCAGCAACAAGTGAAGAACACCTGCTGCAGTAGATCTGACCCACGGATGGGCTCCACCGAGCGTCTAGCAGGTTGTCGGCGAGTTCAACGCCACAGTTCTTGCAAGTGAGACATGCAAGATGGAAGACGTTGCTGTCTTTCCTTACGCATCTGTCCTCAACAGGCTTGTCGCATACCGGACAGCTATCTGCCGAGCGATGAATGTACTGCCGCCACTCGGCGGTAGCATCCCGACTATCACTTTCTTCAAGCTTGTCTTCGAGAGTGTTGATGCGGTCGAGGAATCGTCGTAATCCTTCCGTGCTTCCAGTCTCACGTTCCAGTCTTAGTGCACCCTGTAAGCAGATTCTGATGAGAAGTTTGAGGTAATGTGCTAGACCTGTGACGAGCGATAAAAGTTCTTGCGTGACTCCAAGACGTTGCATGCCGGCACCGACTGAGGATGAAAGGAGCTGGAAGAAGTTGACAATCTTCTTGCACAGGAGCTTTGCTTCGCGTCCGTATGAAAGCCCTACTTCTGGTGTTAGCGTTGTGCGGAGGAGACTCGTGGATCCACACAGACCCTTTGGAGTCTCGGCTTGCAACATGTGGTCCAGTTCATCTGCTGATTCGAAGAAGAGTTCGACGTGAACAATGAACTTTCGCGCTGCCTGAATGCCTTCAATGTATTTGCCGCTGCTGACGTTCACCAGCATTTCCGAGATGCATTGAGCCGACTTCTCTTCAAATGCAGATAGTGTCCGCCAGATCCAGAGCACTTTCTCTTCGACGGTCTCTTCCTCGGCACGAACGGCCCTGCGCACATCTTCAGGCGCATCTATATCAGTACCAGCTTGCTCCGGCAAAGCCTGACCCACCTTGTCTTTGTCTGAATTTGACAGTCGCACATTCCAGTACTTGTGTATCATATAGCATTCGGGATGCCAATGTTGGTTTTGGCCGTTTCGGAAGATCTCAACAAATTGTTTGAGGATAGCGTTTTGACATCCCTGACATCGCTGGGCGAATTTTGTGGAGTAGTGATAGTGGCAGTAGACTTTGCCTTCGTGTTCGTAGTAGCTGTCTTGAGCTCCGAATACCGTTGGACAGACCGAGCATGTAAAGTGCTCAATATGGTACTTTCGTTCCAACGCTGTGATGTATGAGCCTCTGAGAGCGCCTCCACAGGCATGACAGATGAGATCTAATCGTCGGAAGTAGTCAGTTTCGCAGAGAGGATATTGATTCGGCCCTTCGTCAGGTACGGGAAAGAACTTTGACGCAACAATTTTGCCGCATTCCTGAGATTAGTTGGTTAGCATACGGAAGTCAATTCAGGGGAAATGTGAACTTACTTGACAAGTAAAACATTCTAGATGATACGTGTTGTCTAATGCTCGGACAAACTGGCCGCTGAGCGGAAGGTCGCACTTTGCACAAATTCGAGAACCACTTGGACGGCGACTACCACTTTGGACCTGGTTGTTAGCTTCACCGCTGGTCCTTAAATTCGATAGCGAGCCATTTTCTTGGTTATATCTGTCTGAAGGCTGGTTGTTAGCATTCTGGTGGGGGTGCCTCCGAGGTTGATCGCGCTCGGATGATCCTCGTGGCGTTGTGTTTTGATATTGACGGGAATCTGAGGAAGATGTCGAATAATCACCCGGCGCATTCATCGCAGGCCGTGTGTCTCGGTTCTGTGACGGTAGATAATGGTCTCCGGCTGCTTGTTGTGAGTCTTGCCAATATCCTTCCTGGCCCTCGGTAGGAGAGCCGCCCGCGTACGGGGCACTCATGGCAATTTAATGCTCCAGAGCGTCACTTATGAAAGCGAATCGACCCAGTTTGAAGGTATTTGAGCGGCGGAGAGAGCCAGCTGTTGATGTCGAAGTTTGCGAGAAAGTCTTGGCACGGAGGGCGCCGCGGCGAAAGGGTAGCAGCGTCTTTGTGAGCGCAGGTGTCGACGTGGATGCTAAGGGATGGATGGAGGAGAGGTATTTCGATGCGCCGGGGGCTGTGAGCCAAGTGTTGATGGCGGATGAGATGATGCCCTGAGTTGCAAAGTTGGTCGGCGGGATTGAAGGGCGTAGCATCAAACACGCGACGAAGACCGAGGGCGGCAGCGAAGGGCCCGCAGGCCACCCGACAGGAAGTGGATGGAAGGTAGAGGGATGCTGATGAGAAATAAGTGCTGCGAGCGGATAATTGCGGCTTCAGGAAGTGGTGGGGAAGCGTGCGCGTGCGAGAGGAGCGGGCGTGGTGTGGAAAGTGAAGTGCGGTAGAAGCAGTGGGCTTGTTGTAGTGTTGCACGCTAGAAGCTGCATTTGCGGAGACTCAGAAATCCTTCCGTGTTCACTAACTTTACTTTGGGCGGTATGTGCAACATCGAAACGGTCAACGTCCACCAACCACTGCCGAGCACCGTTGCAAGCCTTTAATGATCTGGTCACTGTGTCCGCATCAAAGTATATAGCTAGGCCACCGTAGTTACAGGTACATTGAGGTAGTTACCGTAGTAGGGCTTACGTGCTTAACACTGGCCATGGCTGCCGATTGCCCGTACTCTATCGTAGCCCCGAAAATAATTATCCACGCGAGACCGAACTCAGCCGTGCCTATAAACACCACACAATCTCAAACTTCCAACCTACCCGCACTTTTAGGCCTCTGAGACCGGTAAAGTCTGTCGCTCCTTGTTTCAAAGTAAGCTGCGTCTTCCTAATCCTCACCTTCAACCCTCCATATCGAGCACCGCCTCCAAAGCCGCCCGTAATAAAACTATTATTCGACTCCTTCAGCCGCAACCAACCATTTGTCACAGCCAAAAGAGCTGTGAAAGCGCGACATTGCAAATACGCAACAAGCCGTACCTAGCCAGAACACTAGCCAGAGGTGCTGGCACCGAGCACAGCCTTGGTCTCACATCCATCCAACTCTTCTCTAACCATGAGCGGCCGGCAGAACGGCACCACAAACGGCGGCGCCAGCTCTTCGCGTGGCGAACTCCCTCCAGCACCGACAATCCGCACACGCGAGCGCATCAACATCGAAGAAGAAGCTGGCCAGGAGCTGCGGCTGGGCGACTTCCAGCACGTGCACTGCCTGTCGATGAGCGAAGCGAGGCTGATCACGGACGCCATCTTCGACCAGCGCAAGAAGTCGGGGCGCAAGGTGACGCAGACGGAGAGCCTGACCAAGATGCAAGACTACATGGACACGTACGCGCGCTTTAAGAGCCAGCCCGCGCTCGACGAGTTCGAGGCCCTGCTCAACCAGCACCCCGACCTCGAGAGCTTCGAGCGCAGCCAGCTCACCACTCTGTGTCCCGGCGATGCCGACGAGGCCAAGACCCTGATTCCCAGCCTGGCCAGCAAGATCGATGATGGTGTGCTTAACGACCTGTTGGCTCAGATTAACGCGCACCGACGTGCCGTTTTCGTGGACTGAGGCTAGCATATCTGACGGGAAGAGACTTCTGGATATGCTGTTGGCTTGGTGTTGAGCATTTGTGTCAATATTGCGGGCATCTACGAGAGTGTCAGAGACGGCAAAGGCAGACATGGCAATGACAAGACTGGAAGACGGAGGCTCAGCAGCGATGTGAACAGACCGAGATGAGGCAAGGATGTGCACAAGGCTCGAAAACAGAACAGGAACGTGCATAGTGATCCCCATGTTGGAATTCTATCTGCTGGTCATATACACTCCAATTTCGAAAAAGATGACCTCTGACAGTGTCCGCTGGCACTTTTGGGTTAGGCTACATGAACAGACAGCAAAACAGATAGCTAAAAGAGTTCGCTCGTACTTGACTGATGCAATCAACGCATGCTCGCTCAGAGCAACAATTAGTAGAGTCGAAAGTAGCTCGACCAACAAATATGAAATCAATCAAATGCGCGTTCGATTTCACAAGCAGCCTCCCCCAGCGACGCCGTACAAATCGACACAGGTGAAGAACGAAATCCGAAAATAATGAAAGTGTCCGCTGGACCGGGACGACGGCGATTGTCAATCTGCATGATAAACGCAAGTGAGTCCGCTCTGGAAAACATGGTAATGCATATGCCTCCCCATTCCCAGAGGAACCACGTGAAGGAACGCCGCGCTGAAATGCTCCAAAGTTATGCTCCAGCTCAGATGATATACTCCAAACAGATGAGAACGAAAAACAGCGGGCCACATTCTAGAACAAAGTAATAATAGGAAAGCTGGTTAAAACCAGTTAAAGGGAAGGTGGAGACTGGACGAGGTCCCCTCTGTGCGAAGTCGGCGACTCCTGTTGCGCCATGGCGGCGGCGAGCGGATCTACCATGACGTTCGGGCGCGGTGTGGGATCCGGGTCGGGGCTGGAGCTCTCGGTCGAGCTGGAGGACTTGCTGAGGGGCGGGCGCGGAGTCGCGGCTTCGGAAGGCTCCTCCATCTCGACGTCTTCGACGTGCTCGCCTGGTTGGCGCGGGAAGATTTCGGGCGGCGTGAGCGTGCCGTGCTGGGTCTCCGCTGAGCCTTCGACGTGGCTTGCCGCTGCGGTGGAATCGGTCGGAGCGGTCGGAGCGCCGCCGTTCTCTGACTGCTCCTCGATGTGCGGCTTCTCGATGATCGCCGGTGGCGGTGACTTGGAGAACTTGTCTTCAGATGCGATCTCTTCGACTGATACGACGCTGCCTCTGCTGTTGGTCCGCATCATTTCGGTCCCCAGCTTTGACGAGCCGCGAGGCCGGTTGCGTGGGCTTCGTGAACGGATCTGGATGTTACCTAGCTCTTCGTCTTCGTCGTCTCCGGATTCGGCAGAGTCATGCCGCGACCGTTCCTGAGATCGACGCTTCGGTTGCAGGCGTTCGGCAGAGACTTTCTTCTTCGGCACCGATGCCTGGAAATGCTCAAGTATTGGAGGAGCAGACTCTTCTTGTCGAAGTGTAGGGTGATGGTGAACTGCGCGGAAGACAGCCTGGTTATGAGGTCTGTTCTCAAAGTCCTCCGGAGAGTTGCCGGAAATGCCCAACCCATCGAATGCGTTGGTGAGGTCTCCTTGCCAGTCACCGGAGAGTTTCTTGATCGCTTTGACATCAATATCCTGTGCATTGCTATCATTGTCGCCCAGGAAGCTCGAGCTAATGGAGTCTTCCCTGCTGGAGTCACGGTAGCTGCTGGATGCAATTGCAACCCCGTAGCTTGAAGATGATACGGATATCGGGCTCTCCTCGCTCCTCACAGACCCCTGGCGAATACCAGAGAACGGCATCATCGGGTACGGCGTAGGCTGCCATCCTGGTGGAGGTGGCTTCCACTGACAGAATTTACCCAGTATTTCGGTCAATTTACTGATGGTCGGTGGCTTATCTATGAGTCCATCGAAGTGATGGCTCGGTGGCAGTTCTTTGAGATATCCAGTGACACAAACAATTGGAGTGTGGTTATTTGCGTTCTTTGTATCTCGAATCATTCGCGACACGTTAGCACCGTCGAGCTTCGGCAGTTTGAACTCCATCAGGATAATGTCGAATTTCACGTCACTCATGGCGTATCTGATTGCCTCCGAACCATCAGTGGCTGTGATCGTCCGGCATCGCAGTTTCTCGAGCAGCTTCTCCATCACCAGCTTCGATACAGGGTGGTCTTCGCAAACAAGGACATCCAGCGGCCTAAAGATGGGTCCTTCTGCAAGCGTGATCTGAGACAACCGCCGAGAGCTTTGACGTCGTCTTTGAACTCGGAGAAGAGCCTTCTGTCGAGTATCTTCATTGTCTGAAGACGAAGGAGATATGTCGAGTGCTTGGCTTCTTCTCTTTTGTTCTGTGGGCACCAGAGCATGAAGTGTGTCGTGTTCCTCTTGCGAACTGAGTGTATGGGATCGGGCTCTTGGAGAGGCAGTCTTCCCAAGAGCGACGTTTGATCGAGTGGAAGAGAGACTACGCTCGTGTGACATGGTCGGAACGCCTGGTGACTTCGCAAGCTTAATGGGTGAAGATGCACTTGAGCTGGTTTTGAACCCAGATGGAATATTTGGCAGATATCGAGGTGCATCAAAGAAATTACCAGGTTGTAGAGAAGCTGAGCTTTGCTGTGAAAGACTCGATGATCCACTCGATGTCTTCCGGCGCTCTTGGTTCTGACCAGCGCTAAATTGCACAAGAAGAGGTGATGACGGTTGAGACGGTCGACTTGGAGAGCAGTTCGGCTGAGCAAAAGTCAATGGCGACGAAGGTCTCTGCGGAGCTCTGTTTGTCGACATAGTGCGCTTCAATGGCATATTGAGCATTGGACTGGACTCCAGAGACGGTGTTGGGGAGCTCAATGTCGGCGAACCTAGCACCGCCATAGGTTTGCTTTGAGCTTGCATCGCTTCGGCGCGGAGCTTCTGTATGACGTCCTTGTTGGCCTTCTCGAGGACTGGAAGATTCTTGAATGAAAAGTTCCCGAAGTCGTCAGATGCCATAGGCTCACTGAGTCGTCTGCTCCTTCCATCACGCACATGACGAGGAATATGCAACGGCATTAGACCGCGCTTGATGGAGTTAATATGGTTGCGAACTCGTGACAGAGCATCGTGAGGTCGATCTGAGTATTCGTTCGAAGGAGTTCCTCCTGAGGATGTGCCTTGGTCTTCAAATTCGTTGGCGAAATTCTGTAGCGTCGCTCCACGAGCATCGAAGTACTCGGTATCTTCTAAATTCTCAGGAGCTGGCACAAACGAGGCTTGGTCTTCCCGTAATGTATCCCAGTTGATTTCCGCGAACCATGGATGATGCCGGATTTCTTCGCCTCCACTCTGAAACTTCTCCTCCGCATTCGCGCCTAGTCGAGAAGCTGGATCCACGCACATAAGTTTATTCATGAGATCTTTAGCCTCTGGCGATACCGGACAAGAGTCTTCAGGAGGCCAATCGATCTTGCGGTTGAGTATATTCTCGAATACGATATCTGGCGAATCGCCATGGAATGGAGGGTAGCCATATAAGAATTCGAACAAGATGCAACCCAATGACCACCAATCGCTGACTTCGTCTTGACCAGTGCCATTGATCGTTTCGGGAGCAAGATAGTCAGGAGTACCTACGAACTTTCTGGAGGTGTCCATTGGGTCGAACAAGGGAAGAACTGGTGGGAGGATACCTGAAGTGGATGGAGGTGTTCCGGCTTTCAGTACGCTTGTGTGACTGACTGTAGGTTGTAAAGCGTAAGGATCTGGAGAGTTGGTCTCGTCACTGGCACCTTCTTCCTCAATTGGCGAACGGGGTTGTGGCGCTATCATTATATCGTCGACAAGAGAGAATTTGCGGAACATTGCCTGCAGGCCTTCGCTAGTCTCGCTATCACTTCGTCCCGAATTCGTCCTCGTTGGCTCACGTGTAAGGCTAAAATACGATGGCTGTCCAATATCCGACGTGAGAGTTGGTGTCAAGCCTGGAGTTTGTTGGGGAGAGTACCCGCTCTGAAGATCGAAGGATGTGGATCTCGAGGATGTGACAGAAACGGCTCGATGGAACGGTCCCTGCTTCAAGAGATCAGGCATTGGAGGCTCGTCTGGTTTCTTTTGAAGGGCGCGCTGTTGTCGTTCTCTTAGACCCATTCGTGAAAGACCAAAGTCTATAAATTTGAGATGCCCTTTTTGGTCAATCAGCAAGTTATCAGGCTTGAGATCACGATGGACGATGTTGCGGCTATGAAGATGTTCCACTCCAAGGACCGCTTCAGCCAAATACTTCTTCGCCCAATCTTCGGGTAGACCACCAAGAACCTTGACGAGGGATGCACAGTCACCTCCGTTCAAGTATTCCATGACAAGATAAAGGTAGTCTTTGCTTGCGAAGGTCCAGTATAGCTTGGCAACGAAGTCACTTTCGCCTTGCCACATCATGATGGCACGCTCTGCTTTCACATTCTGGACCAAATTCTTGGCAAGCATTTCTCCCTTCTTCAAAACCTTGATCGCGAAGTATTCTCCGGTAGACTTCTTTTTTGAAAGGTACACACTGCCGAACGCACCTTTGCTGATTGGTTTGATGATTTCAAAGTCTTTGATCGAGGTTTTCTGGGGTGGTGGTTGTGGATTGCTACCAACAGGTACCAATCGAGGAGACAAGGGAGGACCGAGCACTTGAGAAGAAGCCGCTGAGGATTGCCTTCGGTGATGTGGAAGATGCTGTGCGCTGATCGCAGGAGATGAAAATTCTGAAGTCGATAGCACGGGAGATGTTACTGGAGACTGCGAGCTAGCGTCACCACTCGGTAATCGATTTCTTGCCACTCTCAGTGGAGAAGATGGTGGTGGCATACTCCTTGCAGGCGAGTGTCCTCGACTTGACATTACGCTCGGTAGGATGAGACTTTTCCGCTTTCGCTCGCGAGCACTCGCAACTCGGTGAAGGCTGAGTTCGGAGCTTGGAGACTCGGCCCTTCGAGCTGTTGACAGTGCCGATGATAGCTGACTGCTGTCGCTATCCGCTCCAGCATCACTCTCGAAGGCGATGGATCCCCGCTTGCTTAGTGGCGGTATACTAGTGGTTCCATGGGAGCGTGGAGTTTGTGCGCCGCGTGGACTGCTTGACCTAGTTGACGTAGCTGTGGAAGACGATCGCCTATTATCTTGAGCGCTTAGGATGGGATCTGATACGTTTCGCAGCGCCATTGCCATTGCAGACGGCTGCTCAAATGAGGTTGGGAAAGCGTCGTCGTCGGCAGTTGAGTCTTGACTATCCTCTGGCTCAGGCATCTCTGCGAGCTCTTCCTGCCGTTCTTGCGTTGTCTCGGCCGTGTCTTCGCTGGAGTCAGAAATTTCACCTGCAGCGATACGCGCCGCTTTCTCTACGGCGGCTGTGATGCATTCCTGGACCAAGACCTCAAACTCCAGCCGAATGCGTTCCGAGTACTCCAAGATTCGACGGTGTCGAAAGACAAAGTCAACCTTGGTTCGTGCCAGTTTGAATGTGTCTTCACAGAGGACTGAGAGACCCTGGTCTTGGTCCGAGGTGGAAAATGTGGGTGACTGCCATTGCAAAACCTGCGATATGTGACTCTCGGATTGCGGTGACTGCGTACGGAATTCGCCATTGGGCAAGCCACGCGTTTCCTTCAATGCTGGGGTGTTGATTTCCAGTGCTGTGTCGCACAAGTCGAGCACAAGCTCAACGATACGTCCTACAGGCCGGCGAACGGCGAAGGAGCGAGCCCGGGAATGACTGAAGCCGGAAGCAGAACGATCACGAGAGCGTGAGGGAGGTGATGCGGGTGATGACCGGCCAGAAGCTTGTCCTGACGTCGGTGTAGACAGAGGACCAATGGGCAGGCCTTTGTATTCCGGTAGCGGCGGCGCTGGAGGAGCGATCTCTCCTGATGTTATAGCTCGCGGTTGACGGGATCGCGCTTCCAGTGCGTCCAGAACCCTTACGATCGCAGCGCGATGATCAGTCAAGCTCTCATGTGCGAGCTGAACATCCAGCTCCGCTTTGTGCTCTTGAAGGCAAAGGTCGGTATGCTTCTCAAACCACCATGGAGTGATCTGACGCTCGCATATTCGACAAAGAACCGGAAGAGGGGGAGGGTAGCTGGCAGGGTCTTCGATTCCAGCTTCGGCGAGATCCGTAAGATATCGAGCTAGTACCTCTGCACCAACTCCAAGAGACTCAACAAGGACGTCGGGAAGGTCGATAGTAATCTCACGAACGACATAGGGACGGATCATCCACATGGTCTATTAACAAGTCAGTGAGCTCTTCAAGCAAAGCTCCTGGAAAAGAAAAACATACGTGACTTTCCCCTCCTGAAGTTCGATTATAAATCATAATACCCTGCGCCTCGTACACTCTTTCTTCCACAACCTGCTCAGTCGTATCCTGATCATCGGTCAGAGGACTTTTGTGCCGCTCAGCTCTTCGACGACTCGCGGCCAGTGGTCCTATTGGCATAGAGAACCTTATTATCTGACTTCGACTGTCGTCCTTCCGAATGGAGGCTATGGCGTCAGCAAAGACGGTTTTATTCTCAGTCAACAGATCCGCAATAGGTTTGCCTTGCACCTCACTGATAGGTGTGCCAATGACATCCTGCCAGGAAGGGCTGACAAGTCGAACGGTGCCATCCAAGTTGAGGTCGAGAATGACATTCTGACTATGCTCGGCAGCCTCTCTCAGGTCTTCGCGCTCTTCTCGGATATCCTGACTGACCGTCCGCTCCATACGGCCTCGAGATGGCGCATCTCTGTCGGGTTCATT
>Ga0335073_10010734_pt1 | contig 12875 bp, 12 predicted proteins | sample Lox_Sample_22_FD_207093 | JGI IMG/M metagenome (GOLD analysis project Ga0335073, IMG submission 207093) | Soil microbial communities from Loxahatchee National Wildlife Refuge, Florida, United States - Lox_Sample_2.2 | ecosystem: Environmental > Terrestrial > Soil > Wetlands | place: USA...
GGGACCACCCGGCGCCGATCATCGCGGCGAGGCGTACAACGTCGCATTCTGGCGTAGTCTTGTGTCAGTATAGGATAGGAGATCGACAATGTTGGTCAGGCAGGGGAAAGCACCCCCGATTACGACGGCAAGATAAAAGGCCGGCCATCGGCGCGGCTCATGTGGTTGGTTGGATTGGGGAATTTGCCACTGACCTCGATAGAGGCTGCTGGCGCTTCCCGCGATTTCTCCAACAAAATCAATCTTCCAAGCGCCGTCACACTGACCGCTGCTCCGATTTCTGTCGATGACCATTCCCGATGACAGCCTGCGGATCCGGCCAGGTCGCATCCAGCACGGCAACCGCGGCACCAGGAGTCCAAAGACCTTTGTCGGCGAGGTGATGCGGGCCGCGAAGAAAGCGGGGCACGTTGGCAACAGCTTTCGGTCCGGTCGAAACCGTGGTCGATCTTCTTTTGGCCGCGGGCGTCGTGCCGCGATCTCGATCCGGCTCCGCGCGAACGCGCGACGTGTTGTGATGAAGGCGCGCGTGGTTCGCCACGGCCGCCTCCGCTCCGCGCCGTTGCCGAAACATCTCATCTATCTGAAGCGCGAAGGCGTGACATGCGACGGTGCGGGCGCGCGGATGTTTGACGCCACTTCGAATGCCGTCGACGAGCGCGCCTTCGCCGGGCGTTGCGAAGGCGATCGGCACCACTTCCGCTTCCTCATCTCACCGGAAGACGCCACCACGCTCGGCGACCTCAAGACCTTTACGCGCGAGTTGATGTGCGATGTCGAAGGCGATCTCGGAACCAGGCTCGATTGGATCGCCGTCGATCACTGGAACACCGATAATCCGCACATCCATGTCCTGATCCGCGGACGCACCGACGACGGCAAGGATCTTGTCATCAGCCGCGAGTACATCAGCCGCGGTTTTCGCGATCGTACGGCCGAGCGTGTCACGATGGAGCTGGGGCCGCGCAGCGAGCGGGAAATTCGCTTAGCCCTCGAACGAGAGGTGGCCGCCGAACGCTGGACCACTCTCGACCGCGCGCTGCGCGATATCTCCGATGACTGTGGCGGTGTCGCCGATCTGCGGCCGACCACAGATCAGGAGGACCCGGAGTTTCGCCGGTTGCTGGTCGGCCGGGCCGCCAAGCTCGAACGTTTCGGGCTGGCCGAGCCCGTTGGCCCTGCGTGCTGGGTGTTGAAGCCGGAACTGGAACAATCGCTCCGCGCCTTGGGGGTGCGCAACGACATCATCAAGACCATGCACCAGGCCATGAGTGCGGAGGGGCATGAGCCGGATGTCAGCGCCTTCACCCTGCACGGTGATACCCCCTCCGCCCGGGTGCTCGGTCGCCTGGTCAAACGCGGGCTTGATGACGAACTGAAAAGTACCGCTTATGCCATCGTCGCCGGCGTCGATGGCCGAACGCATCATCTGCGATTCACCGACCTCGAGCTGACCGGCGACGCTCCCGCTGGGTCGATCGTCGAAGCGCGTGCCTATGACGATGTGAACGGTCGGCGCCGCGTATCGCTCGCCATCCGTTCCGATCTGTCGATCGAGGCGCAAGTGACGGCGGCTGGCGCGACCTGGCTCGACCGCCAGCTGCTGGCGAAGGATGCTTCCATGAGCGAGGCCGGGTTTGGCGCTGAGGTGCGCAAAGCGATGGACGCGCGCGTCGAATACCTCGCCGGAGAAGGCCTTGCGCGCCGGCAAGCGCAAGGGGTGACTTTTGCGCCGGACCTGCTTGCCACGCTGCGGCGCCGAGAGGTCGAGGAAGCGGTCGCCAAGCTCGCGGTGAAGACGGGTCTTGCCTACCAGCCCTCGGTTGAAGGCGATCATCTCGCGGGCATCTATCGCCAACGAGTAACGCTCGCCTCCGGCCGTTTCGCCATGATCGACAATGGTCTCGGCTTCCAGCTCGTGCCATGGCGCCCGGCGCTCGAAAAGGAGCTTGGCCGCGAAGTCCGCGGTGTCATCGCACCGGGTGGCCAGGTCGACTGGAGCTTTGGCCGCAAGCGCGGGCTCGGCCTCTGACCGACGACGGGATCGTCCGATTACTGCGCTAGCACGTCCGGGCCTTTGATGTCGGGCAACAGGGGCTTGCACTTGCCGCTGTCGTGCTGCTGATCCGATGTCGCGATGAACCCGATCAAGATACTCTGGGCGCAGATCCTGCTCGTCTGCACCACCGTCCTGGCCTTTCTCTGGTCGGCGACCGAGTGGACTGCCTGGCAGCTCGCCTTTCAGCCGCAGCTCGGTCAGCCCTGGTTCACCCTGTTGGGCTGGCCCGCCTATCAGCCGCCCGCCTTCTTCTGGTGGTGGTTCGCCTATGACGCCTATGCGCACGACGTCTTCGTGACGGGCGGCTTTATCGCGGCAGCCGGCGGGATCGCCGCGTTTGTCGTCGCGGTCGCCATGTCCGTCTGGCGCGCCCGCGAAGTGAAAAGGGTGACGACCTACGGTTCGGCGCGCTGGGCCGAGACGCCGGAGGTCCGCAAAGCCGGGCTCCTCGATCCGGACGGTGTCGTCGTCGGTCGCTGGCACGGCGCCTATCTTCGCCATCACGGACCCGAGCACGTGCTGTGTTTCGCGCCGACCAGAAGCGGCAAGGGTGTCGGCCTCGTGGTCCCGACCTTGCTGACCTGGCCCGGTTCGGCGATCGTCCACGACATCAAGGGCGAGAACTGGACCCTGACCGCCGGATGGCGGGCCCGCTTTGGGCACGTCTTGTTGTTCGATCCCACCGATACCAGGAGCGCCGCCTACAATCCGTTGCTCGAGGTCCGTCGCGGTGAGTGGGAAGTTCGCGATGTTCAGAACATCGCCGACGTCCTGGTCGACCCGGAAGGTGCGTTGGAGAAACGCAATCATTGGGAAAAAACCAGCCACTCGCTTTTGGTCGGGACGATCCTGCACGTACTTTACGCCGAGCCGGACAAGACCCTCGCAGGCGTCGCGAACTTCCTCTCCGACCCGAGGCGCCCCATCGAGACGACGCTGCGGGCGATGATGACGACGTCCCACCTGGGCGAGAACGGCGTGCATCCCGTCGTCGCCGGCACCGCCCGCGAGCTCCTGAACAAGAGCGAAAACGAGCGCTCCGGTGTGCTCTCAACCGCGATGTCGTTTCTCGGGCTTTACCGCGATCCGGTCGTCGCAGCGGTGACGCAGCGTTGCGACTGGCGGATTCACGACCTTGTTGAGGCCGAGCGACCGGTGACGCTCTATCTCGTCGTACCGCCATCCGACATCAGTCGCACCAAGCCGCTCGTCCGCCTCATCCTCAATCAAATCGGCCGGCGTCTTACCGAGGAATTGGTGTCGGAATGTCGCCGGCAGCGGCTCCTGCTGATGCTCGACGAGTTTCCGGCACTCGGCCGGCTCGATTTTTTTGAAAGTGCGCTCGCCTTCATGGCCGGTTACGGCCTCAAATCCTTCCTCATCGCGCAATCGCTCAATCAGATCGAAAAGGCCTACGGGCAGAACAATTCGATCCTCGACAACTGTCATGTGCGCGTGAGCTTCGCCACCAATGATGAGCGCACGGCGAAGCGCGTGTCCGACGCGCTCGGGATGGCGACCGAGTTGCGTGCGATGAAGAACTACGCGGGCAGCCGGCTGAGCCCGTGGCTCGGACATCTGATGATCTCGCGCCAGGAGACCGCCAGGCCGCTGCTCACGCCCGGTGAGATTATGCAGCTCCCGCCTGACGACGAGCTTGTGATGATCTCGGGCTCTCCACCGATCCGCGCGAAGAAGGTCCGCTACTACGAAGATCACGAGCTGGCAGCGCGCATCCTGCCGCCGCCCGCGTTGGTTACGGGCGATCAAGTTGCCGGTGCTCAAGGCCCGCCAGTGCAGCAAAGCGGAGATTGGGCACGCGAGGTTACAGAGCCTTCTCCAGACGAGACGGATGCTGCCAACGCCGGCATTCGCCGCGAGCCGGAACTGCCGGAGCACGAGGAGATCGTGCCAACACCCGGAAAGCCTGTTCAAGAATTTGAACTGGTCGACGACGAGCCCGACGACGATGCCCAGCGCCAACGCCTTATGCAGCGGACATTCGGGACAGTCGCGCGCCAAGTGTCGCTCGACCCCGGTGACGACATGCGCATGTAGCATGCGGACGAAGCATACCTTCCGACTGCCGCCGGAGCTCGCCGTCAAACTCGCCGATTACGCAGCGCGCAAGCGGGTGCCTCAGGCTCTGGTCGTCGAGGCAGCCATCGCCTCGCATCTGTCGCCCGATGGGGCCGATCGATTGGAAGCGGCGCTGGCGCGCCGGCTTGATCGGATCAGCCGCCAAATGGAACGTGTCGAGCGGCATGTGGCTATTGCGAACGAAGCGATCGCCGTATTCGTCCGATTCTGGCTAACGAGTACCCCGCCTGTCCCAGAAACAGCGCTTGCCGCCGCCCAGATCAAAGGCCGCGAGCGTTATCAGGGCTTCGTGGAAGCGCTCGGGCGGCGTCTCGCTCGCGGGAACGGCCTTGCAGACGAGATCAGTAGCGACGTCCCTGAGGTAGTAAGAGAATAACAACAAAGCGCCGAACATGAGGCCCGCTATTTGCGGCGGAAGCGCGGCGTCCACCGCTCCTCAAGCTGTTCGTCATCATCAGCGTCATCGCTATCTTCCTCGTGGCCGATACGCGACGACGACAAGATCGTCAGCGTCTTTCCGTACCGGCCGAGGCCGATGACTTCTTCGATGACGATCGCGGACCGCGTGCCGCCCAGCCAATCCATAACGTCGATCTCAGCCGTGGCGCGGTCCCCTTTCAGGACGCGCTCGGCAACCGCGGAGAACCGCGCGGTCTCAGTGCCCGTCGGCACCGGCGAGCCTTTCCTGAGCCAGCTGAGCTGCGGCAGCGATTTCATCGCCTCGGAGAGGAAGCAGTAGTCGATGGTCGGGCCGGTGCTGACCACGACCGCCACGGCATCGTCGGTAAGCTCGGCGAACCGGATCGACGCCGCCGTAAGCGATGCCTTGCAATCGCGAGCGAGTGACTCAATCGCGGCGAGGCCTGGGTCACGCCGCGCGATCAAGCGCTTGCATAACCCTCCCGGCATCAGCAGGCCTGCCGCGAAGTTGTCGGCTTCGAGCTCGTAGGGGTCGCCGGAGACGAATCCGGCGTGGGAGGCGTGTTCGCCGTCTTTAAGAAGATGGTCGACGTGCCCGTCGAGAAAATAATGACCGAGCTCGTGGGCAATGCTGAAGCGCTGAAAGCCCTCGACCGGAATGTAGGTCGCGTAAAGGATGCCGAAGACGTCGTCGTATTTCAGGAGCATACCGGACACGCCGTCCTCAGCGTCGGGTTTGGCCTCGACGATGATGTCGCGGCCCTCCGCGATGGCGAAGGGATCCACCGGCAAGGCGGTGATGCCCAGCTCCTTGAGCAAGGCCTCGGCCTTTTGCTTGGCCATTTTGAGGCGGAAGGCCGAGTTCATCCCTACCCCTTCTTTTTGGCTTGGCTGCGCGCGGCCAGCATCTTGAGAAAATCCTTGGCCATGTCGCGATCGGCCGCGGTCAGTTTTCCGACATCGCGGTAGAGAGGGTCGGCCGCTTCGGCGAGACCGGGTTCATCGACGCGGCCGAGGAGATAGTCGGTCGTCACCTCGAGCACATTGGCGAGCTTGCGCAGCGTATCGAACGAGGGCTTGCGCGATCCCGATTCGTAGTGGCCGATCGAACTCGGTGGCATCCCGGCCTTGGCCGCCAGTTCCTCCTGGCTCCATTCGCGGAGGTTGCGGGCGGCCTTAAGCCGTTCTTGGAAAACGTCTGATGGGGCACGGTCATCGCTCATTCGAAAAAACCCGACATGCTGAACTTGACGACTTTTGTCGCCCTTCCTAAATACCAGCCATAACCCGCATGTCGAGTTTTGCCAATGGCCGACGAGAGCTTTTATCGGCGGGGCCGTCGGCAAGCCATATCGGGCTATTGAGGTTTATTCGAAGAGAAATTGATAGGCGAGCCGACGACAGCAATGACGCAGGAAGCACCACCGTTTCGCGTCCTCAGCTTGGATGGCGGGGGGATGAGGGGCACCTATACCGCGACGTATCTCGACCGCGTGGCATCGGGCTTCGCTCAACGCCGCGGCGTCGGCGCGCTCGATATCGGGGCGTCGTTCGATTTGATCGTCGGCACCAGCACCGGGGGCATCATCGCCTGCGCTCTGGCGGCCGGTATCCCGATGGCGGATGTCGTTTCTCTGTACGCGGAACACGGGCGCGCGATCTTCATACGCACGCTGCCGACCGGACTTCCCGGGTTTACCGTCGATCTGATGAGGCGCCCGGCCGCCTTAGCTGCGGGCGACGCCGCGTTGAAGACGGCTCTCGCCGAACGGCTGGGTACGACGACACTTGGTGAGATTTATGATCGCCGGGGCATCGCCCTGGCGATCCCCACGGTCGAGATGAGCCAACACCGGGCATGGGTGTTTAAGACGCCCCACCTCGCCGACACCAATCATCGAGACGATGGCTACACGCTGGTCGACGTCTGTTTGGCGACATCCGCTGCGCCGGTTTACCGCTCTCTTGCTGCTGTCGGCCATCCTGGCGGCGGTAGCGGGTTCAATGTGTTCGTAGACGGCGGGCTCTGGGCGAATAACCCGGTGCTCGTCGGACTGATTGATGCGTTGGACATGACCCGGCCCGGCCAGGAGATTCACATCTTCTCGCTCGGGACCTGTCCGATGCCGGCCGGCGAACAAATCCCGCGAACGGCCGTACACCGTGGCCTGATGGATTGGAAACTGGGTGGCGAGGCTGCGGGCCTTGCGATCGATGCCCAGCAATTCGCCTTCGACCACATGGCGAAGAAGCTCGCGCGGCACGTCGATCGGAACTGCACGGTCGTCCGATTTCCGAGCGAGAAAGTGCCGGCAGCGCTGATCCCCTATCTCGGGCTCGATGACGCACGAAGCGAGGCGATTGACGCATTGATCAACCAAGCCCGGTCGGACGCCGACATGACCAACAGCAAGTGCGCTTACGCCGAGACCGACCCTGAAGCAGCTTTGATTTGCGCCTTATTTAATTCTGCGCCGGAACGGACGGAACCGCTCGCCTCCCGCGCACGGCATCGGCAGCCCGCCGTTTAGCCGCGCCCGAAGACGAAGACGAACAGGAGATTGAGGATGTTTGATTGCGGCGATGACGTTGTCGCGCATCACAACGACCGGGTGACACTGCCTCAGGCCGAACGCACGGAAATGCGGGACCGGCGCAACGCGAACCGTGACCGGCTGAAGAAGGGGCTGGGTGACAAGGGGAAGCCAGCGCCGCGCGAATTCGTAGCCCAGGGCAGCTACGCGATGAAAACGATGACGCAGCATCGCGAGAAAGATTACGACATCGACGACGGAGTCTATTTCGATAAGGAGCGCTTGGTCGGCGAGCGCGGCGCGGAGATGTCGGCTCTGCAAGCGCGGCAGATGGTGCGGGACGCGATCGACGACGGGTCATTCAAGAGGGCCCCGGAGGTTCGGCGGAATTGCGTTCGCGTTTATTACGCCGCTGGTTATCACGTCGACGTTCCGGTCTATCGGCGCGTTACGACCAAAAGCCTTTGGGGTGGCGACAGCTACCATTACGAGCTTGCCAGCAGCGACTGGAAGCGCTCCGACGCACGTGACGTAACGAGCTGGTTCGAGAAGGAGAATAACGGTAGGAGCCCGGATACCGGCAACGGCCGCCAATTGCGGCGGATCGTTCGGCAGATCAAGAAGTTTGCGCGTAGCCGGGACAGTTGGAAGAGCCAAATCCTGAGCGGCTTCGGCATCACGAAGCTGGTGACGGAATGCTTCCGTGGGAACGCACTGCGCGAAGACGGGGCGCTCTATAACACGATGAAAGCAATAAGGGACCGCCTGAACGGGAACCTCGTGGTCGCGCACCCGGTGACGCCGAACGAAACCATCACCAACGGCAATGACGACCCGCGAGCGCGGTTCTTGCGGGACCGACTGACCGAGGCGGTCGACACGCTTGCACCCTTGTTCGACGTCAAATGCACGAGAGAGGCGGCGCTGAAATGCTGGGACAAGGTTTTCGCGACGACTTTCTTCAGCGACCGTGCCGGTAGCGCAGCAAAGGCCGACCGCAGCCTGCTCAAGGCCGCGACCGGCGTCCCTGCAGCGGGACCATTCACGTTTCCGAACGCCCCGCGCATCGATGACAAGCCTCGCGGGTTTGGCTGATGTGGTGGTTGAAAGACCCGGATCGTCTTAAGCAGGAGGTCGCGGGGGTCGAGACCCTTGTTGAACAGGTGGCCTGGCTCGATAACGCCAAGCCGCGGCTACGCAAGGATTTTAGATTAGCCTTCGACTTTGACCTCGTCGTCAATGGCGAGACCTTTCCGTTCACGCTCGCGTACCCCGCTCTTTTTCCGGATACGCCGCCATCGGTGCTGCCGCGCGACGGTCAGCGGCTGTCGGACCATCAATACGGCGACGGTGGAGAACTTTGCCTGGAGTTCCGCTCCGACAACTGGGATCCGTCGGTGACGGGCGCCATGATGATCGAGAGCGCCTATCGGCTGATCGCTGGCGAAAGGCCCGACATCGACAGACGGGCGATTGTGCCGTCGGCCCATCACACGTCGCTCGGCCAGCAGCTGCGCGGCTGGCATTGCCGCTTTCTGTTGACGAGATCTTTTCTGGCCTATGTCGCGGCCTTGCCCGAGGGCGCATATCGCGATGCTAACATTACCGAGATCATCGCGGTTAAGGACACCTGGGTGGCGTACGTCGCGGCAGTCGGGCCGGCGGACCCAATCGAGTGGCGGGAACCCGACATCCCCGATCGGGAAAATCAGGTTGAAGCCGGCATCGTGGTTCGGGTTGGGTCGATGTCCGACGTTCCCGCTGTACCGGATAAGACTTTCCTTGAGCAGCTAATCGCCGGAGCACGGGGCGTCGAGCCACAGCGATCGGGCGACGAGATCGCGGTGCCGAGATTTACGATCGTCGCCGACGCGGAGACGGCCCGGCTTTTCTTCACTTACCCCAAAGACGAAGGCTGGAATGTCATCCCCTACCGGACGGTCGATCTGAGCACCGACCGCGGCGGGCGGCTCCCGGAGAGTTACGGAGCGTTGGCGGATAAGTCCGTCGGAATCGTCGGATGCGGCTCGCTTGGATCAAAGATTGCGGTCAGCTTGGCGCGAAGCGGTGTCGGCAGCTTCGTCTTGGTCGACGATGACGTATTTGCCCCCGGGAATCTAAAACGTCATGAGTTGGACGCGCGCGCCCTCGGCGCGCACAAGACCGACGGCTTGAAAGCTCGATTGGGGGCGGTTGCCCGTGACGTCAAAGTGATTAGCTGGCGCGTCGTGCTGGGCGGGCAAGAATCGGCAAGCGGCACCGCCTCGGTGCTCGATGAACTGGCGCAGTGCGATCTCCTGATTGATGCGACTGCTGACCCGCAGGCATTTAATTTTGTTGCCTCGGTTGCAAGGACAGCTCGCCGGCCCATGGTGTGGGCGGAGGTGTATGCCGGGGGCATCGGTGGCTTTATTGCTCGCGTGCGTCCTGACGTAGAACCGCCGCCACACGCGGCGCGCCGACAGTACTTAGCGTGGTGTCACGAGCAAAGGGTACCTTGGCAGGGCGAGGACCGCGATTACACCAGTCGCGCGGCGAATGGTCCTCCCGCTGTTGCCGACGATGCGGAGGTAACGGTTATCGCGGCACATGCGAGCCGCATGGCGCTCGACGTCCTTCTACGAGCCGACGCAAGTCGGTTTCCGCACCCGGCCTATGTGATCGGCCTTTCGGGCGAGTGGATCTTCGGGGAGCCATTCGACACGCGGCCGATCAACTTTGTGCCCGAGGGAGGATGGCAAGGCCCCATCTCAACAGAGCAGACGGACGACGCGGTCCAATTCCTTTCGTCGCTGTTCGAGAAGGGCGCGGATGCGGACGGAACTGGCGGCTGACATTGAGGCCCGCCTGCGCGAAGAGCTGCGGAAGGCTGGCCGGCGGGAGATCGGCGGCATGCTGTTCGCCGAGCAACTGGCGCCGGGCCGATTTCGTGTTGTCGACTTTTCGGTCGATGCATTCTCCGGTTCGCATACGGCTTTTCGCCGCGATCCCGTTGTACATAAAAAAACGCTTGATCAATTCTTCGAGCGCACGGGCCGGGATTTCGCGCGGTTCAACTATCTCGGGGAGTGGCATTCTCATCCGTCATTTTCGGTGTATCCGAGTGGCGATGATATTGAGGCGATGACGGAATTAGTCGAAGACAAACGGCTGCTCATAGATTTTGCCGTTCTTCTTATCGTACGACTGCGTCTGCGGCTGTGGATCAGTCATTCGTTGACGGTCTTTGCGCGTGGCGAAGCACCACGCTCGGCGCAAATCAGACAACGGGTCGTCTGGATTTAGTTGGCTGTCGGCGAGAAACGTAGCTGAACGTTCTTCGGGCCTGACCGCGTGGGCGGAACCTGAGCCATCAGCTCCGCTACCTTTATGGCGGTGTTCGAGAGATTGAGCGGAGTGTGGGGCCGCGCCGGAGAGACCGCCTGAGCAAACCTAGCCAGCGCATCAAAGGGACCCAGTATTTGCGGCGGGCCGATCGACGAAAGCTGGCCGGCCGAATAAGTCACTTGCAGATCAAGATAGACACCGCTCATGGGGAAGCCGCTGTGTTTCCGGCCGCCCGCCGTCCCGCCTGCCGTTACGAAAATCGGAGCGCCGAGGCCGCAGTCGCGCTCGAGGAAAGCCTTATAGTAGTAGCCCCGTAGAACCCCGCGGAACGATATGAGCGCGCGCGCCACCACGTCGGGCAGGATACCGTACACCCGCGTGCCGAGAATGATGCTGAGTTCCATCAGATGGACGAATGAGTATTCGGCCAGTCGCTGGCGGTCGAGGCCCGGCTCCCCCCGCTTGAAGGGCACGCCCAATTTGCGGAGCGACTTGACGTATTCGTTGAATGTCTCGGGCGTGACGCCGGCGCTGAGTCCGAGTTCGTTTAGAACCCAAAGCGCTTGTCCATGGCGCAATTTTAGATCGTCGAGCATCGCCGGCCTGGCGCGCACGAGTCGACATAAATCAGCTACTCGCGCCGCGCTCGCACGCATCGGCATCTCTGTCGAAATCGTCCGCGAGCTCTCTGTAGAGCGCGGCCTTCTCGCGGTCGGTTTCTTCGTCCGCCAGGTCTCGGTAGAAGCGCGCCTGCGACCGGAGATAGGCCGAATTAAGCCGCGCGTCATCTTGGGGAGTGTGGGACATTGGCGGGATCGCCGCCGCGATCATTGACAAGACGCGTTCCAGATGACGATGCGCCCTTCGGGCACTCTGCCGCTAATGACGCCCAGCACGGCCTCGACGACTTCGGGCGTGTCGAAAAACTCGATCACCAAGGGCAAATCCACCATGATCCGGAGCACATCGGCGGCATGGAACTCGCCGGTGTCGCCGTAACCCGCGATGCCGCGGAACACCGTCACGCCCTTAACGCGATGCTGGTCGTGAAGGATGTTGACGATTTCCTGCATCAGATTCTTGCGCCGGCCGTGGTCGGCCTCGCTGAGATAGATGCGCACCATTCTGATCTCGGTCTCCCCAATCTCGGTCTTCACGGGCGCCTCCTATCAAAGATTGCGGGCAATATAGGCGCCCCCCACAGCCGCCATCAGGCCGAGGACGACCGAGAGGACGACATAGAGGGCGCTCTTGCCCATTTCGCCTTGCTCTGCGAGCAGCAGGGTTTCCATCGCGAAGGTCGAGAAGGTGGTAAAACCGCCAAGGAAGCCGGTAAGGATGCCGAGCCGCACGGAGGCGCCTACCGTCAGCCGCTCGAGCGTTTCGATGAACAGGAAACCCATCAGGAACGCGCCGAGCACGTTGATCGAGAGCGTCGCGTAGGGAAAGTCGCGGCCATAGATGGCCTGCACCAGGATGGTCATGCCATAACGCGCCCAACAGCCCAGCGTGCCCCCGATGGCAATTGCCAAAAGCGCCTGCATTCCGATCGGATCCGGTCATGGTTAGAACAGCGTGACGAAGAGGATGACGAGCAGCAGGAAACCGATCAGCGACAGGTAGAAATTCAAGTGACCGGATTGGATGAGCCGCAGACGAGTGGCGAGACAGACGACGAGCCGCTCCAGAGGTGCGAAGAGATGCGGTCCGAAGATCGGCGCGACGTCGTGAGCGAATGTGAGCCGCCGCACGAAGTAGGGATGTCCGTTGAAATTGCCCGCTTGCTCACGAGCCGTGGTGACGGTCGGTCGATAGATGAAACTGTAGAAGGTTCTGAGCGCGTTCGAGAAGGTGAGCGCGGTGGTTGCGGCGCGCGCCGGCGCCTCGTCCTGGCCGCCGTACCACACCGGGACCGGTCGCGGGTGGCGGCGCAAGGAAAGCGCCAAGAGCGCAAGCGGCACCAGGGCGAGCAGCGGCATCGCGATGACGAGCTTGCTCGGCGAGATGAAGGCGAAGGTACCGTTGAGGCGTATGGGGGCGCCGGTCGCCGGGACCAGGAGCCAGCCGACATGCATTTTCGCGACGGCGTCGCTCGCGAAAAGCTGCGTCACGGCGGGACCGAGGGAGTTGAGCCAGAGCGGCATGCCAACCGCGAGCGCGAGCACGAGCAAGCCTAACGCGCCGACCGCGGCGGACGTGCCGGCGGGCACGCGGCGGGCGTTCGGCGGGGCGCGTCCCAAGAGGCCGATGCCGAAGACTTTGACGAAGACGGCGAGCGCGACGGCGACGGTCAGCGCCAAGCCGGCTCCGGCCAACGCCGCCGTCAGCCGGCTGCCCAGGCTAGCGAGATGGAATCCCTGGAAGAAGGTCTGAAACAGATACCATTCGCTGACGAAACCAGCCTGCGGCGGCATTGCCGCCAAACTCATGGCGGC
>Ga0335073_10010735_pt1 | contig 12875 bp, 10 predicted proteins | sample Lox_Sample_22_FD_207093 | JGI IMG/M metagenome (GOLD analysis project Ga0335073, IMG submission 207093) | Soil microbial communities from Loxahatchee National Wildlife Refuge, Florida, United States - Lox_Sample_2.2 | ecosystem: Environmental > Terrestrial > Soil > Wetlands | place: USA...
AATCGAGCGCAGGCCACGGACGGCCTTCCAGCCGTCCCGGCATACCTTTCGCCAGAGTCAGACCAGCAGCTGCGGGGAGCCTCGCCATCCAAGCGGACGGCAACGCCAAGCTAAGACACAGACCTTGCCGCAGGTCTGGGGGTGGTAGGGCCGGGAGTTCTTGAACTGCACGCCGAGGCGCTCGAGCTCTGTTTGGAGGAGCACCTTGCCGCGTCTGGGGGAGCCGGTGAAGACCGCGCCGTTGTCTGAGAGCAGCGAGTAGGGCAGGCCGTGCAGCTGGGCGGCCTTGTGGAGGCTCGAGACGACGTCGGCGGCTTTCACGCGCTCGTAGGCGTCGGAGCCGAGGAACAGCCGGGAGTGGTCGTCGATGAGGTTGAGGATCTCCGCTGGCGATCCGTCGCTCAGCTGCCAGGTGGTGATGTCGGTCTGCCACATCTCGTTGGGCAGGTCGGCTTCGAAGCGGATCCGCGTGCAGATCGGGCGCTTCTGGGGCTGCGGGACGATCAGTCCTTCGCGCTTGAGGATCCGCCAGATCGTGGCCCTGGAGGGCGCATCCGCTCGCTCGGCGAGCAGGTGGTAGCGGATCGTCGCGGGGCCACAGTCATGGCCGGCGCTCTCGAGCTCCCGTCGTAGGCGTAGAACCTCCTGCACAAGCTCTGGCGGGGTCTCGTGGGGGCAGCTGCGGGGTCTTCGCGAGCGGGGCTCCAGCGCCCCGTAGCCGCCGGCTCGATACCGGCCGATGAGTTCGTAGATCCAGGTCTTCGAGAGCCCGTGAGCGCGGGCCACATCCCGGACGCTGCGGCCCTCCAGCACCACCGCGTCGACCACATATCGCGCCATCCCCATACCGGCACCCCTTTCGTCGGGTGTCCGGTATCTACCGAGACATCAGTCCGGCATGTGCTGAAACCACACACCTCCGGGCGCATTTTTGTGAACTGCCGGTGAAGCCCCGGCAGAGCCCCGGGGCGGTCCTCACCGGGCGGCCTTCAAGGCCGAACCTGAGAGCATCGGGCGGCGCCATTGACAATCCGGCGCGGAGTGGCTTTCATATCCCCTTCGGGACGAGAGGCCCGGGGTCGTCCTTCCGGAAAAAGGGCGGCGTGAGCAGTGAGGGATGGAAGGACCGACAGGATGCCTGCGAGGTCAAGCAGGAGGCGAGACCGAGTGAATTTTGACCGTCTTGGCGGCGACGGGCGCCGGGCGGGCAGAGCAATGAAGGCCGGGTGGCGATGAGATCGTCCGCCTGCGAGACACAGCGGATGCTGAGGGTCCTGCACGGACGCTGGCCGTACCGCCGCTCTCACTGCCGTCACGACCTTCACTGGCTGGTGCAGGTGCAGTCGCGCCGCATCATCTGCCCGGGCGGGCGCCGACACTCCCAGGCAGGCCTGCGCGCCTACAGCAGGCGGCCGTAGGGGAGTCCAGGGGAGAGAGCGCGGGGGGACCCCACTCCTACAGGCCCGGAACAGACGGCGGGGGGGCCTGTAGGGGTGGGCGGCTCTCAGCGCCCCCTTCAGCCCGCCGTGCGTGCGTGGCGATCGCGTCGATCAGCAGCGGCCAGATCGCCCGTGGGAGGTCGTGTCCCATCCCCTTCACCATCATCAGCCTCGCACCCGGGATCGCCCGCGCGGTGGCTCGTCCCCCGGACGGGCTCACCAGCCGGTCGGAGCTGCCGTGGATCACGAGCGTGGGCGCCCGCACGCCGTGCAGCTGTTCGGTGCGGTCTCCCGAGGCGATGATCGCCGCCAGCTGACGGCCGGGACCCCGCGGGTCGGGGTCGCGTTCGTAGCTCTCCAGCGCCAGCGTGCGGATCTCCTCGAGGTCGCGCGGGAACCCGGGTGAGCCGATCGTGGTGAAGACCTTTTCCATACGCGCCACGAACGCGTCCCGTCCCTCCGCCGGGCGGCGCAGGAAGAGCGGGTACAGGCGCAGCGACGGCTGCCCCGCCGTGAGCCTGCCCGTGGTGGACATGATCGACACCAGCGAGCGAACCTGCTCGGGATGGCGGGCGGCCAGTGTCTGGGCGATCATGCCCCCCATCGAGGCGCCGATCACATGGGCCGGCGCGAGCTCCAGCTCGCGCAGCAGGCCGGCGGCGTCCTCGGCCATGTCGTCCAGCGTGTAGCGAGCGGCGCGGCGGGAGCGGGTCAGCAGCTGGCGGGCCGTCGGGGGCGCCCCGGGCACGTGCGTGGAGCGGCCGACATCGCGGTTGTCGAAGCGCACCACGTGGAAGCCCTCGTCGGCGAGCTCGTTGCAGAAGTCCTCGGGCCAGCCGAGCATCTGCACGGCGAGTCCCATCACCAGCAGCGCCGTCGGGCGCTCCGGGTCTCCAAAGGTCTCGTAGCAGAGCGTGATCCCCCGCCCCACGTCGCAGAACTGCTCGTTCACGGCCCACCGACTCTACCGCCCGCGACGCTAGGATCGGACCGATGGCAGCGACACGCCAAGCCAGTGGCGGTCCGGTCGCGGCGCCAGCCGCCCACGAGCGGGAGATCGCCCAGCTCTCGATCGACACCATCCGCGCCCTCGCGATGGATGCCGTCCAGAAGGCCAACGCCGGCCACCCGGGCACCGCGATGGCACTCGCGCCGCTCGGCTACGTGCTGTTCCAGGACCTGCTGAACGTCAACCCGCAGGACACCTCCTGGCCGGACCGCGATCGCTTCGTGCTCAGCGCCGGCCACGCCTGCATGCTCCAGTACGCGCTCAACCACCTGTGCGGCTGGGACCTCTCGCTCGACGACCTCAAGCAGTTCCGCCAGTGGGGCTCCCGCACCCCCGGCCACCCCGAGCGTGGGCACGTTCCCGGGGTCGAGGTCACCACCGGGCCGCTCGGACAGGGGTTCGCCAACGCGGTCGGGATGGCGATGGCCGAGCGCTTCCTCGGCGAGCGCTTCAACCGCCCCAAAGAGGAGGTGGTCGACCACCACACGTACGTGATCTGCTCCGACGGGGACATGATGGAGGGGGTCAGCCAGGAGGCGGCGTCGCTGGCCGGCAACTTCGCGCTCGGCAAGCTGATCGTCTGCTACGACGAAAACCACATCACGATCGACGGCACGACGTCGCTGTCGTTCGACGGCGAGAACCACACCTCCCGCATGGAGGACGACGGCTGGCACGTACAGCGGATCGAGGACTCCGAGGACCTCGAGGCCCTACGTGTCGCCCTGTACATGGCCCGCGAAGAAACCGAGCGTCCCTCGTTCATCGCGATCCGCTCCCACATCGCCTTCCCGGCCCCCGACGCCGTCGACACCGCCAAGTCCCACGGGTCGGCGCTGGGCGAGAAGGAGGTGGCCGCCACCAAGCGCGTGATGGGGTTCGACCCCGACGCCCACTTCTGGGTCGACGACAGCGTGTACGAGCACATGTCGCTGCGCGAGCCGGGCGCCGATGCCCAGGCTGAGTGGGACGAGCGCTTCCAGCGCTGGCGCAAGGCCCACCCGGAGATGGCCGAGGACTGGGACAGGGCGTGGAGCGGGCGCCTGCGCGACGGCTGGCAGGAGGCCCTGCCGACCTTCTCCACCGGCGAAGAACCCGCCACCCGCGTGGCCGGGCAGAAGACGATGGCCGCCTTCTCCCGCTTCGCACCCACGATGCTGGGTGGCGCGGCGGACCTGGTGGAGTCGACCAAGACGGTGTTCGAGGGCGCCGGCGAGTTCGGGGCGGTCCACGCCGGGCGCAACGTCCCCTTCGGCATCCGCGAGCACGCGATGGGCTCGATCGTCAACGGCGCGGCCGCCCACGGCGGGATCGTCAAACCGTACGGGTCGACGTTCCTGATCTTCTCCGACTACATGCGCGGTGCCGTGCGCCTGTCGGCGCTGATGGAACTGCCGGTGGCGTGGGTGTGGACCCACGACTCGGTCGGCCTCGGCGAGGACGGCCCGACGCACCAGCCGATCGAGCACTACACGGCGCTGCGCGCGATCCCGGTGCTGTGGGTGATCCGCCCGGCCGACGCGAACGAGACCGTCGTCGCCTGGCGGGTGGCGCTGGAACGCAGCGACGGCCCCGTGGCCCTGCTGCTCTCGCGGCAGGGGATTCCCGTGCTCGACCGCGCCGTGACGGGCCCCGCCGAGGGCCTCGAGCAGGGCGCCTATGTGCTGTGGGACGCCCCCACGTCCGATGGCGCGGCCGGCGGCCCCGAGGTGATCCTGATCGCCACCGGGGCGGAGGTGGCGCAGGCACTGACGGCAGCCGAAGAGCTGGCCGGCGAAGGGCGCCGCGCGCGGGTCGTGTCGATGCCGTGCATGGAACTGTTCGAAGCCCAGACCGCGGAGTATCGCGAGCAGGTCCTGCCCTCCTCGTGCACCGCCAGGCTGGCGATCGAGCCCGGCGCCAGGATCAGCTGGTGGCGGTGGGTCGGCCCGCAGGGAGACGTGCTCGGGCTCGACCGCTTCGGCGCCTCGGCACCGGGTACGAAGGTCCTGGAGGAGCTCGGCTTCACGGCTTCCAACATCGCCGAGCGTGCGCGGGCGCTGCTCGCGCAGGACGACCACTGACAAGGAGGCTCCTCGAGATGGCCAATCCCAACGACGGCCCACTGCAGCGACTGAGCGCCCTCGGCCAGAGCGTGTGGCTCGACTACCTCTCCCGCGAGAACACCCGCGGGGGGCATCTGCAGGAGCTGATCGACGAGTACGCGGTCGTCGGCACCACCTCCAACCCCACGATCTTCCAGAAGGCGATGAGCGAGGGCAACGCCTACGACGAGCAGATCCACCAGCTCGCCGACCGAGGCTGTGATGCGTCGCAGACCTTCTGGGCGCTGGCCGAAGAGGACGTCGGTGAGGCCTGCGACGTGTTCCGCGGGATCTGGGACCGCGGCGTGGGCCGCGACGGCTACGTGTCGATCGAGGTCGACCCGCGGCTGGCCTACGACACGCTGGAGACCTACGAGGAGGCGATCCGCCTGCACGAGGCGATCGACCGTCCCAACCTGCTGGTGAAGATCCCCGCCACCAAGCCGGGCCTCGGCGCGATCGAGGACGTGGTCGCCAAGGGCCGCTCGGTGAACATCACGCTGATCTTCTCCCTGCGTCGCTACGCGGAGGTGGCCGAGTGCTACCTGCGCGGTCTCGAGCGGCTCGTGGCCGAGGGTGGGGACCCCTCGAAGGTGGCTTCCGTGGCCAGCTTCTTCGTCTCCCGGATCGACACCGAGGCCGACCGCCGGCTGCAGGAGATGGGCGCCGAAGAGCGCCTACGGGGAAAGCTCGCGATCGCCAACGCGCGGCTCGCCTACGCCCACTACCTGGACACCTTCACCGGCGAGCGGTGGGAGTACCTGGCCTCCAAGGGCGCCACCCCCCAGCGGGTGCTGTGGGCCTCCACCTCGACCAAGAACCCCGCCTACCCGGACACCATGTACGTCGACGAGCTGATCGGCCCCGACACCGTCAACACGATGCCCGAGGAGACGATCATCGCCTTCCAGGACCACGGCACCCCACAGCCGCGGCTGCAGGCCGGGCTGGCGGAAGCCGACCGCGTGTTCGCCGAGCTCGAGGAGATCGGGCTCGACTACACCGACGTGACCGACACCCTCGAGCGCGAGGGCGTCGAAAAATTCGCCGCCTCCTTCGATGAGCTGATCGCCTCCTTGGAGGACAAGCGCAAGGCGCTGGCCGTCGCCTAGCCGCAGCGGCGGACCCGCGGCTACAGGCGGGCCGTGTCGCGGCGGTAGGCGCGACGGGCGAGGACGGTGAAAAGGACCGTCCAGCCGATCACCACCAGCCACCCTTTCGCGTCCCAGGCTTTGCCACCGAGGGCCACGTGGCTGGCCTGCACGAGCCAGTAGGAGGGGATGAACTGGGCGATCGAGTACAGCACGCTGCCGGAGGTCAGCGGGAACCAGGTTCCGCCGACGAACGCCAGCAGTGCCACACCGCCTCCCAGCGCAGGGCCGATCGAGTCGGGCGTCAGCAGGTGCCCGAGCAGGATCCCCAGGGCCGCGAAGGGAGCCAGGCCGATCACGATCAGGAGCGTCATCTGCAGCCACTTGTCGGCCGCCAGGGAGACTCCCAGCGAGGCCCCGCACACGTACAGCACGACCATGCTCAGCAGCGCCATCAGGTAGGCGGTCCCGACCTTGGCGCGGAAGTAGGACCGAGGCGAGAGGGGGCTGATCCGTAGCTGGCGGGTCCAGCCCGCCGCCCGCTCGGTCGCGATTCGCGCCCCGCTGGAGAGCATCGCGCTCATCGTCCCGAACGCGACCATTCCGACCATGTAGTAGAGCGGCGCCGAGATCCCGCTGCCGAGCAGGTTGTGGTTGTTGCGCTGTGGTCCGGCGATCAGGAAGTAGAGCACCACGGGGAAGCCCAGCGAGAGGACGAAGAAGCGGCGGTTGCGGACCGTCCGCAGCAGCTCGAAGCGGGTGTAGAGGAGCGCGTTCACGAGGACTCCGCGGCGGTCAGCTCGAGGAAGGCCTCCTCCAGCCCGGCGGCGGCGATCTCGATGTCGGTGGCCTGCGGGAAGCGCTCCAGCAGCGCCCGGATGGCAGCGTCGGAGTCGGCGCAGCTGAGCACGATCGCCTCGCCGTGGCGGTCGGCGGCGCTCACCCCGGGCAGGCCCCCGAGGTCCACGAGCTCCGCCTCGGGGAGGGTCGCCCGGATCGTGCGCACGCCGACCATCGCCTTGATGCGGGTGGGCGGCCCGTCGGCCACGATCCGCCCGGCTGCCATCAGCACGGCGCGGTCGGCGTAGTCGTCGGCCTCCTCCAGGTAGTGGGTCGCGAACAGGATCGTCTTGCCGCGCGCGGCAAGCTCGCGCATCGTCTCCCAGAACGAGCGCCGCCCCTCGACGTCCATCGCCACGGTGGGCTCGTCGAGGATCAGCAGTTGCGGGTTGCTGACGAGTGCGACCGCGAAGCGGACCCGCTGGGTCTGCCCGCCGGAGAGCTTCTGGGTGCGCTGCGAGGCGGTCTCCTGCAGGCCGGTGAGCATGAGCGCCTCGTCGACGTCCAGCGCCTTCGGATACAGCGAGGCGACCATCCCGATGAGCTCTCGCACCGACAGGTCGCGGATCAGGCCCCCGCTCTGGAGCATCGCTCCCACCAGTCCCGCGGCGATCGCCTCTTCGGGCGCTCCCCCGAACACCGACACAGCCCCGCCGTCGGGGCGCAGCAGCCCCAGGATCATGTCGATCGTGGTCGACTTGCCGGCCCCGTTCGGGCCCAGCAGGGCCACCGTTTCGCCGGTCGCGACGTCGAGGTCGATCCCGCGCACGGCTTCGATCGACCCATAGCGCTTGCTCAACTCGCGAGCTTCGATGGCGGCGGACGTCTGCAACGGGCTAGGACCCGAATGCAAGCAGGTCCGAACGCCGGATCCGGAGTTAGAGGTAGGGGTCGGGTACCAGTACCCGGATCGTCAGCGGACCCGAGGGGAAGGCTTCGGCGGGGACCGTGAAGACCGTGTAGCGGTGCCCCTGATAGGCGTACGTGCCGCTCGCGGGGATCGGCGAGGTGATCGGCCCGAGGCTGTTCTTGACCACCTTGCCGCCCATGCTCATCACCACGTGCACCCCGGCGAGCCGCTCGGCCAGGCGCTTGTAGCCCTCGTCGTCCTGGATCGAGAGCTCCAGTTCCCCGATCCGGCGGCCGTTCAGCGTCAGCGGGGCGCGCAGCGGGGCGAGCACGTACGGTCCGCCGACGTCGGCCAGCAGGGCGCCTCCGGTGCTCACCCGCAGGCGCACCACGTGCTTGTGCAGCAGGATGTCGATCGCCTTGCGGGTGGCTTCGGGGTTGCGGGCCGCCACCGCTTCCAGCAGCGGCTTGTAGGCCTGCACGCGCTGGACCTGCAGCCGCGCCCGCGGTCCGCCCTCGCCCCTGTAGATCAGCATCGCCACCCCCCTCAGGGTGCGGGCGACCGTCTCTTCGCGGGTGGCGCCGCACACGGGAGCAAGCGAGTGGCGCGTGCGGAACGCCTCCACCGTGGCCGTCCCGGAGGGGTAGGCCGCGACCGGGAGGGCGACGTACTCGTAAGGCACACCGCCCTGGGTCATCTCCCCGACGCCGTGCAGTTCGTGCGCGCCGAAGGTGGTGGAGCCGGACCGCACCTTCCCGCCTGCCCGCACGGCGACTTCGCCGTACGTGATGCCCTTGGCCTCGCTCTCGAAGGTGTGGTCGCTGAACAGGGTCGCCAGGTAGGTGCCGATCACCTTTCCGCCGGAGTCCTTGATCTGTCCCTCGAGCGGGGCGATCGCCGGTTCGCCGACGTCCGCCAGCACCCTTCCGCCACGCTCCACGGTTAGGTGCGTCATGTGTTTGGTGGCCAGCAGGTGGGCCGCGGCCGCCTGGGCGCCGGAGGCGTCCCCGCTTGCAACCGCCTGGTGCAGCGGCTGGTTTCTGTTGATCAGGTCCCGGGCGGCGAGCACTTCTTCGCTGAAGACCCCCTCGTTGTAGATCCGCTGCAGCACGCGCCCGAGCGTGGTCAGCACGACCGCCGGGCAGTCCGCTCCGCTCGGAGGGGCGATCGGCGTCAGCAGCCTGGCGGGCACCGCCGCCGGCGCCGGGCTGCCGGCCACCGGATCGCCGGATCCGCTCGAGCCGCAGGCGGCCAGCGCGGCGAGGATCACCGCGATGGCCACCAGTGTCACCGCAGTACGCACGCTCGCCACGACGTCCAGACTGTAGCCCGCGACTAAGCGTCGGGTTAACCAACCGTCGGGCAAGGGTCACGGGGGGCCCCGTGTTCGGATAACGTCGCGCGCGTGCCGACGGTCCTCATCACGGGCGCCTCCACCGGGATCGGCCGCGCCACGGCGCTGCGCATGTCGCGGGCTGGCTGGAAGGTGCTGGCGGGGGTGCGGTCCGGGCAGGTCGGGGAGGAGCTCGCGGCCCAGGCCCCGGGCGGGCCGATCGAGCCGTTGCGGCTGGACGTCACCAGCGAGGAGCAGATCGCAGCCGCGCGCGCCTCGGTGGACGCCGGCGGCTCCGGGCGCCTCGACGCACTGGTCAACAACGCGGGGGTCGGAGCCGGCGGCCCGATGGAGACGCTCACCACCGAGGAGCTGCGGGCCCAGTTCGAGGTCAACGTGTTCGGCCCGATGGCGCTGACCCGGGAGCTGCTCCCGGCGCTGCGCCGGGCGCAGGGGAGGATCGTGTTCGTGTCCTCGATCGGGGGCAAAGTCGTGTTGCCCTATACGGCTCCGTACGGCGCCTCCAAGCACGCGATCGAGGCGATCGCCGACTCGCTGCGGGTCGAGCTCGCCGGATCGAAGATCCAGGTGGCGCTGATCGAGCCGGGGTCGGTGTCGACACCGATCTGGGACAAGAGCCGCGACGAGGCCTCGCGGCTGCAGATCCCGCCCGAGCTCGAGCCCGTGTACGGCGAAGTCGTCGAGAAGATGGGCCGGGTGCTCGAGGAAACCGCCAAGCGGGGGGTCGCCCCGGATGTGGTCGCGGCCGTGATCGAGCGCGCTCTCGGGGCGCGCCGGATGAAAGCCCGCTATCTGGTCGGACGCGACGCGCGGATGATGCTCACCATGCGGCGGGTGCTTCCGGACCTTTGGTTCGACCGCATGGTCCGCCGGGGCACGGGCCTCTAGCTCCCGGGCGGCGGCGGGTAGACCGCCAGCCACGCGAACAGGCTGGTGGTGGCGGCCTGCGTCTGGAGCATCCCCGGCAGCGCGAACTGGCGGGGGAGCACTTCGCCGTTCCAGGACAGCAGGTACAGCCCTTCCCCGTTCAGCGCCCTCGTCTGCGCGTCGCGGGCGTTGTCGGCGGCCATCTCGTACAGCGTGCGGTTGCCGTCGAGCCCGTATACGGCCAGCATCCACTGCAGGTAGATCGCGTCGTACTGGGGTGAGAAGTCGAGCAGGTAGCCGAAGCGGTTCAGTGCCGTCGCGGTCAGCGCTTCGGAGCGTTCGCACAGCGGCTGGGAGCCCTGCAACCGGCACAGCAGCTCCTGCGCGTAGATCAGCGGCCCCTCGATGTAGTCGATCGGGGTGGGGTCGATGTTGCTGCCCGCGTACAGCCCGTTGGCCTGGCTGAAGCCCGCCGTGTTGCCCCAGGCGAGGAACCTCTGCGCCTGTGCGAGCGCGAAGCTCGAGTGGGTGTCGGCGTACAGCAGCGTCGCCAGCAGGGTCCCCGAGGCGAGCGCCTCACCGGCCTTGTAGGGGTGGTGGGTGTTCCACCAGATGCCCCCGCCGTGCGGGTCCCATCCCACCGCGGCGATGTAGCGCAGGGCCCGTTCGGCGTCCGTCAGGTAGCGCCGCACGCCGGTCGCGCGGTAGGCGTTCACGAACGCGATCCCCCACCAGCCGTTGTCGTCGAACCAGGTCTCGGTGTCGGCTTCGCGGTCGCCCGGATACGGGGAGTAGCCGGCGAGCGGGCGCAGGCCGTGGTTCAGATATCGCTCCGCCCCGGCGGCGAAGCGGCGCACGGCCGCGAGGTTGTGCGCCGTGGGCTGAGCGACCGCGATCGCGTCGATCGACTCGAACAGCGGCACGATGTCCCAGATCGTGGCCAGCGGGTAGCGTTCGCGATCGTTCAGGCGGGCGTCGTACCAGTGGCGGCGGGCGTCCCTGAAACGCCCTTCGGCGCGGGACACGCCGCTCTCGGCGAGCGACAGGTAGCGCTGCTGGGCGGCGCTCAGCGTGGATGCCGTGGCGGGCGGCTGGGCGGAGCTCACCGCCGGGGCCGTCGCGTCCGCGAGCGTCAGCGCCGACAGCAACGCGATCCCCAGCAGAGCCCGGCGCAGCCGTGTTCGTGGTCCGTCCATCAGCGGATACAACCCCATGGGGGGCTTATCGTCGCGCTACGCTCTTACGCCGGTGAACGCTTCGGAGATGCAGTACGCCCGTCCGCCGGCACCGCCCTCCGAACGCGGAGCGTGGCTGCTCGCCGGTGGGCTGGTGCTCGTCGGCGTGCTGGCGTTGACGCTGGCCCTCAGCGGCCTGCTGGAAGGCTCCCACGAGGCGCCCCCACCGATCGTGCTGCGGGTCGCCACGCCCGCCCCGGCGGCCGCCGGCGGGGCGGCCACGAGCGCCTCGGCGACGAGCGCCACAGGGCCCGCGGCCGGGACCCGCGAGGCGATCGTCCAGCAGCCCTCAGCCAGCGAGCAGGCCCAGGACCCGCGCCGCTTCGCGGCCCTGACCCGCGTGCACATCTCCCGTCACTGGATGGAAGGCTTCTATCCGATCTACGCCACCGCCCAGTCCGCGTTCGCCGTCAACTGGCTGCTGCTGGCGTCGATCCACAAGCAGGAGAGCGCCTTCTCCACCGCTCCCGGTATCTACCACGGGCTCAACTTCGCCCACTGCTGCGCCGGGCCGATGCAGTTCAACGTCACAAACGGCCCCGTCAGCACGTGGGAGCAGATGCGCGACTCCTACCTCTACGGCCGGCGCCCGGCGAGCTACGACCACCCCACCGCCAAGCATCCGTCGGTGTACGACGACTTCGACTCGATCATGGCGGCGGCCCACCTGCTGTCGACGGACGGCGCCGGGATCGGGCTGGAAGGGGCGGCCTGGGACGCGGCGTACGACTACTACGGCCACGACGCCACCGGCGTGCTGTACGCCGACCAGGTGCTGGCGCGGGCGATCGGCTGGTCCCAGCACGGCTTCTGCATCAACTGCGGCCTGGAAGAAAACCTCGTGCAGGCGGTCCACGCCGCCTACGGCGCCCCGGTGCTGGCTGCGCTGATCGCCGAAGAACGGGCACTCCGCACGGCTGCCGCCAAGCGGGCCGCGGCCCGCGCACGGCGCCGCGCCGCCGCCAGGGCCGGCCACAAGGCTTTCGCCCGCGCCAGCGACCACGCCGCGCGCTCCGGCGCGGCGAGTCGCGGCTGAGGCTAGGCGGCCTGGGGCGAGGCGAGCAGCTCGCCGGCCACGCGGTCGGTCGACACGCCGGTCCCGCCGAGCAGCCTCCGCGAGAGCTGTGCGCGACGGAAGTACAGCGGCGCGTCGTGCTCCCAGGTGGCCCCGATCCCTCCGTGCACGGAGATCATCGTGCGCGAGGCTTCGTCGAGGGCACGCCCCCCCACCGAGCGGGCCGCGCTTGCGGCGAGCGGGAACTCGTGCGGAGCTCCCCGCCGGGCCCAGCCCGCGTAGTAGAGCAGGGAGCGCCCGTTCTCGAGCTGGCGCAGGACCTCGGTGAGGGCGTGCTTGATGGCCTGGTAGGAGCCGATCGCCCGTCCGAAGGTGAAGCGCTCCTTGGCGTAGGCGACGCTCACGTCCAGCGCCGTCTCCACGCTGCCCAGCGACTCCGCCGCCAGCAGCGCCTGCGAGAGGTACCAGGCGGCGGCGAGCGACTCCTCGCCGACGTCGAGCACCGTCGCGGGAGCGTCGGAGAGGGTCACGTGGGCCAGCGAGCGGGTCGCGTCGTAGCGCTCCACGGGGTTGACCGTGACGCCATCCGCGGACGCCTCGATCGCCACCCCGATCGGCTTGCCGTCGCGTACCGCGACCCCCACGAGCAGGTCGGCTCCGGGCGCGTCGGGCACGAACGAGAGCTCGCCGCTGACGAGCGTCCGGCCGTCCTTGTCGGACGCCTGTGGCGCGTCGGCGCGCTTGAGCCCGTGGCGGGGGTCCACCGTCCACTCGCCGTGCAGGTCGTCGGGCGGGCTCACGGGCAGGTAGGCGGCCCTGCGCTCACCCGTGGCGAGCTCGGCCAGCATCGGGGCGCCGTCTCCGGCGTCGTTGAGGATCGCGGTGGCGGGCAGGTGCCCGAGCAGGTTGATCGCGGCCAGCACCCGCCCGCACTCGCCCATCACGAGCATCGCGTCGAAGGCGTCGAGGCCCGCTCCGCCGTGCCCCTCGTCGATCAGCAGCCCGGGCCAGCCCGCCTGGACCGCCGTGGGCCACAGGTCGGGCAGCGCCGACTGGTCGCCGTCGAGCGCCTCCCGTGCCGCTTCGAGGGT
>Ga0335073_10010736_pt1 | contig 12875 bp, 13 predicted proteins | sample Lox_Sample_22_FD_207093 | JGI IMG/M metagenome (GOLD analysis project Ga0335073, IMG submission 207093) | Soil microbial communities from Loxahatchee National Wildlife Refuge, Florida, United States - Lox_Sample_2.2 | ecosystem: Environmental > Terrestrial > Soil > Wetlands | place: USA...
CCGCACATCCTGCTGGTGCCCAAATCGGCTTTCTCGATCGATCATTCGAGTTGGAACGTTCTCGGAATGCGGGGAACTGGCAGCAAAGATATCTCTCTTGAACCCACGTTTGTTCCCGAGTATCGCTGGCTGGGCTGGGGAGAACTTCAGGCTGGTCGGAAGCATCCACTCTGTCCGAACCAGGAACCACTGTTTGACTATCCGCTCAATTCGGCGTTTGCCATGTCCGTGCTCGCGCCACTCCTCGGAACCGCGTCTTCCGTGGCGGAGGAGTTCAGCAACCTCGTCAAAACCAGAGTCAACAGCGTTACTCAGATTCGGCAACGAGACGAGAAAATTGCCCAAGTCGAGGTCGCATCAGGTAATGCCACGATGGCCATACTCCGTGGCTCCCTTCTTGCCGATTCAGAACTCATATTTCAGACGATCGCCGCAGGCCGACAACCATCGCCAGCCGAGCGCGCGGCCATTCGTATGCGGATTGCAGTCGCAGCCCGATTGGCTCTGACTTCCGCCCAGCGAATGTTTGCGGCTATGGGCGGCAGCATTCTCCCTTCGGGCACCCGAGCCGAGCGTCTTCTCAGAGATCTCCACGCCATGAGTTCGCACCTCCTGTTGCAGCCCGAGATCATCGGCGAAGCCTACGGCCGCCTGCTGCTGGGTATGGAATTGCCGGAAGGTGCACGACTTTAAAGCTTGTAAAAGGAAAGAGAGGAGCTATGTCTAAGAAGGTAACCAACCCGTCGAGCCCGATATTTAAAACAAAAGATGGCTCGACAATTTTCGAGAAATTCTCGTATTCGGCAGCGGTGCGCGCCGGAGACTTTATCTATGTGGCCGGTCAGATCGGCCTCAACCCGGACGGGAGCATGCCGGAGAATGACGAAACCCAAATTGTCAATGCGTTCGAACGTTTAAAAATCACTATCGAGGCTGCTGGAAGTTCCCTGGCCGACATCATTGAACTCGTGAGCTATCACGTTGGACTGCAAAAGCACCTCGCACGTTTCGTGGAGATCAAGGACCGTTACATCCCAGCTCCGTTCCCTACTTGGACAATTCTCGAGATAGCTGGCCTAGCTAGACCGGGGCTGGTCATCGAAATCAAAGCAATCGCTTATTCGCCACGAAACAAGTCCGGAAAGTAAATCCTGCCCCGAGAGGTGCAACATGGCTACGTCGCAGTTCGCGGTTTCGGAACGAACGTCATCGTTTCTTCGGTCTCCGAGAAAAATGTGGATCGCTGGCCAGTGGCGCGACGCCGTGTCAGGACAAACCATTTCCGTCTTCAATCCTGCAACCGGCACCCCGCTGTGCACCGTTCCAGCCGCTCAGGCGCAGGACGTCGAGGCTGCCGTGAAAGCAGCGCACGACGCCTTCGAGTCCGGCCCATGGGCCCGTCTACGCCCTGCCGACCGCGAACGCTTACTGTTCCGCCTTGCCGACGCGGTCGAAGCCGACCTTGACCACCTGGCGGAGCTGGAGTCTCTCGACAACGGCAAGACGCTAGCCATGGCACGTGCCGTCGATGTTCCTTGCGTCGTCGAATTCCTCCGCTACATGGCTGGCTGGGCGACTAAAGTCGAAGGAACGACTTTGGATCTTTCATTTCCGCTTCCACCCGGAAAGCAAATCACTGCATATACACGCCGGGAGCCTGTCGGAGTCGTCGGCGCCATCATCCCGTGGAACTTCCCCCTGTTGATGGCGGCTTGGAAGATCGGCCCGGCGCTCGCGACTGGCTGTACCGTTGTCCTCAAACCCGCCGAAGAAACTCCTCTGACCGCCTTGCGACTCGCCGAACTCGCCGATCAGGTGGGCTACCCGGCTGGTGTCTTGAACGTCGTGACCGGAGAGGGCCTCGAAGCAGGTGCTCCACTGGCCGCCCACCGCGGCATCGACAAAATTGCCTTCACCGGCTCCGGTGAAGTCGGGAAATCTGTCGGTCATGCGGCTGTCAACAACATGACGCGCTTTTCCTTGGAACTCGGAGGCAAATCCCCCGTCATCGTTCTTGATGACGTTGATCCGGATGTAGCTGCGGAAGGGGCGACGCAGGCAATATTCTTCAACCACGGCCAGGTCTGCACGGCTGGTTCGCGTCTCTTTGTCCAAAAGGCCAGATTCAACGATGTAGTCGAGCGCGTCGCCCATCGCGCCGCCCAGATCAAGCTCGGACCTGGCCTCGATCCTTCGACACAAATGGGCCCCTTGGTTTCCGAACGCCAGCAAAATCGCGTTTCCCAATATGTACGCCGGGGCATTCAGGACGGTGCAAAACCCCTCCCGGGAGTCCTCGAACATCCGGGGCCGGGCTACTTCGTGAATCCAACGGTGCTTGTCGGTGCTTCAATGCAAGCTTCGGTATACCAGGAGGAAATCTTCGGTCCGGTCTTGGTGGCGACGCCGTACGACAGCATCGACGAACTCGCAACTCTAGCAAACAACACACCCTATGGTCTGGCCGCTAGCATCTGGTCAAACGATCTTGCAAAGGTGCATCACATCATTCCGAAGCTGAAGGCGGGCACCGTGTGGGTGAATTGCCATAACATCGTCGACCCGGCCATGCCCTTCGGGGGTTTCAAGCAGTCGGGGATGGGCCGGGAAATGGGCCATGCCGTTATCGAGGGCTACACTGAAATCAAATCTGTATGTGTTCTCACATAGAATTTCAGTTCCGCCTGCTCGCCTAGATCCGTGCCCAGAAGTACCCACGACTTCGTCCGCCCCGCTGTGGTCGCTTGGTCAACTCGGATTGGGGGAACTCTTGGGTCGCAGGGACATTCATTTCACCGTACGATTGCAAACTATTGGTTTGTGCCCGGATTAATAGACGACAAACAAGCTCGGAATTGCGGAGCTTTCTGGGAGTCAGCATCTTGGGCGCACTAAGGAGCAGCGCCAGCACGCCCGCCACTGTCGCAAAACCAGTGGGACATAAGCAAGTGCAGGTGACTCTCGCTCGATGCTATCGCTGTGACTTGTCTCCGATTTCCGATTCAATCGCAAGCGTAACAAACTCGCGTTCCCCGATTCTCTGAGCAGGGGAGTTGCTTACGTCAGTCGACGCTAAGCACAAACCGAGGAGAGAGAGGAACGGCGGAGGCGGCATACTCGTGTAAAATGACAGACCATGAACAAGCTGAGGTTTAAACCATGCAAGTGCGGCCACAGCACTACGATTCACGGTCACACCAACGGAAAACATCCCTGTAATCATCCCGACTGCAGCTGCAAAGATTTCCGTCCGGTTGAGAATCCGAGTCCTCGGCGCTCCAGGCTAACCTCAAAAGCTCTCGTGTCTGAAGATTTATAGAACAGTCGAGAATACACCAACTACTGCTATTCCATTTATGTCATTCCCCTTGACGCAAGCTCCGATTAAGTCTACGAGCGCCCATTTTGTCGCCATGCCGGACGTGACTGCTGCGTAGTTTCACGGCTTTTTCCAGAGTCGCGATGTCACGAGCACCTTGGCGCAGCAGCCAAAACTCTGTGCAGGAGTCACACAAGAGCAGATCACCGTCCAATCGTGTAAAACAAGGCTTGCCATTGGGTGCGCCGAACCGATATTCGAGGAGATTGACCCGATGCACGGCCATGCGGCCATTACAATTAATGAAGGCTTCGATGTCGTTCATATAGTTCATCCTGCGAGAACGAGCTACAGTGCTCAGCAATCAATGGCTCGTTCCTGAGCTTTCTCTCCATTTGAATCCATTGCGATCAGATATTCGACTCGCACTCCCTTGCACTAATCCACACTTCCTGACCTGAAATCAGCAAGGGGCGTGGCAACTGTTCGGTTCTCACCCGAAAGGTCTTTCTCTGTAACGGCGTGTGAAGCCGTTACCAGTTCACTGACTTCAGCTGTCCTGAGGTCAAGGAAGCTGACTTTTGTTTGGCTGCATGGCGCCCCCTCCGCCGCTGAGGAAAATGCTTGACATAGCAATTATCGCAGATTAGAGTATGCAAGTATACGGAAATTAGAATGCCTCAACAACTTGCCAACTTCAAGTCGGAGTTTTTTAAGGCCCTCGCACACCCGATCCGCATCAGGATCCTGGATTCTCTCCGTGACGGAGAGAAGGGCGTCAACGAACTGAGCGAGATTCTGAAAATTGAACCCGCAAACGTCTCTCAGCAACTTGCGATTCTGCGCATTCGGAACATCGTGGTGGGCCGCAAAGCAGGCAGCAATGTGTACTATACGGTGTCGGATCCAACGCTTTTCGAACTGCTCGATTTGGCGAGGGAGATCTTCAATAATCACTTGGTGGGAGTGAGAGACATGTTGGAGCAGATGGAAACGGTTCCGCAGGGGTAAAAAATTTTGCTCATCACCTGCAAATATTCGCAGATGCCGGGATTTGTCCTGGCTGTAGACAATCTTATTAAATATACCAGAGGACATCAAAGGTATGGCCGATTACTACAACATTCAGCAAGTGGCTCAGATTTTGGGGATCGACGAAAACAGTGTCTCTGAACTCCAGGATAAAGGACTTCTCCAGACCACGGTGAAGGACGGGAGATCATTCCTATCTTCGCAGCAAGCGCGTCGCCTGCGCACGGCAGTCAGGTGGGCACGCAGGGACAAAATGGATTTGCAGGAAGCGTTCACGAAAGTGGAAGAGCGCTGGATTGCTCGCAACAGCGCGTCTAAGGAGTAGGTATGTCTTGGAGCGTAGACGCCTACTTCGGTTGGCCAACTCCATTGTTTGCGATCGAGAGCGTGGCCGGAAAGGCAAAAAAGAGAAGCGAGAACCGTCGAGGTGGAGACTCGCGTTGCGGCCAACGCGGCAAATCATGATAGCGGTAACCGTAAACAAACACGGCCCAAGTAGCCGACGCCGCGCCTTGCGAAGTCATCGCGGGCGCGCTTGAATTTGAGCTGGCGAAGCCACGATGTCTTTTAGAAATTACGGAAGAATCTGCAAGCGAAGGGGCAACGGACAATTAGGATGGGCCGGAGACCGGGACACATCCGCAGCTGGTCCCCAAGTGGACTTTCCATGAAAGGGCGTATCAAAGCCGGGGAGCCGATGCAAAGGGAAGGCTTGTACGGTGAGGTTGTGGAGCTCTTTCATTCGCGGAACACGGGGCTCATCCGCGGAGATGACGGATACCACGTGACCTTCAACCAGGAATCCCTCGTGGTGGGTCTGAGCTACCGCCAACTTAGTCTGGGCCTGAAGGTTTCTTATGGGATTTTTTTCGCGATGAGAGCGAGGATTCCCACGGCCATTAATGTGAGACCCGCGTCCGGCGAGCAACCAAATGCAGCGGAAGAGGAGAAACACGCAGGTTCAGCGGGAGTCGGTGGGCTCAGCATCGTATAGGGATTGGAGTTGTCGAGGCCGGAGGAGACGCCCCTCACTCTCTGTTGTGTCGAACCGTGGTGGCGAGGGTAGAGGGGCGACACTCCGGAATTTGTCGACGAAAGGGAGCTGGAAGCATGAAGGGAATGATCTGGCACATCTACCGCAACCAACAAAAGGGGATGATCCGAGGCGATGACGATACACAAGTGCCGTTCCGAAGATCAGCCTTGACTGGAGTTGAATTTTGCTCCATTTCCTCCGGCCAAAGGGTCTACTACCAGATTCAACATGGAAGGCTTGGCAGAGAAGCTGGGGACGTGCGACCAGCGATAGTCAAGAAAGGCTCGGGAAATGGCTAAACAAAAGCCGCAGTTCACGCATCTGGCGATTACGATCCAAGCTGGCGACGAGCGCGTGCTCGTTCCCGGCAACCACTCGATCGTTGCTAGGAAGGGGATATTCGTGTTAGATCGGCAATTGGATGTAGACACACCAATCGTCGTTCGCATGTGGAGTGGACAGCGGCAGTAAGCTTGACTGGAGTCGTCTGTGAAAAATGCCCGGATTTTGGCTTTGCGATCCTGTGCACGGCGAGAACAGGAAGCGCCGCTCTCGAGCTTGGGAGTTTGGTTGCCGGCAAGTCGAGCCGTCCGTTTTAACGCGACGAGTACTCTGAGTTCATACGATGGGCGCGGAGGCAGGTTTGATTGAAGCACCCGAGCAGAGTGAGAGCGGAATTCCGGCAAAGTCAACCATGACATGAAGGCAAAAAGATCGATCGCCCAACTGCCTAGGTTTTGCCGCCCTGGCCATGTTCCGGCCGAAGCCGGTTGGATGATGACTTGATACACGAGCGACTTACATTAAGCCTAAATCGAGTTTCCGATGAAACGGGTGAATGGCATGGCGAGTCCGACCTGATCGGGCAGAAGAAAATGAGATTTCACTCGATTGATCCCCGGGTTCTCGCGGCGCTGGCCGAAAAGGCCGCGCTCTCGAAAAGGAAGGGGACACAGACAGGGCATGCTGGGCGAGTAACGGTCAAGGATGCGAAGCGTGCACAACCAAGCATGAAACTAATTCTGTTCCCCGAGAAGAAGAGTAATTCGTATGGGTGTTCCATTTTCAGGAGGGGCGTACCACGGACATTCTTACTCCACTTATGGTTTTGTGTCTGTGCGTCTGCGGTTCATCGTTCGGAGCGGAGCAAAAGCAGGTTCACGAAGTGATCGCCGAAGTCTTGACGGCGGCGAAGTGCCGAAAGCAGTCTTCGCTGGGATGCGCTTCAACGAGCGAGCAACGGCGCGGTTAATCGAACCAGCACGCCGAGAAGGGTGCTCGTTCCAATGCCGAGACATTGCAGGAGGTGCTTGCCAAAAACCGTTTACCGTTCGCCCGAACAGCGTTCAGTTGACGGCGGCATGGTTGCGACAGCACCAGCGAGATCGAGTTCTCATTGTTGGTTATTGTGACGAGCATGGTTCGGAGACGTGCAGTGCCGTGCTGGCGGAACATCGTTCGGAAGCGGTGCAGCAGTGTTTGTTGGGCTTGGGTACACGGGCCGATCAAATCGCGGCCGTTAGGGCATGGGAGAATCAATCCGACTCCTGCCGTGCCGGCGTAACGGAGTGCCAGCGGCAAAATCGACGCGTACGGCGGTACCTGAACCACGGAAAGCAAGGGAAGATCGAAGAACGTGAGTGGCGATTGGAGAACTTCAAAACAGTTTGTTCGAACCCGCAACAGGTACAGAACCCTAAAGAATGGACGATAGAAAAAGATAATGAACCATTGGTTCCCCAAATCCATTCTCTGCCTGAAGTCCTATACCAAACATGCGTTCGTGGCGGATCTCATAGCGGGAATAACCGTTGGGCTCGTTGCTCTCCCGCTCGCGATGGCCTTCGCGATTGCTTCAGGTGTCCCTCCGCAGGACGGCTTGTACTGTGCGATCGTCGCGGGCTTCGCAATTTCGGCTCTGGGCGGGTCGAAGACACAAATCGGTGGCCCAACGGGCGCGTTCGTTGTCGTTGTTTTCGGCATCGTCGCCAGACATGGCGTGGACGGCCTCTTCATGTGCACGATGATGGCCGGGGTAATCCTTCTGGTCCTAGGCGCAACGAGTTTAGGCTCAGCAGTGAAGTTCATACCACGCCCGGTGGTCGTCGGTTTTACCAACGGCATCGCGGTGATTATCGCGAGCACGCAGATCAAGGATTTCTTTGGGCTAAAAATCGACAAGGTTCCCGGAGATTTTCTCGGTCGTCTCCAGACGATCGTGCAGAATTCCCCGTCATTCTCCTCTTTGGAGACGGGTCTGGCGGTTGGAGCCCTAGCTGTAATTATCGTATTTATGCGGTACGTAAAACGGGTCCCTGGTTATATCGTGGCCCTGTTCCTCAGTACGGCGGCCGTCGTCCTGCTCAAACTGCCAGCCGAGACGATCGGCACTCGCTTTGGGGGCATTCCGTCTGGCCTGCCGACCATCAGAATTCCTAATTTCCGCTTGGATTTGATCCGGCCTTTGATTTCCCCAGCCATCACGGTCGCCATGCTAGGCGCGATCGAATCTCTCATGTCCGCGGTCGTTTCCGACCGGATGAGTGGCGACAAGCACAACCCTAATGTGGAGCTTTTCGGACAGGGCGTCGCAAATATTCTCTCTCCGCTGTTCGGGGGACTTCCCGCCACGGGGGCAATCGCGAGAACGGCCACCAATATCCGTTCCGGGGCCAAAACCCCGGTCTCGGGAATGATCCACGCCTTGACCCTCCTGGCTATTGTGATTTTCGCCGCTCCTCTCGCTCGATTTATCCCATTGTCGGTCTTGGCCGCAATTCTCATGGTTGTCTCTTACAACATGGGTGAGTGGAGAGAAATCCCGGAACTCTTGAAACTCTCGCGACTGGAGATTGCGACTTGGCTCGTTACGTTTCTATTGACAGTTTTCGCGGATCTGACGGTGGCCGTAGAAGCAGGCATGATTCTCGCCGTGCTGGTTTTTATAAAGAAAGTGACGCAAACCACTACAGTCTCGGAAGTAACCGAGGAATATGTCCGCGAAGGTCATGTTCATATCCTTCAGCACAAGGTAATCCCCGCCTATGTGTTCATATTCAGAATTCATGGACCGTTCCTGTTTGGTGCAACTGACAAGATCGAGGAGATCGCAACTCGACTGACGACTCTACCACCAATCCTGATTTTACGACTGCGCAACATGACTGCTGTCGATTCCACAGGACTTCAAGCGCTGGAGAATTTTGCAGATCGGGTGCACGAATCGGGACGAGAACTGATTCTTTGCGGAGCCAGAGAACAACCTTGGAGACTCATGCATCAAGCTGAATTTCAGCTGCACATTGGGTCCGAGAATATGTGCAAGAGTATTGAGGAAGCGCTGGGTCGCGCTCGAGTACTCTACCCAGAAGTCTCACGACATCATCCTGTGGGGACAATCTGGGGCCGGCGAGGGACAGACGTCCTGTAGCAGCCCAGGCCGGTTCTGGCGGAAGTGGCGAGGGTTTGAAGGAACCTCCCTGAAGGCATGCGTAGTTTTCGAAGGTGCCTGATCAAGGATTGGAACGCATCCTCCGAAGCTTCGGCGAAGCAGAAGTCCATTCGAGATCACCAAAAGGAAAGTGCGCGAGTGTCTATACCAGAGCGAAAGTACGATGTCGAATCAACCCTGCCTGTTCCGCCCGTGGCGAAGGCGACAGGTAAATTGGGCGTGATGATACCCGGAATGGGGGCGGTGGCGACGACCTTTGTGGGGGGTGTGGAGGCTGTACGCAAGGGTATCGCGCTTCCCATCGGTTCTCTTACGCAAATGGGTACCATTCGCCTGGGGAAGCGGACGGATGGTCGGTCTCCAAAAATTAAGGAGTTTCTATCGCTGGCGGACCTGGACGACCTTGTTTTCGCCGGGTGGGACATCTATGAAGACGATATGTATCAGGCGGCCCGGAAAGCGGGCATCTTACAGCCGGCACTTCTTCGGAAGGTCAAGCCCTGTCTTCAGGCGATCAAGCCAATGTCTGCCGTCTTCGACCGGCGCTACGTGAAGCGGTTGAAAGGCCAGAACGTGAAGAGAGGCCGGAACAAGATGGAACTGGCGCAACAAGTGCGTTCCGATATTTACGACTTCAAGAAATCCTCCGGTGCCAATCGGCTCGTGATGATCTGGTGCGGGTCGACAGAAACATTTCTGAGGCAATCGGATGTTCACCAATCCATCCGGAGATTCGAAATCGGGTTGGAGCAGAACGACAAAAACATTTCCCCCTCCATGATTTACGCGTACGCCGCGCTTTGTGAAGGTATCCCTTTCGCTAACGGGACTCCAAACCTTACGGTCGATCTTCCTGCTTTACAAGAACTTTCGCGTCGCAACCAGGCCCCCATCTGCGGAAAGGACTTCAAGTCTGGGCAAACGCTGATGAAGACTGTCCTGGCTCCGGGTCTGAAAGCTCGGATGTTGGGTCTCGAAGGATGGTTTTCCACAAACATTCTGGGCAATCGCGACGGAAAGGTACTCGACGACGCCGGTTCGTTTCGCACCAAAGAAGAATCAAAATTATCTGTGCTAGAGCATATTCTTCAGCCCGATCTGTATCCTGATCTTTACAAGAGCTTTTGTCATAAGGTTCGCATCAACTACTATCCGCACCGAGGTGACAACAAGGAAAGTTGGGACAATATCGACATTTTTGGCTGGCTGGGATGTCCCATGCAGATTAAGCTGAATTTCTTGTGTCGTGAATCCATCTTGGCTGCCCCCTTGGTTCTCGACCTTGCTCTCTTTCTGGACTTCGCCAAGCGCACGAAGAACCTCCAGAGCAAAGGCATCCAAGAATGGCTGAGTTTGTATTTCAAGTCACCGATGACTGCGCCGGGCTTGTACCCCGAGCACGACCTTTTCATTCAAATGATGAAGCTCAAGAACACCCTTCGGCATGTTACGGGGCAAGAGCTAGTCACGCACTTGGGATTGGAATACTACGATTGAGAATTGGGCAGTATTCAAGGATACGGCTCATTCGGCAATTTGGTGGCCTCATCCGGTAGCGTTCTCCTCAAATCCTCTTTTGGTCGGGTTACATTCTAGACCGCGCGATTCGAACTCTGTGCTCGTTCAGAATGATTGGTGACTCTCGATAGAGTGTCTGTATGACAAATGTTAGTTGGTGGGAGGGGCAATCGGGCGGCCCAGACCAGGTTGCAGTGGATGTTGTTTTATTACTTCAATGGCCGAAGCGCGGCACGCACCTGCCGGCATTTCGGGATCAGCCGGCAGACCTTTTATCGCTGGAAGCGGCGCTTCCACAAACATGACCTCAGCACTTTGGAGGAGCGTTCCCATCGCCCACGTCGAGTGCGCCAGCCGAACGTGGACTCCGGAACTCGCCGGACGGGTGCTGGCGCTGCGCCAACAGTACCCCCGCTGCGGCCCCATCAGGCCCTCGCTCACCCCGCTCGAATTTCTTCGTCAGTGGCAACGCGCCACGGAAAGGCAAAGTGTCACTCTACTGGACGAGTACAAGCTCTTGATTTCCAGATTTCATCTGCGGTAGCCTTTTCTCTTTAACCCCAGCGTTAACCAATCGCGGTAGTGCACAAAGAAGTGGCATCATGAATAGCAGTGGGCATCAGGATGCAAGTCGGTGGATTGCCGCCATCGTTGAATCCTCTGACGACGCCATCATCTCCAAAGATCTCAATGGCGTCATCACTAGCTGGAATGCTGGAGCACAACGTCTGTTCGGCCTCAAGCCTGATGAGGCCATCGGCCAACCGATCGACATCATCGTTCCTCCCGAGTCGCAAGAGGAAGAAAAACAAATTCTTCGCCGGGTGTGCAATGGCGAACGTGTCGAACACTTCGAAACTGTTCGCCTCAACCAAAACGGATCGCCAGTGCATGTCTCGCTGACCATTTCTCCGGTGCGGGATTCCCAAGGCCGTGTGATAGGCGTTTCCAAGATCGCACGCGACATCACCGAGCGTAAGCGAATTGAGGAGACTCTCAAAAAAGCCGAGCTCTCCACGCGTCTCATGGAAGTGCAGGATGAGGAGAGGAGGCGTATCGCACGTGAGCTGCACGACGGCGTGGGACAAATGCTCGCCGCACTCGCGATGAATAATTCACAAGTCGTGAAGGAGAAGCACACGCTGACTTCGGCGGTGGCATGCTGCGTCGAAGAGAGTACGATTTTGATCGAGCAGGCCTCGGCAGAGATCCGAACAATGTCGTATCTGTTGCATCCTCCCCTGCTGGACGAAGTCGGTCTGCAATCGGCATTGAAGTGGTATATCGATGGATTTGCCGAGCGCAGCAAGATCAGGATTGCACTGCAACTTCCGCCTGATCTAGGTCGCCTTCCGCAAGAGTGCGAACTGTCTCTATTCCGGATCGTCCAGGAGTGCTTGACGAATGTGCATCGCCATTCCCGGAGTTTCGCTGCTCTGGTGCGGCTGTCACACGCCAACGGAGAAATTGAACTAGAAGTGAAAGATGAAGGCCGAGGAATCAGCCCGGAAACACTGTCGAAGATTGTCTCCGGTGGAAATGTCGGCGTTGGTTTTAGCGGAATGCGCGAAAGAGTGAAGCAACTGGAAGGTAAGTTAACCGTTGAGTCCGGCGGGAACGGCACATCCGTTCGAGTGGCACTGCCACTCGTCCAAGGACCTATCTCGTCGGACTAAATGCAAAAGACTCCTGTCTGAAGATCACGGTGAGCCCAGCCGCTAGAGGAAATTCATCAGTGCCGCGTGTCGCATGGGGCGTGTGATCGCGATCTCTGAAAACCTCCGATACTTTTGCCAGGCCCATGGACAAGAGCGGCAGCAGAGAAGAGCGGATCTCCATACGCCCAGTTGCCCACAAATGGAAAAGACGAGGAAATCAGTCGACGTGGCTTGTTCGGAACATGCCGTGTTTCTTCGATTTCGGCCTGCTGTTCTCCATTAGCTGCGGTTAGGCGCGGGCCAATTTCCTGGGAATGAGGCAACAATTCTGCTCTGCATTGGAAACACAGGATTATGTTGTGGGATATCTCGAAACATCTCCCCAGATACGAACGTCGTATTTCGAACCCGTTTGCGCCAAGACTACAGTAAAGCGAGATTCCAACGCGAACTGACCTCATCCCGATTTTGCGCCGCCACCCATCTCGCACAACACTGCATCTTCTCGGGGAGGAGTATATTGGCCCACTGCCCTTGTCCACCGATGGCTCGGATGAAGGAACACGTCAAACTCAACAAGAAATTAGCCAACAGTCCTCTCTATCTCGGGACAGCAGTTCCAGCTATACCTTAACCGTGATAGCAAGTCATTGGATCCGCGAGTAGAATTCGCTTTCAGACGTGTCTCTATTCTCGGGTTGTTTCTGGCCCTGCTGTAAAGGGTAGAAGTGCGGTTCTAGTTGGGTCTCCCCTCCTATGTGAGCAACCCCGAAACCCTGGGGCTAAGCTCACTCTGCTGCCCGTTCGCACACCTCACTCGCTCAACCGCCGTACAACTAGCTGTTGAAACCCCGAATGTAC
>Ga0335073_10010739_pt1 | contig 12873 bp, 11 predicted proteins | sample Lox_Sample_22_FD_207093 | JGI IMG/M metagenome (GOLD analysis project Ga0335073, IMG submission 207093) | Soil microbial communities from Loxahatchee National Wildlife Refuge, Florida, United States - Lox_Sample_2.2 | ecosystem: Environmental > Terrestrial > Soil > Wetlands | place: USA...
GAGAATTGGCAGAGCGTCGGGCGTTCCCGGGCGGAGTCCGGCCCAGTCTTCGAGAATTCGACAATCGGCGAGTTTGGGAATGAGCTCCAGAGCGGAGTGGTGGAGGCGCTGAATTGTCGCCGGATCGGTTCGCTTGTCGAAGCCTGCTTCTTCGACCGTGGCGCCGACGAGCAGGCGGCCATCGCTGCGAGGGATGAGATACACGTTGGGCGCGCGGATGACGTGCCGGATCAGGTCGCGTGGGTGCATGGCGAGGCACAGCATTTGGCCTTTGACCGGTCGCGTGGGGAACTTGTGCGGGCCAATCTGGCTCGACCACGCCCCGGCGCAGTTGACGACCTTGGGAGCGAGAAACGAAGTTTTCGTCGTGGTCACGCCGGAGATGTGGCCGTTGGAGAGATTAACGGAGATCACTTCGTCGCCGGAAGAGAAATCGACGCCACGGTTCCTCGCAGTTTTGTTAGCTGCATCGGTGAGCGCACGCGGATCGACCGAACGCTCCTTAATGTAAAACGCTGATGGAAACACTGACTCAACGGCCATCGAGGATTCGACCGAGTCGAGGCCACTTTCTTTCAGGTCGAACTTCTGGTCGATGTTCAGCTTTGCGAGCGCTGGCTCTAGCTTGGACCAGTCTGCTGGGCGCATGGGGACCGCCGATAACTCAGGATGCCAGATGTGATCTGAGGATAAGAACATAATTGTACCTTCATCTCTGAGATCAACTCTATCGCCTGACTCGACCTCCAACTCGTGCGCGAACTCTGGGTACATCCTCGCGCTGGCCGTCGCCAAATCCTGCAGCGCCTCGGGAGTTTCAAGCAGGCAATCGACCAGCATTCCGCCGGCGGCATGAGAAGCTTCGCGGCCCGGCTCGCCTCGCTCCACCACCAGGACGCGTACTCCGCGCTTGCGCAGTTCGATGGCCAGCGACAGGCCAATGATGCCGGCGCCGATGATGATCACGTTCCAGGTCTTCGAGCCTGTCACGTCCGCATTGTAGAAGATTGGGAAGCAGGCGGCCGTCGCGCGCCGTCGGCCGGAGCGGGCTGTTACTTTCGTTACCGGTGCAGCACATGTCTAGTTAGGTTGCGGCCCCTTTTCGACTCCTATAATCCGATCAAGCCCTTGACAGTCGAGAAAACAGGCGTGCCGATGTGCGCGGAGGGCCTTGTTGACCTTTGGAGAAGAGACACTTGATAGCGAAATCCACGCACAGTTCCGAAGCCGCTGCCGGATCGCCCTGGATCTACACTCCGTGGCTTGATCTGATTGTCGGATGCGGAGCCTGGTCGGCCCCGCTGTTGCTGATCTCTTACTTCTCGATTGCCTCGAGCACTCGCGCCTGGGCCGTCGCCTTCTATGCGCTGGCCCTGTTTTTCAATTACCCGCACTTCATGGCGACGATCTACCGTGCCTACCATCGCGCCGAGGATTTTCAGAAATACCGCATCTTTACCCTGCACACGACCGCTCTGATCGTGCTTACGCTGATTCTGGCGCATTCGTGGGCGCGAGTTTTGCCCTGGATTTTCACCATCTACCTGACGTGGAGCCCGTGGCACTACAGCGGACAGAACTATGGGCTGTTCATGATGTTCGCCCGTCGCGTGGGGGCAAAACCGAGCGAATGGACGCGCCGGGCGTTATATGGGGCGTTCATCGTTTCGTACCTGACCTTGTTTCTTGGATTTCACACCGGACCGTCTTCCGATCCACTCTTCATTTCTCTGGGCATTCCGGCGATCGTCAGCCGGTGGGAGCAGGTTCTGCTGATCGGGGCGTTTTTCCTGCTGGCAGGATTCGGGTTTTGGCGGCTGATACAGGAAACCGGCTGGCGGAAGCTGATTCCGGCGCTGACCTTGTTTTCGTCGCAATTTTTGTGGTTCGTGTTGCCGGCGGGCATTTCGTTGATCAAAGGGCTGGAGATTCCGCAAAGCCGTTACAGCACCGGAGTGCTGGCGGTGATGCACTCGGCGCAATACTTATGGATCACGAGCTACTATGCCCGCCGGGAAGCTGTGGGCGGAACGGGACGCAAATGGAGTCCGTGGGCGTACTTCGGAGCGCTGTTTGCCGGTGGTATTGCGTTGTTCGTCCCCGGACCCTGGGTCGCGAGCCGAGTGTTCCATCATGACTTCACTACCAGCTTTCTCATTTTTACCTCGCTGGTGAACATTCACCACTTCATTCTGGATGGAGCGATCTGGAAGCTGCGTGACGGCCGTATCGCAGCGTTGCTGCTGAACTCCCGGGAACGCATCTCAGATACTGCCGCGCAAGCGGGAAGTCATTTTTCGCGCGCATGGGTGTGGCTTACAGGCGAGACTTCCGCTGCGCGGCAATTGCGCATCGGCGCGGCTGTTCTTCTGCTGCTGTGGGGAACGGTGGATCAGGCCCGCTACTTCCTGGCTCTCCACGCCGATAATTTGCCTGATTTGAAGCGAGCGGCAGCGCTGGATTCTTTTGATGCTCCGCTGCAGATGCGGCTTGCGCGGCGAGAGATGGAAGAAGGCCACACGCAACCGGCGGAAGCGGCGTGGCGAAAGGCGATTCAGGCCAACCCTGCCGATCCCGCGCCTCGGGAAGCGTTGCTCAAATTTCTGATCGAGCAGAAGCGGCTTGACGAAGCTTTGAACCTGAGCGAAGCTTCGCTGACGTTTGCGCCAAACGACCCGAACTTGCTGGTGGACCACGGCATGCTTTCTCTGGAAAAAGGGCAGGCCGATACGGCGGTGGCGGATTGGAACCGGGCGCTTGCCATCGATCCCGCGCAACTTACCGTTCACCTCGATCTGGCATACGAACTGGATCGCGAAGGGAGGGCGCGGGAGGCAGCGGCGCACTATCAAGCTTTTCTGGAACAACTGGTTCAGCAACCGTTGCCGAGCCGTCCTAAGCCCGACAAAGTAATTGCCGTGGTGCTGCGCATGGCTGATTGCGAGGCACGCGCTTCTGAAACCAGCCGGGCGCTTCGATCCTATGAGTTGGCCGAGACCATTGCCGCTCAGACCAATGAGGGAAGGCTGGAAAGCGTTGCGGATGTGAACGAAGCCGCTCTGCAGGCGAGAGCGGGCAAGCTGAGCGAGGCGCTGGAACTTTATCAGCATGCCTTGAAGTTGGACGATTCGCTCGGCGATACGAGTGCAGCCGCCCAGGATTGGGCTGCCTATGGGCAGTTCCTCGATCAGGCCGGCTTTCCCGGCCGCCTGGCTTACGCCTGTTTCGCAAAATCCGAAAGTCTGATGGGGCAGCGGCCGCAGACACAGCTCGACGAAGAGCTGGCCGGGAAAGAGAAGCAAATTGAAAAACAGATTGGCGCAGAAGCTGCCCAAATCCGGCGCGATCTGGAACCGGCATTGCAGGAGGCATTGACGCTTCGCCCGTAGCTCGAAACGGCTTCATTGAGCAAGGCGGTGCAGCCATGCGGTAGCATCGCGCGATAATTGACACCACGCCTCAAGTGCTAAACAATAACTTCATACTTGAAAGCCTTTGTCCTTCCTTAAGGAGGAAGAACTATGCCTGATGAGGGCGAACAGATCGCGGTCGAACAGCAATCGAATACCGGGAAGTGGATTCTACTGATTTTGGCGATCGCCTTTGTTGCCGGGTCAGCCTACGCCGACTTCACGATGTATACGCGCCAGCAGAAGCTGACGAAAGATCTCGGGGATGCCCAGACGCAGGTGTCGGAACTGAAAAATCGCATGCAGACGGCAGAGGCGTCGGAAGACGCCCTGGCCCATCAGGTGGGCATGACCAAGAAGGAACTGGCCGACCGCGCCCGCGAGCTTCAGTCGGAACAAAAAGCGGCCGAGAGCCGGATCGAGCAGGAGCAGAAGGCGGAGAACGGGCAGATTACCGCGGTGAGCGGGGAAGTGGCGGGCGTGAAGACCGATGTGGGCGGAGTGAAAACGGACGTGGCCTCGACCAAAGCCGATCTGGAAGCCACCAAGGCCAAGCTGCAGACCGCTATCGGGGATCTCGGGATGCAGAGCGGACTGATCGCGCGCACGCGCGACGATCTGGAAGTCCTCAAGCACAAGGGCGACCGCAACTACTACGAGTTCACGCTGCTGCGTGGCGCCAAGCCGCAGCCGGTGGCGACCGTGAGCCTGCAATTAAAGAAGACTGACCCCAAGCACGGCCGGTTCACGATCGATGTAACCTCTGACGACAAGACCATCCAGAAAAAGGACCGCAATGTCGCCGAGCCCATTCAGTTCTACTCCGGCCGTGACCGTTTGCTGTTTGAGCTGGTGGTGTGGACGATCGACAAGAAAAAAGTTACGGGCTATCTCAGCACGCCGAAAAACGCGCCCGTTCCGGTGACCGCCAATTGAACGGAGTATTTCTTCCCAGCGCCGCGCACACACTGCTGTTGATCATGCTGCGCACCGCGGTGATCTATCTTGTGGTGCTGGTGGGCGTGCGGCTGAGCGGCAAGCGCGAAGTCGGCCAGATGACGCCGTTCGATCTCACGCTTCTACTGCTGATTTCCAACTCCGTGCAGAATGCGATGACCGGGCCGGATACCTCGCTGGCCGGCGGTGTGGTCGCAGCATCCACTCTGCTGATATTGAACTATCTGGTCGGCACGCTTTCCGGCGCAAACCGCGCCTTCCGGCGCGTGGTTCAAGGCGAGCCGAGCCTTCTGGTGCACGACGGCAAGGCCAATGTGGCGGAGATGGCCAAAGAACACATCAGCATGGACGAACTGCAGCGCGCACTGCGCGAACACGGCATCGCGAATGTGCACGATGTGGCCCTGGCTGTGTTGGAAGTAGATGGGTCGATCAGTTGCATGAAATATGACGAGATCAAGCCGGATGCAAGCACCCACCTGGCCCGGCGAAGATTCATTCAGAAAAAGCAGTAAGTCCGCCCTGCCCTTGTCCGTTCAGTCTATTCTTGCGAACTTTATGCACACCGGTGAGGGAACGTCCAGCGCCTTGCCTGCCGGCATCAGGCGGCCTGTGCTGGTGTCGATCCGGAAAATGACGATCTTATGCGATTCCTGATCGGCGGCGAATAAGAGCGATCCGGTGGGATCGATTTCAAAGCTGCGCGGCGTCTTGCCTTGCGTGGAAATATATTCCACTGGCGTCAGGGTACCCTTGCTTGCGTCGATCGCGAACACAGCGATACTGTCATGCCCGCGATTGGAAGCGTAGAGGAATTTTCCTGTAGGGGCGACCTCTACTTCCGCAGCATCGTTATGCCCCGAGAAATCGCTGGGAATCGCTTTGATCGTCTGAACGGCATGCACAGCGCCGCTTGCCGGGTCGTATCGAAAAGCTGTTACGGTAGATTGCATTTCGCTGATCACATAGGCAAACCTGCCGCCGGGGCGAAATGCGAAATGGCGCGGCCCGGCGCCGGGATCAAGTTTGGCAAAGCTGGGATCATTTGGCGAAAGCCTCCCCGTGGCAGCGTTAAACCGATAGACGAGCAATTCATCGAGGCCCAGGTCGTCCACCAGGGCATAGCGATTGTCCGGCGACAAATTAATCGAGTGTGCGTGCGGACCCTCCTGGCGTTCTGGATTCGTGCCGTGTCCCCTGTGTTGCACGAAAGAGGTTGTCTCGCCTAGCCTGCCATCCGCAAGAATCGGAAATACGGCGACGCTCCCTCCGGTGTAGTTTGCCACCAGAACGTACTTTCCCGTTTTGTCGACCGTGATGTAGCAGGGATCTGCTCCGCGGGACGCGACCTCATTCAAGAAGGTAAGCTTGCCGGTCGAGTGATCGATGGCAAAGGCACTGACGCCTCCGCTGTTTTGGCCCTCATAGCTCGATATCTCATTTACCGCGTAGAGGAAGCGCTGGTTAGGATGGATCGCGAGAAACGAAGGATTGGTGGTTTCGGCAGCTAACCCCAGGGAAGTGACATTTCCGCTGGCCCCGTCGAGGCGGTAGACATAGATACCTTTGCCTTTGGCGCTCTGCTCGGTGTAGGTCCCGACATAAACGAAATAGTCCCCAGCACGCCTGCTCGCTGATTTGTCGGTTGTCGCAGCCGCGAGGCACGCAAGCGCCAGCAGAGGCGTTACAAAGCGCGGGAAAAACCGGGCAGTCCTCATCCTCTTATAGAAGCGCATTCGCATGTGCCGGTGCAAGCCCGAACATTGTCCCCTCCGCGGGCTTACTTGCTCAGCACGATCGGCACCGGCTGATCGTAAGGCTGGATCGCCACGCTCAGCGATTGCCGTTGGTTAAATTGGTCGAGCGTGACCGGAAAGCTCACCATAATGCTGCGCTGCACTTGCTGGCCGGGTTGCAGCTTGTCCTCGGGGCTGAGAGCGGGTTGCGCGTTTGCCTTGAGCGCGGGGAAGGCTTCGAAGTAGCGCTCGAAGTCGACGGCCGAGACAGCATCGGCGGTTAACTCGCCAGTCCCTGTCTTCATTCTTGCTTTGATGTCATGAACCCACAACGGCTTGCCTGCTCCGTTGCGCAGAGTAAGGGTCAGAGCTGCCAACACGGCATTCTGGCCGGGAATCTGCACTGCGACGACCGAATCGAGTGAGCCGCCGCCTTGCGGTTTGGCGCGATCGAAAAACGCGTAGAAGGCGACGATCACAACCACGGCAGCGATGGTGATGGCAACAATTTTGGCCGGCGGAAGATTTTTCTTCGCGGTGCCGAACTCTTCGCCGATCCGGATGGTAGGGCCGGACTGGGCAGGTGGCTTGGCGGGCGCTGCGGGTGAAACGGGTGCGGTTTGCGAAACCGGCGTTGGGTTGAGATCTGGCTCGGGCATGCTCTCTCAGCCCAGATTCTACTCCCAACAGCGAATGTCGGATGAAGCCGGAGGCTTTGTGCCTAAGCCCTTGCCCCTGCTGCCAGATCTCCGATCTGGAACTCCGCAACCACTTGGAGCTCGCAGTCGCCGCTGTTCCAGACTTGCTCTCTGATGGCTCGCGGCAGAATCACGCAGCCTTTGGAAGCGCACCCCGGGAATTCGACCGAGTCGCCATGCATGAGAAAACCATTGCGGCCGAAACTGTTCGTGCCTGCTTCGGGCTCCAGGCGGAGGACGTAAGGGCCATGCTCGTGGCTGTTGAAGGGTGGGCCGATGATCGTCCATTTGCCTTGCGGGATGGGGCCCACTTCAGCGACGGCCTGCATGGCGGGATCGTTCTTGCCTTTATCGCATCCGGAGTAACCGCTGGCGACCTGCTTGCCGTCGCGCCACAGCTCACCTGTCTTCTGCGCATAGATCCACATGGCTGGGAATGGTTGATGGTAGCGCCGGGACTGGGGCAAACGTTACATCTAACAAGGACATTTCTCGTGTGGTGTTCCAGAATGACACTGCATCGCGGCTCATCACCACGCGTGCTTGATCGCCGTGGCGAATTTCTGCGGAGGCAGCGTATTTAACACATCCTCTTTGGTGAGCCAGGCGCGGCGGGCCTGCAGCACGCCATAGCGGATCTTTTCGAGGTGCGAAGTGTGGTGGGAATCGGTGTTGATCACGATCTTCACTCCGCGCTTCTTTGCCTGCCGCAGATGAACGTCGTTGAGGTCGAGCCGGTCGGGGTAGGCATTCAGTTCCATGGCAACCTTGTGTTCTGCGGCTGCGTTCAGAACCGCGTCCATATCGAAGTGGTAAGCGTCGCGGCGCAACTGAATGCGGCCGGTGGGATGGCCGATGATGGAAGTGTTGGGATTCTCGATGGCTTTCAGCAGCCGCTCGGTCATCTTGGCTGGCTCCTGGTTGAAGACCGAGTGAACGCTGGCGATGACCATATCCATCTGCGCCAGCACATCGTCCGACAAATCTAGGTTGCCGTCGGCGAGGATATCGACTTCGATGCCGGCGAAGATGGTGATGCCTTCAGTTTTCTTGTTGACCTCGCGAATCTTCTGGATGTGGGCGAGGGCGCGCTTGTCGTCGAGGCCATAGGCGAAGGCCAGATTCTTGGAGTGGTCGGTGATCGCCATGTACTTATAGCCGCGCGCCTTGGCCGCCGCGGCCATTTCTTCGATGGTATTTTTGCCGTCGGTTTCGACCGTGTGCATGTGCACGTCGCCCTGAATATCCTTTTCTGTCACGAGCACGGGCAGCGTGTGGTGCTCCGCGGCTTCGATCTCACCAAGGTTTTCGCGCAGTTCGGGAGGGATGTAATCGAGCTTGAGTCTGGCGTAGATTTCTTCTTCGGTCCTGCCGGCGACGGGTTTTTCGCCCTCCAGCGTTGCCAGGCTGTATTCGTTGAGCGTGTAGCCCATTTTGAGCGCGCGCTGGCGCAGCGCGACGTTATGGGCTTTCGAGCCGGTGAAATACTGCATGGCTGCGCCGAATGACTCAGGAGGGAGCAAGCGAACATCCACCTGCATGCCGCTGCGCAGGCGGAAGCTGACCTTGTTGTCGCCGCTGGCGATTATGTCCATCAGCGGAGGGTATTGCGACGTATAGTGAATGGCTTTTTGTCTTGCCTCGGCGCTGCAGCAGGCTTTGCCAGTCACGAGAATATCGAGGTCGCCTACGGTTTCGCGGCCGCGGCGCAGAGAGCCCGCCGGAGTGATTTTTTCCAGCCCGCCAAGCTTGGCCAAATAGGCGGAAAGTTTTTCAGCCTCGATTTCGGCCGCGTCAATGAGAAAGCGTCCGGCGATGCGGCGATAGTCTTCGATGGCCTTGAGCAGCTTCTGCTCGTGTTTTTCGCCCATGCGCGGAAGCGTGCGAATTTTCCCCTCGCGCGCCAGTTTCTCCACGCCTTCCGGGTCGCAGACTTTATACGCGCTCCAGATCAAAGCGATGGTCTTCGGACCCAGGCCTTGAATCTTCAGCAACTGCAGCATCGACGGGTGGTACTTCTTCAGCAAGTCGGCATGGACCGAAAGCTGTCCGTTTTGGAAGAGCTCCTGCAGATTGGTCAGCATACCTTTGCCGATGCCGGGAATTTCCAGAACTTTCTTCGGCTCGCTGATGATTTCCTTGATCTGATGCGGAAGATTTTCGATGGCCTGCGCGGCGTTGCGATAGGAGCGGATGCGGAAGGAATCCTGCCCATCGATTTCCAGCAGATCGGCAGTTTCGTACAGAACCGTGGCGATGGATTTGTTGTCCACGGGAAAAGATTAACTCATTGGAGAGAAGGCGGCGAGAGACTAGGATACACTTCGCCTCGGAAGCGGAACCGGCGAAACACGCCTCCTTCGTTTCTTGGTGCCTAAAGACAGCAGGGCCGAAGGGCCTATGACGCTTTTGTTACGTTCGCAGCCTGCGGGCCCTTTTGACCTTCCGTAATCTCGAACTCGACCTGATCGCCTTCCTGCAGGCTCTTGTAACCTTCAGATGTGATCGCGCTGTAATGCACAAACACGTCGGGACCATCCGCGCGCCCGATGAATCCGTAGCCTTTTGCGTTATTGAACCACTTAACCGTTCCTTTCAAACGTTCCACGCAACCCCCGCTTTCCGCACGTCCTTCTTCGAGGGGGCCCAAGGACGTGCCCGCAAAACCGTTACGATGCATTGTGGAACCGTATAAGTGGACTGTCAAGGAAAACAGGCCGAAGAGGCCAGAGGTGCGGCGAATTAAAAACGATGTCGCATTTCTGTGGCGGGAAGCCGGGTGATTGCCGCTTATCGCTTGCGACGGCCGCGATTGCTCTTCATCTCGCGATCCAGCCACAGAACCGACGCGATAGTTTTGGCATCGCGAATGGTGCCGTTGGTGGCCATACGCACGGCGAGGGGCAACCGGACCAGGCGCTTGTAGATGATTTCGTCGGCTTCTGGTTGCGCGGGGCCGGCTCGCAGACCGGTGGCCAGGAAGACCGACATCGTCTCGGCCACAAATCCCGGAGTGGCAAAGAAGTTAAGGATGCGGCGCCAACTTTGCGCTCGATATCCTGTTTCTTCGAGCAGCTCACGCTGTGCAGCGTGCAGCGCGTTCTCTCCGGGATCGATTCTGCCCGCGGGTAATTCCCAAAGAAAATCCTTGGCGGCATGACGATATTGCCGCTCCAGCAACACGCGCGGAGGCGAATGCGAATCATCGACGGCGAGCACCACCACGGAGCCGCTGTGATGGATCAAGTCGCGGTGGGCGCGAACGCCACCCGGCTCCTGGACGTAATCTGTGGTGACCCAGAAGACCGGCCCGCGGTAGACGGTGCGAGAAGAAATGAGCCGTGCCTTGCCCCGGGCTGAGCTTTTGCTGTGGCGCGATGCGGAGCGAGGTGCAGAGCGCCGCGCTGAAGAAGAGTGCGAAGTTTTCGCCATCCAAACAATATAAAGCACCGCGTCAGGCTTGCGGCTGAAGGCCGGGGGAAATCCTGCGGACCGCAACGAATCAGACGTGTCTGCTATGCTGCCGACTTAGCCTCAATGACAAAGACTGGCATAACGATTGTGGGAGCAGGCAATCTGGCGAGCACGCTGGCGGCGTCTCTGCAGCGAGCCGGTTATAAGGTTGACGGAATCGCGACCCGGAGTAGCCCCGCCTCGACGGGCAGAGCGAAGAAATTGGCGCGGGCTGTGCACTCGCGGGTTATCTCTCCGGCGGAGATTGAGTCAGCGATTGTATGGTTTTGCGTTCCTGACGGCGAAATCGTCCGAGCCGCGCACAGGCTGGCGGGCGCCGGAGAATGGCGAGGCCGAGTCATATTTCACTCCAGCGGAGCGCTGACCAGCGACGAGCTAAACGTGTTTCGACACCGAGGCGCGGCCGTGGCCTCCGCGCATCCCATGATGACGTTTGTACCGGGGTCGCGTCCGTCTCTAGCGGGGGTTCCATTTGCTATCGAAGGAGATGCACAAGCCATGCGAGTGGCGCGGGGAATCATAGAGCGACTTGGCGGACGCGCGTTTTCCATCCGCAAGCACGACAAGGTCGCCTATCACGCATGGGGCATGTTCGCTTCGCCGCTGCTGACCGTTTTGTTGGCAACGACGGAGCAAGTCGCTGCGGCCGCAGGCGTGCAGCCAAAAGCCGCGCGCGAAAGAATGCTGCCCATTCTCGCGCAGACCATCACAAATTACGCCGCGCTGGGAGCAGCAGAGACGCTGAGCGGGCCGATTGTGCGCGGAGACGTTGATACGATAAAAAAGCATCTGCGGGTGCTTCGCCGCATCCCGATCGCGCGTGATGTTTATATCGCCCTGGCGCGGGCGTCATTAGGTTACCTGCCTGCCAAGAACCTCGGAGAATTGGAGCGGATCCTCGGGGCCTGAGGCACCTTCTGACCCAGATTGAGTATCTGCCCGCCCGAGGCCTTCAATTTCGTTCTTCCCCACACGATGCCAGGCCATCAGGCTCAACAGCGCCAACACGCAGAAGGGGATCGAAGCGGCGGTGCGGATGGGAAGCATCAGAATGGTCGAAAACCGTTGAGGCGAGAGAATCGGCCGCAACATAACTATCTCCGGAGCACAGATCCACGGCCAGATCAGGGCCAGGGCGCCCAGACCCAGTATCAGGCGATAGGTTTTTTTCGACGCCTCGATACTGTGCCAGAATCCAATTAGAAGGATTCCCGGCAGTAACACCACGTGGTCATACACTGCATGTCCGGGTAATACCGCAACGGTGGTGACCGCGAACAGCAGGCTTACAGTCAACATGAATTCAGGAGATGCTGCCGATGCGATCCGCATGCGCCAGGCAAACGCCAGGGCAATCGCAAGCAGCGTTACGATCAGAAGAGGGCCTGTGAACGATCGCACGGGGCCGACGGCCAGATAGCCTACGAGCGGCGGGGTCGAGTAGGGCCGGTAACCGAGAATTACTTGCAACCACTGGCCAATCCAGCCCGGCCATACGAGTAAGGACGATCCGCCGAACACCCCCGCCATCAGCAGAAAGCCGGCCGCGAAGCGCCAGCGTTCGCGCCACTGACAAGAACTCCAGAGCAACAGGTAGAGCGCGACGAGCACGATCATCTGCGGCTTGATGAGCGCGATGCCCAGCAGTCCGCCCGATAGAAACAGTCTTCGCCCCACCAGCGCGGCCAGTGAACCTGCGAGAAGGAATCCGGCAACCAGCCCCGCTTGTTCAGCGAACAGGCCTTCGAGCACGGCATAGCTGGAAAGAGTAAGGAGAATCAATGACGCAACGGTTACCTTTCGTGTTGCAATCCGCAGCGCCCTAAGCCACAGGACAACACTGATCGCCGTGATGGCGCAGAGAATAACCGCCCACCCGATACGCACGCCCGGGAAAGGCAGCAGCGCCAGCGGCCAGAACAACAAATCAACGTAGACGGGATAAGAGAAGGCCCGATAATCCGGGGAAGGAGCGGCGCCCTGCGCGGCAAGCCCCTTCCCGAAAAGGCCGATCTGAATCTGCCGTGTCATCTCCCGGCTGTAAGGGTTTTGATGGTGCAGCAAGGTCTCGCGCGAAGTGAGCCAGATAGGGTAAAGATCAGCGCCGAAGGAGTATCCATTGCCGAAGCCCTGTGCGGCGCGGGCGCGGGTCGCAGCCGGCACGAACAAGCCGAGATGGTAGTAGACCATGCCCGCCGCGCACAGAACCACCAGACAAAGAATGCTGTACGATCTCAGCCGCAATTTCGGCGATGCCCCGTACCTTTTATATATCGAAGAGGCCAATCCAGGTCGGCTTCAGCGCGATGAAAACAGGTGGCCCAGTTTTTCCTTTTTTGTTTTCAGATATTCCTCCGCGTGGGGGCTGGGAGGCACTTCGCAGGGGATGCGCTCCACCACCGTCACGCCGGCACGCTGCAGCGCCTGGACCTTGTCGGGATTGTTCGAGAGCAGGCGTACGCCGGCCACACCGAGCCCCTTGAGAATTTCGGCGGGCAAGGCAAATTCCCGTTCATCGGCCTTGAAGCCGAGCCGTTCATTGGCTTCTACGGTGTCGAGTCCCGAATCCTGCAGTTCGTAGGCCTGCAACTTGGCCAT
>Ga0335073_10010740_pt1 | contig 12873 bp, 14 predicted proteins | sample Lox_Sample_22_FD_207093 | JGI IMG/M metagenome (GOLD analysis project Ga0335073, IMG submission 207093) | Soil microbial communities from Loxahatchee National Wildlife Refuge, Florida, United States - Lox_Sample_2.2 | ecosystem: Environmental > Terrestrial > Soil > Wetlands | place: USA...
GTCTTCCGAGGTGGCCCATTGCCCTCTGAGATATTTGGATTCGGGGGAATGGTCATCTCTATTGGTTTTCTCGGATATCGGTAGCGCCAAGTTGGTTGAGCCGAGGAGTCAGTGGAGGTCCGGACTCTCCAGACAGTATGCGGCTTGTCACTAACGCTTTTGAAGACAACAATATCCGAGGCTGAGAGCTCCGTGATGACGATATTCAGCTCCGCCTCTTTGCCTCTGCTGTCTTGGCCGAGCTCGACATCTAGTATCTGCTCATGAGCTGATGCCGGAGCTAGTGCAAGCATGGCGAGTATATCAGACTTGATGCGTCGAGACCATAGATCCGTTGGGTCATCATATTTGACACTCTCAGGGCAGGATGAATCGTATGACGATGTAGCCTCATCGTCCTTGTCATAAGTTTCAACAACGGGAACCTGCCAGAACCCTATGATCGGCGTCCACAAGCGTCTTGATTTCGTTGGCATGTTTTTTTTTTCTTGGCTAGGTCGAAAGGATGAAGACATAGCATTGCGAATACTCCTGTTGTTCCACGCGGTATAGGTTGATTGTCATGCTATCAGGCTGAGGCTAAGTTCCTTCGTCGCCAAGCCGTTGCGGCCCGGATTCACAGCCAACCATTTGAACTTAGTATATATTAGTTAGGGATCTGGCACGCTAAACTTAAAAGGCTCGTTCTCCCGGACATGGGTTTACTACAAAGAAGCCAATTACTATTTGAGCTTGTGTACCTTAGTCGTGCAAGAGCGCAACAACAGCAGTATTCTACACTCTAATCCATTTGCAACTGACCTGATTTGTATTGTCCACTATATCAGTAGCAAGCTATCAGCTGGGAAGTTCTTAGAAGCAATCAGTCGTAAAAATGCAAACTCACATTCTCCGTCCCGCTTTCTGAATGTCCGTATCCGGGGTATGGCAATGGGTATGAGAAACTATAGAGTACAGAGTAAAGCAGTAGTCGCTAATAAATGACGGCATCCTCCTCACCTTCAGCCAGAGAAGCATCACCATGATGTTCCTCGACCACCATTCTGTCTGAATCATCTTTTGCTGTCTCCGAACTATTTGATTTCACATTAGTAGCACTGTGGTTGTGAGATACTGCATCACCTTTCACGACTTCATCGTCGGCGTCAACATGCCCAGAAATTGGAGATCTCTCTGGACTTCCATCATCTACGCATGGTTAGCATTGTCATTCTTCCTAGCCTGCCGGATTGGCGGAAGACGAGTTGATACCTTCGTTCCTAGCCCAACGCTTGTCGCGCCACCTTTTGTAGCGACGCTCGAATTCGTCTTCTTCACGATCGCGAGTGGCGTAGGCCTCTTGAACTTGGCGCGAAATGCGATCCTCTTCGTCCGCAAAGAGCTCATACGGCTTGTAGTACTAAAGAGGAATTAGCATGTCACTTCTGAAAGACTAAGAGGAGGACTTACAATCTTGGGATCGGTATCGGTGTATAGAAACTCGGCAGTGGCGATCATAGCTGCATGACGGCGATGCATCTGGTATTCATGTTAGCTCATCCTAGAATAGCTGTATGTTTTGAATTGGGAGAACTTACGGCAGATCGTCGATATTCCCACTGCTTACGTATGTTTCGCTGCTGCAACTTCTTCTGGCTTCTGTCATACTCACGTGCAGCTTCTTCATCTTGTCTTCTAAGCTTCTCTCGCTGTCGTTGTTCAATCTGTGCACGGCGTTGGTGAACATCGGAAACCGGTGCTCCGGCTGCTGCTTGCATCATTCCACCAAAAAGGCGCTTCGCGACAGCTTTCCTATCCACCGGTCCGCGCGGGCGCGTCGGCAGAGGTTGCCTGTCTGATGGAGGGGATTGAGCTTGATCCGACGTGGTGTTGGAGCTTCGGCCGTGATTTGTAGAATCACTTTTCACTCGGGACGGCTCTTCGATCATTTTATCGAAGGCGCGTGCGACCTGTTCGATCTTAGCATTGTACGATCGCGGAGGTGGATACCGATGGCTCAGCTCTTGGGCTTTAATTCCACTCACTGGATCTTTGGCTTTGTTTGCTGTAGGTTCTTCGGGAATCGTAACGGCAGATTCAATACTATCCATGCTGTCAGTAAGACCGCGATACAGAGATCCAAGGCAGAATGGATCGCGTTGTTGTTCGGCATACAATCGTTGAGATTCCCTATACATAAAGTCAAAATCGCCCGGAGTTATAGGGGTGAGTGAGGGATACTTTTCATTTGGGAGAGTAGTGGCTGCAGGAACCATACTGTCCGAGAAGTTAGACGGAGAAGGAGGACCCGGAGTAGGAGAGGCGGACTCTTCTGATTTTGTAGAGCGATGGTAATCGCCGTTGTGATCGTGTTCGATGTCAGGTATGACGCTACGTGCGGTGTCAGAGGGAGTCCTGCCCATTGGGGTAGCTGCGATGTACTGGTCTGCTCGAGGAGTTTTGTCGTCGTCACTGTTGTTCGCGACGGTAGGCTCGAGGCTGCCAAAGCGGTCAGAAGGCGATCGGGAGATAGGAGTAGCTGCAACACACAGGACCGATTGTGATGCTTGGTCATCATCAATGCGCTGCCGCTTTGGCGCGTCTTCATCATCTATAGATGACTGACGGCGCTTTCGTGAGGCTGCTCGATCGGGCGCAGGTAGTTCGTCACTATTGGAGGCTTCAATAGCTTTCATAGGAGAAGCCTCGTCCGCCATCACGCTGATGGTGGAGAGAGAGTGGTGGAAGCCCTTGAAGGTTCAGAAGGGGAAAAGAAATGCAGCGGGAAAGGAAATCAAATTGAAGCTCATGCAGATGGTGAGCTCGGAGGATTCCCCGCGAGGGAAAGTCGCGCCAAGATTTCGAGCCGCTAAGGTTGCAACAAGCTTGCGATTTGATTAGTCAGACAAAGAGAACGCCCTCACGTGCTGGCAATTATATATCAAAAGTCCGCCACCAGCTTCTCTGCTCTTCTTCATATCTCACAGCTCGCCAAATATCTCTGCACAAGATATACTGTTAAGCACAGCTCTCGCTGCGATATACCACTCAACTACGCCTCCAAACGCTCAATAGTTAATCATGTCGCGCCATCATCCCGACTTGGTGATGTGCCGCAAGCAAACCGGCATCTCCATCGCGCGTCTCTGCGAAAAGTGCGATGGCAAATGTCCTTCGTGCGACTCCTATGTCCGTCCTACAACCCTCGCCCGCGTTTGCGATGAATGCTCCTTCGGCAACTACCAGAACAAATGCGTGGTCTGTGGCGGTGAAGGCATCTCTGACGCTTTCTACTGCTTTGAATGTACTAGATTGGAGAAGGATAGGGATGGTTGCCCTAAAATCATAAATCTGGGTAGTTCGAGAACGGATCTGTTCTACCAGAAGAAGAACTTCAGAAACACTTGAGATAGTTTGCCGTTATACTGGCTTGGAGATGATTGGACTCTACGCTACAGAAGAACGCTGCTTCGACAATACCAGCAACCAGGAATTGATAGAGTTGCTGTATTACGATCTGACGAGAACTAAAAAGACTCGTGTATGGCTTTGGAATTCACGGATAAGCTCATACGATTTGTCAATAAACTGGTATGGCCTGGATCGTTCACCCCAGATCATCCATGGGCTAACTCTTCTCTTTCAAGTCAATCTCTAAAGCAAAGCATGACTGCTGTGATTTGACAGAAGTTAGTAAGGTGATCGGGTGATGGAAGCGATTTTGATTTGATATGTCAAACATGGCATTTTGCTTCAGGCCTGCATCTTGGAGTTAATATACTCGACCGTAGTCAAATTGAATGACAAGTAGCACAAGTCGTCTTGAATCCTTTCTATTGTGATATTGTATATGTACATTCTCATCCAAGATTATCTGCCGGAAGGTCTTCCAGCAGTTACATTCGTTGATAAATTTTAGAATTTGCGCCAGCTGCGCCCGGACTCCAACCCCTCCGCTACTATACACGAATTAGATTTAAACCAGAAATGACGAGAATCTCCAAGGCGCTTACCTCTTCCTCGGATTCCCACTCCACCTCCTCCTCCCCGTCGTCCCCCAAGAAGGGGACTTCGTGGGAGAGAGGAGATGGAGTGGAAACCCGGTCAAGCATCTTCAAGGAGCCCAACGGCCCCTTGACGTCGGGAGCCAGTTGGTGCCGGATCCTCCACTTCTCGCCGTCGAGCTGCTCGGCGAGCCTGTCACGGGCTCGCTCGAGCAGCTCGACGTTCAACTCGGCCCGCTGCTCCGGAATCTTATGGCCGATGATGTATTCGCATGCCTCCTGGTCGATGATTCGAGCGTTTGAAATACGCTCATTTGCTTCGCCCAGGAGCTTAGTTCGTTCGTCGTTGAACTCGTTATACTGGCATGGTCCGCATTTTTGATTGGATTGAATGACCATTTCCGTCTTCATAACGCACTTGGGTCTCTTGACAATGCGCGTTTCGACGCTTACATGCTTGCGATTGCCCAGGAGTAGTCGGTTCTTGAGCTCCATAGGCTTGGTATCTTTTACGATTGTGGCCATTTCTTCTTTAGAAAATGTTGTTCTTAAAACTCCTCTGGTTTTAACGCATCGTTTGAGCTTGCGTCGAGTGATGGTACCGCGACAGGTTGAGAGACGGAATTGAGCCGTGTGGCCACATGTGTAAGTGTATGCTCTTACTTTACACATTGCACTGGATTGGATTGAGATGAAGAGTAGGAGAGATCTGCTCGAGGTTAGTACATGCATGATTTGCGGAACCGGCACCTTGCAAACCGGATCGACGTTTCTGCTGACACTGTACCTTAAAACAGTAGCGCAGTAGGTGCTATCTTAGAGCTATGATGGATGTGAGGTATCGGATGCAGTATTAACGAAGTACTGGGTGATATAACGAGAATGAGAATGAGAATATCGGAAGAATGATCTCGAGCGGTGGACAGTGGAAGGTTTTGGTGTTGTTGATGACGGATTTGTTGACAGGAAAATTAAAATCCATATCATGGGTAAAGAACTAGCTAGAAAATGCCATGAGAATCAGACTTCATTTTGGATATTGAGTGCGGTTACCGTAGCGTCCATCCACAATAACCCTCAGTACGCTCTCCCACCTCACCACACTATCAACACCCAGACACAACACTTATTCAAACAAGCAGCAATCTGAATACGCGGCACCAAGATCCAATACACTCCTTTTCTTCCACTTGACAAGCTTCTGCCCCTTCGGCTTCGTTCCATCGTTGCTGCATCCCTCCATGTTCGAAGCTATGAAATGCAGCAGCTTCTAAATCTGGTGTCCAACAAGGAGAGAAGTTACTTAAGTATAGCTCCTAAATCTATCTTGTAACTCGATTAATTCAACCTAAATCAAGTGTCCATGAAGTTGAACTAACCCCAGGAAACAAAGTCAAACAATCAGCAGTTGAGCGAGTCGGCTATTGCGATCTTCCATTGTATATCTCTATCGCATTTCTGCCGACTTTAGACAGTTACTTCCAAGCTCCTGAACTTTAAAAATTGACAACACTCCCAATTTTGTCCTCAGTTTGACTTCCGTTTCTAGCTGTCGCGTGGGAACCTTTGACGTTGCACTTCACATAAGGGCGGCAAAATTATCAGCCGACCGGACGCTTTTCCCCATAAGGCAACCTCCGACCCAATGCGCGCCGCAAGAATCTTCAATAGCTGCCGACTCTAACAATCTCGAGTCAATGCTATTGCAATCTCTGCATGTTTTCCTGATAACTTTTGATGTAATTTCAGTTATTTTGCATTCACGTTGAAGCGCTGCTTTGTAGCCAAGGTTGTTTGTGCAGTGACTGTATGCCGCCTCGCGATTGACATTGACCATTAACACATTTCCTAATGCTAACTCAAGATTTCAGGGCAGACGATGGCTCATTCCCTTTGTTCAGCATGGCATCCACTTTTATCCCACGAGCGGCATTCCCAACGCTTGACTCGCTGCCTCGATCGTATTTCCTAGGTCACCATCGCACTGGATTGGAGAGCATGAAGACGAGACTTTCCAATGTCGATATAATCATTGAGTGTCGAGATTATCGTATTCCGCTGAGTTCGCGGAATCCACTACTGGCTGAATCTCTATCTGGACGCAAAAGAGCTTATGTGTACACGAAGCGCGATCTCGGAAGCAACGATGAAGCTGCAGATTACAAGGTACTCGAAAATCGCCAGCGCCGTTTGCATCTCAGCAATTGGAAGCTTACAATCTACATAGAGAGACATTCTACTTCGGCAATGGCATAAGCCGTCCCCCGTTTTCTTCTGCGACCATCGCAAACGCCAAGACGTAGCTCGAGTAACAAAGTACCTAAAAGAGCTCGGCGGTGAAAGACTTACAGGTGCTTCTGCAATAGTAGTGGGAATTCCCAATGTGGGAAAGTCATCCTTAATTAATGCACTACGAGCGGTAGGGATGAACAAAGGCAAAGCAGCACGAACCGGTGATCAGCCTGGCGTTACTCGATCCATCAGTACCAGCGTTCAGGTTGTTGATCGAGTTTATTTACTTGACAGCCCTGGCGTCTTTATGCCTTACGTGCCGGACCAGGAAGCGATGCTAAAGCTTGCACTTTGTGGCTCCGTCAGGGATTCCATCATTTCCTCGATCATCCTCGCGGACTATTTGCTTTTCCAACTCAACCAATTTTCTCCTTCCGTGTACGAGCAGTATCACGAGCCAACGAATGATATCATTGTGCTTTTGGAAGCAATTGCTCGGAAAACCGGACGCTTGCAAAAAGGCGATATTCCAGATGTTGATGCTGCCGCTTCTTGGTTTGTTCAACGATGGCGAAGCGGCAATCTTGGGAAATTCGTGCTCGATGAAGTCAACAACGACGTACTCGAGCGCATTGAATCAAATGACAGCTCAGCACCGATCAGCTGGAATCAAGCTCGGAAGCAAGGAAAGCTTCTCCTGAAACAAAAACGGTCTATGAAAGGATGAAAATCAGTCATTGCTAGTTCTACTGCACACCACACAATCTAGCCTTTGCTCGCTGAAATGGGACGAAGATATCATGGCGAGAGATGTGATTGAGAGCTAGGATTCGATGGTGTTGTCAACGGCGGTAATATTATCACGGCTAGCTCGATATCGCGGATAGAGGCCTACAAGACGCCAATGACCGGCTCTAGTAACACAGCATCAATTGCATGCGATAGGAGACGAGGTGTTCTCTATGGAAACGGTGCTAGTAATATCTATACAAAGCCAAGGTGGTGTCTCCCAACTGAAGCGAGAATTGTTTTAAAGGCCGATCTACAGTTGTGCATATGGTGATATCACCAGAGGAAGCACCATTGGAAAGGTGCTGATGCGAATGTCGGTATCGCGCGATCCAATGTGACAATCACCTAGCATTGAAGAATATTTAGCCCTGGAGCTGAGAAGGATGGATGAAACTCGAAGGCAAATCTTGAGAGGCCGAGAATAAAGACCGAGAAGTGCTCTACAAGCTAAGGAAAATTTAATTTGGTCAGATTGTTGCATGTGTCTGGATGCAAAAAATTTCTTAGCCCAATAAATTTGCGTCACTCTTGATATTAAACAATAGGGACACTCCCAGCTAGTTCGGGGCTTCACTACCCCGCTTGCGCACAATCGATGATCTATTCAGTCATTCACGCACGCAAACTCTGCACACGCCCGCATCCCATCTCCACTGCAACAAAATTCTGATTCCGACGTGCTTTGCCTCCGCTATTGCTTAGCTATCTTCTTCAACCCTTTTGGTCGCTGTCACAGCTTGCTGTAGCGCCCCTATGCGTGCTGCCCCGACCGTCTTCACTTCCCAGGTATGTCATATCAATGTGTCCCAACATATTCAAGCTTTCCTTATCTTCGTGGCGACCAATTGTGTTTATGACGCACAAACTCGCTATGCCATCTCAATTGCCCTCTATCAACCCGTACAATCTTGAAGAAACTCGATTCAACCGCTTGGACATGGCTAACTCGCTTCCAGGACTACATATCTGGTACGAAATCGAACAGTCATAACCCTCTCCAACTGTCATGTCACTAACATCGTTGTTCAAGACCACCTGTGGAAGGCCTCAGTCAACTGAGCGGACCTCTTAAACATCTACACTGCATCACATCTATCTATCTGTCCAAAATGCTGTCTAAAATGTTCACTCCCACTGTTACGAGGTCTACCCGGGGTTTGGTTCAGGTATGGAAAACTGGAGGAGTACGAAATCTAGCCACTGTGCAGACAAGTTCAACTGGTCGCGTGCCTCAATTTACGCGAAAGGGCACTCCCGTCAGCCGCGAACGTGCTACTTTTACCATCAAGGTAGGATAAGGAGTCTCTGTGCTTAACCTCGCTCACCGCCTTTCACAGGATGGACCGATTCACCACGGCAAGTCCTTTGGTGCCAAAACTAACATATCTGGTGAAGCTGGTACGTTAACATGTTCTTACTTGGATGAATCTTCGAGGGAGAAAATGGCTGACACATATTTTGTTTCTAGTATTTACCACATCTCTCGTTGGTTACCCAGAGAGTATGACAGATCCTTCATATCGTGGACAGATTCTCGTGTTCACTCAACCATTGATTGGCAATTACGGCGTTCCATCGTCTACTCGTGACGAATTTGGACTGCTCCGTCATTTTGAGTCTCCTAACATCCAAGCTGCTGGCATTGTTGTAGCCGATGAGGCCGAAAAGCACAGCCACTGGACTGCGGTTGAGAGTTTGGCTGAATGGTGTGCACGAGAGGTAATTTATTTTCTGATCGAGCTAGATGTAGCTGCTAACATATTCAAGGGTGTTCCGGCCATCTCCGGCGTTGACACTCGAGCCATTGTAACTTTCTTGCGGGAGCAAGGTTCTTCCCTTGCTCGCATCACCATTGGTGAAGAATACGATGCCGATGAAGACGAAGCATACATCGATCCTGAGGGCATCAATCTCGTCCGTCGTGTATCCACTAAAGCGCCATTCCACGTCAACTCATCGTTGGGTGACCTGCACATCGCTCTCGTCGATTGCGGTGTAAAGGAGAATATCATCCGCAGCCTTGTTAGTCGTGGTGCCTCTGTGACGGCATTCCCGTACAATTTCCCGATCCACAAGGTTGCCCGACACTTTGATGGTGTATTCATCTCGAATGGACCTGGCGATCCAACCCAGTACGTACAATCGAACGTAGAAGCTGATGGCCTTTGACTAATGGTTCATTCTCTACAGTTGCCAAGAAACTGTCTACCACCTTCGCAAGTTGATGGAAACATCTCAAATCCCGATCATGGGCATTTGCATGGGTCATCAATTGCTTGCATTGGCCGCGGGAGCTCGCACCATTAAGCTCAAGTATGGTGTAAGTAGCATTTCATTGACATTATTAGTCGGCAGTATCTGACACGACAAACCAGAACCGTGCACACAACATTCCCGCTCTCGACCTTACAACGGGCAAATGTCACATCACATCGCAGAATCACGGCTATGCTGTGGACATCACGACTCTGCCATCCGACTGGAAGGAATACTTTGTCAACTTGAACGACTCTAGTAACGAAGGCATGATCCACAAGTCTCGACCCATCTTCTCAGCGCAATTCCACCCGGAAGCTAAGGGTGGTCCTCTCGACTCGGCCTACTTGTTTGATCAATATATCGACAGCGTGCGCAAGTACAAGCGCAGCCAAGAAGTGTTCCAGCCACAGAAGGAGAACCGACCTTCGCCACTGCTAGTCGATCTGCTCAGTAAGGAGCGCGTCGGTGTGCATCCAGGGCTGCCAGAGTTCCAAGGCCACGCGCCTGGCATGATTCAGCAGTCGGTTGCTGCAGCTGCGGCGTAAGCTACCGGATCTGAAATTTGCGTGATGTTTGCATTGGGACTTTGGAGTAGTGAAGTGGACCAAATTGATCGATGGGCGTCAAAAATGGTGTTGGAAGGGCGCTTGCGCTGTTGCAATCGTTTACCTCTAGCAATTCGGGTAATTTACATTATGCAAATCGTATCCTCATGAATTCTATTGGTCAGGGCTTGTTTGAAGCAGAGTGATCAGAAAACGACAGGTTTTCTGAGATTCGTACGAGATGTGTGGCTGTGTTGGTGTTTGATTGAAACGGCTCACGCGAGTTTCAGCGGGCTTAGAGTAGAGGCGAATGGTGACATCCTACTTAAATTAGACGCCGCAGATCTACATGTACGGCGACTCCTGTATCCTACTCTGCGCCAAGACCCACTCAGCCTCCCTCATACCGCAGCCACTGGGCATTCTCTACCACGACTACTACCACGACTACCACTACTACCAAACCGCTTTATGACCGACTGCCACTCATTTCCAGACCGTTGCTCATATTTCATTTCTGCTTGCCGTGCCCATGAGGCCTCTGCGCTCGCGGATATCCACCATCCCACCTCAAAGGCCTCTTTCTGACGCCTGAACCTTGAAGCGTGACCATCATGGCGGTCTGTAACAACACTGAGATCGCGCAAGGCGACATAGATGGTATGTGCCGGTGCCTCAGAAAGCGGGTTCTAATCTATTCTGACTTCAATCTCAGTCGCTAAGGAGATTCCGCTCTTCGGAAGTATCACATTCCATCACCTCGGACTCTTCATATCAGGTAGCTTTGGCCTTGCGGCGTGTGTGGTGGCTATAATCTTGTTGATCGGACATGCAACACACTATTCAAAACCGTGGGAGCAAAAGCACATCATCCGTATCCTCGCTATGATTCCCATCTATGCCATCATCTCCTTCGTCTCCTACTACGACTTCTGGCATGCCGTATACTGGCAAGTCCTCCGCGACTGCTATGAAGCTTTCGCCATCGCTAGCTTCTTCACTTTGCTCTGCAATTACATCGAACCTACACTCCACGACCAGAAAGCTTATTTCCGTAAGACCGAGCCAAGGAATTGGGTCTTACCCATCAGCTGGCTGCAAAAATGTACTGGTGGAGAAAGTAAAGGACCGTTCAGAAAACCAAGAAATGGCCTTACAACGTTTAATGTATGTCTTTTGGGAAGCGAAAGAGCTGTCAAGAGGAGTTGAAATGGTAGACCAATGCTAATATCACTATAGATCATCTGGGTTGGCGTTTTCCAGTACTGCTTCATCCGAGTGTTTTTCACTCTTGTTGCAATGATAACTCAGTTCTTCGGGCGCTATTGCGAATCCTCGATCTCGCCAGCATTCTCACATGTCTGGGTACTGTGTTTCGAAGGCGTGGCTGTAACCATCGCAATGTACTGCCTCATTCAATTCTACTTACAGATCAAGGAAGACATTGCCGAGTACAAGCCATTTCTGAAGATTTGCTGCATCAAGCTTGTCATCTTCTTCTCATTCTGGCAGAGCGTAAGATCTCCAATTGCGCCGTCCGCCCAAAATCCGCAACTGACATTCGCCTCCTAGCTGCTAATTTCGTTCCTGACGTCCAGCCACGGCGGCAGCAACGGCGGCATCCTGAAGGCGTCGCCGCACGTCGCCTTCGCCGACCTGATCTTCGGCATCCCCAGCATGCTGCTGTGCATCGAGATGTTCTTCTTCTCGCTGCTGCACATCGTGGCCTTCCCCTTCGCCATCTACGACGTGCGGCTCAGCGCCAACCCCGCCGCGTGCTACCAAGGCGGCGCCCTCGGCTGGCGCGCCCTCGCGGATGCCTTCAACCCCTGGGACTTCGTGAAGGCGTTCGCGCGGGGCTTCCGCTGGCTGGCGGTGCGGCGGCGGCAGCGCAACGACCCGGCCTTCGAAGGCAGCACGAAGCTGGAGCCGTTCTCGCGGCCGCTGGACGGCGCGTCCGACGCACCGCCGGGCTCCTACGCACGGCCAGGCGCGTACGCGCCGCCGCCGGGCCCGCCGCCGGGCCCGTCTTCCACCGTCCCGTACGACGACCCCGCGCGCCCCTTCCACCGCGCCGGCTCCGACGCCTCCGACGACCACCGCCAGCTGCTCGCGCACGCGGCGGACGTGCCGACCATCGCCGTGCGCGCGCCGTCGCCCTTCCGCGACGCCAGCCCCGATGTGCGCGGCCCGGATGCCGAGGCCGGCTATGACGCATACGGAGGCCGGCGCGGTCGCGGCACCGTCGACACCCCGCCGAGCCCCGAGGACGACGATGATGATGATGTCCATGGCAGGCCGCCCGCGGCGCTGCCCGGCGAAGACGCCGACTTGGGGTACTATGGCGGGCAGCGCGTCGTCAGATAGACTTGATTGCGTGAGTGCGGGTTGGCGTGGCGTGGCGTGGCGCGGGCGTGGGTTTGCGGTTTGCGGCTCTTGCGGGCTGCGGAGTCTGCGGGCGTGGTTGGCCGAGCTTGCGGTGCTTGCGCCGCCCGGCTGCGCACGGCGTGTGCTGTTCCTGTATGTACTTTTTCGCTTCGGGCTTCTGGGTGGTTGGGATGGCATTGGCGCTTGGGGTTTCTGCCTGGATTACTGGGTTGGCTATATGTGGCACTGTACTTTTTGGGGCTTCGCTTTGGTCGTCCGGGTGGGAAGGGCTGTAAGAGATGCTGACGATATCAACACGCAAGGCTGAACAACAGGCTGAGAACAGACAAATCAACAAGACACTTTCTCGTGCGTGGACGTGTCGGTCTTGGTTAGTCCAATACTGCTGCATTGCCGTCAATAACGCCAGTGCATGGTTTCAACGGAGCAACGGCCAAAGTTTGGGGTTCGAATGGCGCCATCGTTCGTCCCTCGGAACATGTGCGACGCCAAACAACAAAGAAGAGTTAGCAGGATGTGCATCAGAACGAAGAATCGGGCCAGATTTCACGGTACGGACACGAGGATCCGATATTCTTGGCAATGGCGCCTGCATCTTTTCATTGCGAAGGAGTCGTGTATGTACTGTAATTCTCTGCTTCCAACACCACGTTTTGTGTTTGTCACTTGTGATG